>Ga0307507_10007828_pt1 | contig 15199 bp, 10 predicted proteins | sample 7_EM_MG_FD_207223 | JGI IMG/M metagenome (GOLD analysis project Ga0307507, IMG submission 207223) | Populus trichocarpa ectomycorrhiza microbial communities from riparian zone in the Pacific Northwest, United States - 7_EM | ecosystem: Host-associated > Plants > Roots > Unclassified | place... | reverse complement strand
TGCCCCCCACAACCCCTGCAATTACACAAAATGCCCATATGAAAGTACAAAAATATTCTCAAATGTTAAGCTTATGTTTTGTCTCTTCCAAGATTAAATATGTAATTGCACTATGCATTAAAAATTGAAAACCCCAAAACACCCTTATCCAATAGCATAATAATTTTTTGACTATGGGGGCAAATACGTACTTTTATTGTAAAGAAGCTTATGAAAATTTAAAAAAGCTCTTGGTCAACAGTTTTATATTTTATTGATTTTAGGGGCGAAATAGTATTTTTATTGTGAAAAAAAAAGATATCAACACCACCACCCAAATCTAAGACACATTTTAATTGTGGATTAGGTTACAATAAAACACCAATGCCATTTAGTTTTTTAGGTAATAGGTAATCGTAATGAAGAATGCTCTACTCTATTTGTATTCCTAAATCTCATATTGAACTTGATCAAACTTTAAAAAAATGATTTAATTTTGGAAAATAATTTACAAACAAATTTTTAATATTAATTCATATAAATTGACATGTCAATCTATAAGCTATAAGGTGTAAATATGAGTCCCATTTATTTTAAATGATTGGTCTTTCATGAGAAAGAATATCGATCACATATGTTTGGATGTAAGAAGATTTTTATATAAAAAGTTTATTTGTATATCTTTCTTCCTCAAATTTTGATTATTGGTTTTTCTTTTAGGAGAAACATTATTTAATTAAGTTTTAGAACGTGATGGCATTTGCTTAAATTTGTATAATTAAATCTAAGCTAGTATAAAAATATTTGACCAGACTCCTTTCAAGTTTAGGCTAACATAATGTAACATATTAATTTAATATTTTCTCTTAGTTAACTAAATTGACTTCCTTTTATAATTCAAATTAGCAAACTCTATTTCTTTTTATATCTTAAATGCATATCTTATAAAGATAAAAATATGTCCCTCTCATCTCCCGAGATCATAAAAGAAAAAGAAAAAAGAAGAAGAACTAATCTCTCTCTCAATTTTCCATCAATAGAATCATTAAAATTAAGATCAAGATATATAAAATGTCAAGTAATAGATCAAAGCAAAACTATATGATTTTAGGTGTACAAACCTAGAAAGATAAGAAATTTATCTATCAAAGAGCTTTAAAGAACTTTTTGAATCATTTCAAGACATCCTTTCTTTATCAATAATCACTACCAAAAAATTAGCAAATACAAATGGAAATACTGAAAAAAATAATTTCATCGATAAATTACAGTGAAATTTACTAATGAAATATTTCATCGCTATGTCCCACGATATACATCAACAAAAATATTTTATTTATCAATAATCATTTTTGACATATCTAGATTGATGAATTTAGAGAATGATAGATTGTATGGAATGAACAGTCATGATTATCATATATTTATGCAAACACTCATTCCACTTGTTTACCGAGATTTATTGCCAAAAGAGATATGAGATGTCTTCACAGAGATCAGTCACTTTTTTAGAGATATATACTCTAATTACATACCCAACACATGGAGAAACTTGAAACGAATATCATCTAGACAATTTATAATCTTGAGATATATTCCCTCCATCATTTTTCAATTTAATAAAACATCTACCCATACATCTATCATACAAGAAAAAAGTTGGAGGCCTTATCCAGTATAGATAGATGTATTCATTTGAGAGGTTAGGTATTACACATTCATCCTAATTAAGTTTCTATTATCTTTTTTTTTTAATTTTAGACATTCATTTAATTTCATTCGGATACTTGTTCAGCCTAAAAAAAGTTTTTTTAAAAAAAAGCATATTGAGGCTTTGATATACAAGGCTTATATTGTGGAAGAAATCTCAGCATTTATTTTGTACAATTTTGACCCTCACTTGAGAACAAGAATAAGTCGCATTCCAAAACACGATGATAGCAGGGAACTACCTTTAAGTATAAATTTGTCAATACTTTCCAATCATGGATGACTTGTATCAAAAAATGCAGTGAGGGGGAAGACACTTGACAGAAATCGAGTTTAGACATATATATAATTATGTGCTATTTAACTACAATGAATTGAGACATTTTATTCAGTACGTAAAATATTTAAATGTTGTTATTTTCAAATAATTTTTCTCTTATACTCTCATAAACTAATACATTAAAAACTTTATTATAGACAACATCATCAATTTTCACTATCTTAAAATTCAAATCTTACTAAATCTAAATTTTCCAGTTACAAGATAAACAATTTACAACGTGGTTCAGAATACACCTTTCTCTTAATAATTCTTATGTCTCGTAATATTTAATTTGATTACACCTTTATTTTTAATTGTTAATGGTTATAATCATGTACTAAGTTTATCAATTGAAAAGAAATACTAGTGGCAGTTTGAATTTACTATGTTTGGATCTTGAAAGAAAGGTAAAGTGCTATAATAGGTATTTTATCAATAGAAAACTTTTTCATACTAAAGAGTATGCATGGTTAGGGTAAAAAGATATATAACAATGGATTTTGTGTTAAATGATGATCAACTTATAATGAGTTTGAAGTTGATTATGTAGGAAGTTAGAAGATGTGATTGAAATGTAATATTATAGTGAGCAAAATAGAGTTTATTTATTCAAATTTTATTGGTAAGATATCACTAATAGAATAATCATAATAGATCCTTGTTATAAACTAATTTTGACCTCACCTAATTTTAGAAGAAAAAAATAATAAACTACTTTTTTCTGTAATTTTAGTTAATTTTAATCATTTCATCATTTTCTTTATTTTTATTTATTTTTTGTGTGTCAAAAAATCTTGAAAATAATAAAATATACAAAATGAAAAAAAATAAAAAAAAATAGTTGGGGTTTGAAATTGCACCAATAATCAAGTATCATAGGGAAAAAATGAGGTTTAGGAAAAACATTTGGGTCATAATTGAAGAGAAAATTTAGAAAATGGCTTAATTTGATTTAATTTTGCTAAGAATGAAAGAAACTTGAAGTTCAAGGATGATTTTGAAAAAAATAGCCAAGTTAAAAGTCAATTAAGAACCTAATTAAAAAAGTAACTTGAAATTAGGAGTCAATTTGGTTTAAAAATAAAAATTGGAAAAACCAAGGATGATTTTGCAACAAATCTCGAGGAAAAAATTGATTCAATTAGGGACATTAAAAAAAATTAGATTAAGGATTTTTAGGGAAACTAAGGACTAGATCAAAATTGGAAAGATCAATTAATTCAATATAGAGCTTAAATTGAAAGAAATTTCAAAATTAAACATCTTAATTGAATCAAATTCAAAAATTCAAAAAAAAACAAGGAAGAAAAATTTCAAGGACCAATTAATCCATTTACATTACTTCATTTCGATCCTATTTGTTTTAATTCATCAATTCAGTCCAATTTAGTCCAATTGAATTAATTTGATTCAATTTAGTCTCATGTTAATTCAATTTAATCCACTTATTTCTAATTAATTCATTTTAGCCCAGAATCCATTTCAATCAAGCAATCTTTGGAAATCAATTCTTCTTCTTTTTTTGAAATAAATCATCAATGTAATTACAAACAGTCTTTTTTTAGTGATATGTCGTACTTATCGAAGAAAATACCGACAGAAGCATGCCGGTAAATGTTTTTGTGTTTGACGTGTTTTTTTCGTTTGTAAATCCATCAATGATTTTATTACCAAAAAATAACCGACATAATAGAAATCATCGATGATAAGTTTTTCGACAAACAATAACCTTCTTTGATTTTGTTGGTAAAATTATTTCTGGCATAATCAATGTCTAAATATGGATAAAATATTTCATCAATAAGATGCATAATTCTGGTAGTGAATGTTGAAAAAGGTGACTAGTTAAGATTTTTGGATAAAGAAATTTAGCAATGAATCTTGTTTTTGTTTTAAAAAAACAAACAAACTAGAGTTGTTTTGACTTGTGTGGGATTATATAAATTTAGAATCTTTTTTAACACCCATAATAAGTTAGATTTAAATGGAAAGAGATTTATATTTAGTATAAATATTATGCGATTAATTAAATTAAATAGTTAAATTAATTTTAAAATCAATAACTATATGAAATAGTACTAATCATCTATTAAACTTTAAGAGATTAAACTAGCATGTTAATTAGCTCAATTAATTAGACAATACAAACCAACATTGTTATTTAGTGAAAACCCATAGCCTTTCATATTAATAGTAAAAATACATTAGCATACTAGCTTTTAAGAGATATATAGGTGAAGTGATCAAGAAGATTTGCTATTAATTTCTCGACTTCTTAAGTTTAAATATTGAAACAAACATGAAATAAAAGTTATTCTCTTGACTGTATTATAAATCGTACTTGGATGGGGATATGTTCTTAAGATTATTAAAAATATATATATATAATCTTAATTAATGTGCAAACTTATTTGAGAATACCACTAAGCCAAAATAATAATAATATAACAACAACAACAACATTAACATTACGATGTAGAGTTTCATTATTGGAGTGTTTTGCGGTGATTCTAGATTACCTAAAACCCTCGGCCCAAAGAGCACAATAATCCAAAGACACTTTTCTTCAACAAATCCCCGTAGTTCAAGATTTCTTTAAATAATATCTTATTAATTTTAATATTCGTAGACAAAACCGAGGAGGAGATTAGAGAATAAAGAAAAGAGGGCGGGCCATTCTCTACGTGCATTACGAAGGGCTATATACGCCTGTACGCAATGGGTAGATGCTGAAAATTTCGTATCTGGTTGCCCACATAATTAATATATCAAGTCATAAACTCATTCTCTTCCTGATCACCTTGGAATTAGCTTGCCTTAATTTTATTCGTATATATTGCCAACTAACACATGGTGTTTTGTTCTCAGTTCAGACTTTAGCATGTGTAGTAGCTAGGAATATATTTTGGTGAGTGTGTGTGTGTGTCTAGAGAGAGAGAGAGAGGGAGAGAGCTTTGGATGCCAAAATGGGGAATGAGGATGGAGGAAGCATCAATGGCTTTGAAGGAAACTCCGTATGCATGGGGCCAAAACACAGGAACATAAAATAATTTGTTCTGAATTAATCTTATCATCCTCGTCAGTATTATTGAATCATGAAAAACGAAACAATGAGTCTGCTCAAAGTCAGTTCAGATTAAGACATCAATATCAAGCAATATCAAGCATGTGGGGTGCTTCTGACAAGCATTTGAACCTTTATTTCATCTATAGCTCCAGTTAATGTTCGAGTTTAATTTCTAATCAAGTTAAATTGACATATCAATAATAATAATAATAATAAAGAAAAACATGAAAATGCCCGCCCTCTAAAGGGTAAATATAATCATTCTGCCTCTACAGGGTAGAATGAATGTTTTTTTGCCCTTTTCTTTTTAACGAACACTGATTTTTCTCCAAAGTTCTTCTCTCTTTTTTTATAGAATTAAACCAGTTTGAAAAGAAAAAAAAAAACTATATGGGTAATTAAATAATTGTTGAAATTAGCTGTGTACTATTTATAGAGTACATGCCGAATGAAAATGCACGTGATGATGGTGTTTACGTACAGATGTTTGCTAGATTTTTCACATTATAAACTGTACTTCGAAGTTTTAGCTTTGCCAAGCATTAGAAAATCACGTGGTCCGAGCTAATTGAATATATATCCAGATTTACTATAATTTATATTATTTTATAACATATATTTTTAATGAAAATTTTTTAAACTTAAAACTTATACAAACTAATATTATCTTATACTTAATTTTTATTAAAAAAAATTTTAACTTACTATTAATGAATATTAAGATTATTCTTTAAGAAATCTTAATTTGGGCAACCAAAAATCAAGAACAAAAGCAATTTGTACTTGTCATATATAATATACCTATGGTTAGGTAAAGCTAGGAAATATATGTAGATTGGAAATTAAGTGAAATCAGGAATCATATTATACTGCAAGGGGATGTCCATGTGTTTAACATTGGTTGGCTATCAGATAGGACATAACATTCAACAACAACAACAATTACTTTAAAATATAATTGAAGAATACCTTTATTGTACCAGCTAAGGGATGGGTCTAGAAATTAATGACATGTTTAATACCGTGTAATGCATTATAATATAATATAATTAATTGTGTAATATAATAAGAAATGTATTGGAATGGTTGATTATAAATATTCATAGCAATGTAATAGAAGCATTTTACAAAATTTTACTTCATTCCTTGGATTTTCCAAAGCAATTAGGTTAGTCCCTATATTTTATTTTTGTTTATAAAGCAGTCTTTTTTAAAACATTTTTATCTTTTTAAAAAAAAATTTATAGTTTAGTGATTATGATAAAAAAAAATTATAATTAAATCCTTATATGATTGCTAATACACTACTAGAAAATTAAAAAAGAAAAACAAAATATTCCATTGGAGAGTAAACACTATTCCATCAGCAATTTATATCATTGACAAATTTAACAACGAAAATATGTTGAACAAATTTTTATCAGAGATTTGCTATCCGTCGTTATTTTCATCAATAATTGGTAATGTCAACAGAAATGTCGGTAGAATATTGGTGCCAGAAAATAAAATACACCGACCAGTTTCTATCAACAATTCCATCGGTAAATAAATTATCGATGAAATATTTTGCCGCTTGTTCTGTTGAAAAAAACTAAATGTTGCTGACGGTATCGACGATGGAATATTGTCGATTGAATTTACATCGCTACTTCTATATAAGAGTTCTAAACCATTCTGTAACTTTTTAATAAAATGACACCCATATTGCTAATGGAATCACCAATGAACTTTTTTTTTTCCATCAATGATTTCGTCAAAAGTTAAGTAATTTTATTTTAGTTATGTAGTTGTTAATTACAAAAATAACAAATATCACAGTAAAACCAAACACTATCAATTTTATTGAACATCAAGATTTTATTAATTTTAATATTCATTCAAAAATAAGTTTACAACAATAAATATAACGCTACACGGATAAAAGTGGAGGTGAAGGGGGAAATCTTGAGACAAAATGACCAGTATGAGGAGTAGGATAATGTGAAACCATATATTCCATCATTTTCTCTCAATTCTTTCTATTATCTTCTTCTAATATGGCTTTCATTTCTTCTTTTAATTTGGTTATTCACTCCTTAACCTATTTTAGGACATTCGCTTCAAATTTCAGCATCAACTAGCTTGGGTTGGACTGTTGTGTGCTTAGAGTAGAAGCAATATGGCTCGACCTTATCTTTCTGGCTGATTTAATTTATAGGCATCCCATAAATCTGATTCCTATCGGGTCTATTTGTTACTCCAACCGCAACCGAGGATCGTGAGGAGGATGGGAGGAAACATCTTCTTTATATTTTTCAAATATTATGGCATTAAATGTTTTCTACAAAACAAAGAAAAAAAACAAGTCCATTATAATTAAAAAAAAATACAAGAATTAAAAACAAAGACTTACAACGAATGCTTATATATTCTCTACTATCTACAAACTTCTTCACCATTGTTCCCCTATTTATTTTTCTTATATGAGTTTCCTCATATAATTCTATCAGAGTAGGCTTGCACCCAAATTGTTACTGATGCAAAATAAATAAATTGTTAAAAAGTCTAACAAATAAATAGTAAATTAAAATATTGAAGAATACATAATTTGAAAATTGTTGTCAGGAGCTTTGCATGGTTGAAAAATAAGAGCCACCGATGTTCTTGCTCACCAAACCATTTGTTTCTTTGTTTTGGTCTGTGACTTGAATCACAAACGCCATTTAAATTCTTCAAATTTTGCCCTAATATCCTCTATGACATGACTCAGTTTATACTTTATTCATGCATCAACATCATCAGAGTCAACTTGATTTTTTGTATATTTATGGGCATCAATCACAAACCATGCATTAGGGTACAATGTTTTTGTTAAATATACATGTGATTTGAAAATTTAAGGTTATAATTTCAAATATAAAATTTGTCAATTGTTTGATATTTAATTGCATTGTGGTTTTTCCACACTTTCCTGACCACCCCTTCATTTTCCTTTTCCACCATAATTTCCCTAACATTGTTAATTTGTACATTAATTAGATTTTTGAAATAAAAAAGTATATATATATATTATCTTACCTTAAACAATCCCCAACAAATATCTACATATTCATCCATTCAGATGATCTTGAAGCTGGTTCCATTGAAAATGTGGTTCCTTGAACAATGATTTCATTACACTTGTGGTATAACATTCAACTTCAATTTATGTAAACCTGCAAAACAAATTCATATAAAGTCAATCATTTTTATTTAATGTAAATCTTAAAATAACCCAATCAAAATAAATAACCTCAATACATAACTTATATTGAGTGGTCGATCTTCTATTTTGCAATAATTTTATCAGGATATGGATCTCTTGAAAATGGGATTCCACCTTTGCTACCCGAAGTGAACAAGCCTTGATTGGTATCATGTGCATTAGATGTCTCTTCATGTTTGACACCTAAATTAAAAACATGATCACCGACATCACCAACACTACTGTTGGTTGAACTGGAAGTAACAATAGCTCTATTTAAACTTCTTTCTTAACATCTCTGAAATATAACACAAGTTAATTTCAGGTTCAATAATATTGTAAAGAATAGGACCGAACAAGTTCAAACAATACAAGCTCAAGCTTAGAAAAAGTTTGAAAATACTAATTATGCAAAATACAAGACAACAACTAATAAACATATAAAACATAGGGTTTCCATAAAGAGAAATATGGGTGTAATTTTTATATGCTAGGAGCGATTTAATGTACATACATACAAACATTAATAGTACAGATCCCATATAAAAAATCAATTAACAACCATTAACAACCCTTCATTTTTAAAATCAGCAACCACTAACAACATAAATCTCTTATCAAATAAAATAATCAACAATCAAAATTGACAACCCAATCAATAATCAAAATTTTCAATTTTATTAACACACAAAACAAATATCACAACACTAAAACTAAGAACCCAAAACACCAAACCCACTCCGAAACTAAACACCCCAAACACAAACCATCATAAAAAGATAAAACAAAAAAAAACAAGAAATGACTTTGTAGGGATTAAGAAACTTACCCTTGAAGATTTTGAGAGAGAGATGGGCTAGGCGACTACGAGAAAAAGGGGTTGGGTGGTGAAAGCTGGCTAGCAGAGAGAGAGAGAGAGAAGAAGAAGAAGAAGACGCTGGGGGTGGCAGGGAGAGAGAAGGGCAGTGACATTTTGTTTATTTTGAGTAGCTGAGATAAAATAGGGAGAAAAAGGGGAATTGTTAGGTTAATACCTGGATTTGCTAATGAAAATTCCATCAGCATATTGATATGTCAACAAATACCGATAAAATTACCAACAAAAATTCAATTATTTTTTGAATATTTTTAATTCCATCAACAATTCCATCACCGTTTCTCTAACCTACTGTAATTTCCTGATGAAATTGCATGTCCATCAACAATTTCATCACCATTTCATAAACTTACTATAATTGTTTTGATGAAATTACATGTTTGTCGACAATTCCATCACCATTACACTAAACCTGCTGTAATTCTCCAATTAAATTGCACGTCCGTCGTCAATGTCATCAGCATTTCACTATTTCTTTTAGCTTGTTAGAAGTATCTAGCCAACTTAAATACACCACAGCAACAACACCAATCATTTTTAAGCCAATATTTGCCAACATTAAACCACAACTACAATAATAAAAAAATACATTTTAAAAATGTAAAAAATATAATGCATTAGAAAGTTGCAACAAATGTGTTATTCAATGTTAATTTTATTATATAATGATTGTTTTACATTTAAATCAATGCAACACTTTTTAATCATAATCCTTCTTGTAATTTTCATCATCATCTTCGTTGAATTCAAGCTGGTCAATCTCATAATCTTCACCTTCTTTTCTATGTCCACTAGTACTCAACATTATATTTAACTCATTAACATCAACATAAATATTTTCAGTGACATGAAAATTTGGATTATTTAACTTAGTAGATGAAACAACTCGATATGAATCAATTAGCTCATCCATTTGAAATACATTGTCTCCCTTTATTTACTTCATTGTTACCATGTTCAACAACTTTAACTTAGACATGACTTATCGATTTGGTTTTCACAACAGATAACCAATCGACTTTATTGTGATCTTTTTTAAAGGAAAGAATGTATGTATAATACACTTATTGATATTGTTTGATAAAAACAAAAACATCATTGATATTGCAAAGTGGACCTCTTTTATTTATTTTGATCATACCATAGTGAGGATCTACTCTAATTTATCTATTGATATCATACCAATAATATTTGAATAAAACCAATATATATTGTTCACTGTGATATCGCAATTCAATAACCTTTAGTAACTTGGCATAATAATTAACTTTCAACTCATTGGAAGTTGAACATTTACACAAACCTCACTATTGTATGTCTTTTTTTCATCACCATACTTTTCAGTATGAAATACATATTCATTAATGAAAAATTCATTATAACACTGAACTTTTTTTTCAAGACCCAAAGATAGGAATCTCAATCTATCAGTGTTGCCTCTCATGTTAAAAACATAGTTAAAGTTAATTAACAAGCATTAACAATCCAAGAAAAATACAATTAAATCTATTATTAGTATTTATAAATTATTGAATACTTAAATATTTACAAATTGTTCATCTTGTAATTGAAAATTTTAAGCTTTAATAGCATTTGAATTTTAGGATAACAATAATTGATGATGTTACCTATAAGAAAGTTACAGGATTGAATCTATATGAGTTATAAGCAAAAATGGTTTAAAACTATATAATTGTAAAAATTGACTTATCAAATAAAAGGTTTCAATTCATTACAGTTGAATAACATATAATTATGTACTTGTTTGAATTCAATGTCTATTAAATTTCTTCTCTTTATTGCTTTATTTGATAATGGTTGTTTAGGATGGCAAAATATTGACAAATTTTTCCTTGAAGGTAGTTCACCACCACTATCATGTTATAAAATACAGTTGGTTCTTGTTCTCAAATAAGGCTCAAAATAAAATGAGGTAAATGTTAAAACAAATTTAACAATATTAGTCTTACATGTTGTAGACTTAACACATGCATTTTTTTTTATTTTTTTTTAAGGTTGAATAAGTATTTACATGTAAGTAATTAGAGATAACAGAATGTTTACAAAAAGACAATGGATAATTACTTATAATGCATGCAATCCCTAACCTTTCAAATTGATACATCCATCGGTATTATATAGGCCGTCTAAATTTTGTCTTATACGATAAATATATAGGCAAATGTTTTATTGAGTTAAAGAAGGGAAAAAAAACTCATTTTAAATTTGCAGATTGTATCAATAATATTTGTTTCAAATTGTTCCATGTGGTAGGTATGTAACTTGCTCGAATAAATATCTATAAAAAGGTGACTAATCTCTATTAATATATCCCATACCTTTTTTGGTAATAAATCCTTATCAATAATTGGAATGAGTGTTTACATAAACACATGACAATCATGACTCTTCATTCTATACATTATACATTCTCCTAAACTTACCAATCTAACTATGTTTGAAGCATATCCATTAGAAAATCACAGTCTCTTAATCCATTCGTAGATAAGAAACTATGCATCATTGTCAAAGGAAAATGTGGCTTTGAGCTTTACAACACATAAGTCATCATTAAACAACTCTATATTTTGACAATCATAATATAAAGCTAGATCTATTATTGCTTTTATATTGTATTTTATTTTTCATTTTACGTCCATAACCGTGTTAAAAATATTATCAAACATATTCTTCTTGATATACATGATATCTAAATTTTTTTGGATGGCATAAATCTTGCAATAAGAAAGATCCTAAAATATACTACGCTTTACCCAATTATAAGTTACACCAAAACTAGAAAACTTTTATTTACCAGAATGGAAATCAAATACAATGTCTTTATAATGTGAAACCATGTCAAATAATTCTTCACCCAACAGTATTAATGGTGTAACATCCCTTTCAAATTTACATTCTAGAAAGTCATTTTTATTGTTTCTATATCGATAATGACTTAGTAAGAACCTCCGATAGCAACCAAAAAATGAAGCTTTATCATCATTTATTAAGGTAAAGGCCTTATTATTTTTTATACAGTATAGACAAATAAACTTTTCATATATGCTCCAATCTGAAATCATCACATACACAAGAAAATGACTTATATTCCATATCAATGTTGTTTTCATCTTAAATTTTTTTTTTCTTGAGGCATCATATGTCAAAGCCTCGACTAACCATAACTAATTCAACTCATCAATCAACGATCAAAGACAAACATCTATATTCCTACATGAAATGTAAGGAGCAGATATACCATAGACAATAACATGAATTTTAACTTTATACACATCCCTAAAAGGCAAGTTATAAATTGTTAGTATGACCGACCAATATGAATAAGGTGCAATAAAGGATCCAAATTGATTAATCTATATGTACACAAGCCAAGATGTACATTTCGTAGTTCCATTGAAAATTAAGAATACACATTATTAAATTTCAAGCTTCACTATCAAAATAGAGCATCATGACTTCATCCACTATATCATTTGAATGATGTCATGCTATGTTCTTAGCAGACTTTAAAGACATAAATAAATGTTATAATCTAGGAGTGATTGAGAAGTATTTCAGTTTTTTATGTGACAAATGTCATTCCTCTACCTTTATTGAGTTTATACTGAGCACGCTGACAGGTTTTGTACATTCATTGTATTACAACATGAAAAATCTTGGACACGTATCAATTTTTTGATACCCTAGGCCAAAAGGTTTCATCATGGATTTTTCAATATAGAAGTTATTTTTCAACTTATTCCTTTAAGGTAACATGTTTTTAGCCCAATCAATGATGTTATTATAATTGGCTTCACTCAACCCATAATCTAACTTGATGTTAAACACTCGTGCAATGGTCAATAATTTATTTTGAGTTATACAACCATCCTATCAAAATCTTTTAAAAGTTTAAAAAATCTAGATGCATCTACATTTGATTCTTCATTTAAAAAGATGTTACATGAACCTTCACTTGAATAATCATAATCCATTTCCATTACATTCATCACCATACTCCAATAATGATTAATATTATTATCCACAAACCTATATATGTTGTGAAAATTAGACGTTGAGCCAACCATCTTTTCTAACATGGTTTCATAAGGAACATAGGGTTTTCCTTATGCAAACCTATATAAGTATTTCTTGATGAATCTTTTTTTTAAGTAGATGCATGATAATAACATCTTTATGGTTTAACTTTTTATTTTTACTCTTCATGCATGGATATTAATTTTGCCTGCACTAATATTCTTCAATTTAGAAAGTACAAAATTAGTAAAACTCTCAACCTCTTGAAGATAATCTTGTCTATAGAACCTTTCGGGTAAATCTCGATACATCCAAGAGCGATCATTCATTACTTATGAAACATAAATGAATAATATTGATTTTATCAATTCCATAAAAAATCAATTTCCCCTAAATCTTCAACTTAATAATCAAATTGACAAAATGTGATTGTTATCCATTAAAATAACTCATTATTTCTTTAATTATAACTTATATAAGTTACAAAATCAAACTCAATTTCATCAAATGACAACAAAATTCAATTTCCCTTAAATCCTAAACAAACCTTAACATACAAATCATACATTAATACAAAAAAATTATCTAGAAAAAAGCTATAAAACACTTAAATATACAAGCAAAGTACAAATACTACTAAAACATTCAATAAATCAACCTAAAACTTAAATGAATTATAAAAAAATAGATGAGTTTGCTTACTCTGTGTATCAAAGCTTCACAAAAAAAATTCAGTGATGGTTGTTGACACTACTGATAGATGCACATCTATGTTGGGGGTTTAGGGTAGCTGAATTTGTGAGAAAATAGGGGGCTGCTCGTATTTTTCTTGTAGGAGGTAGAAAAAAAAAGAGTAAGGGGGATTTTAAAAAAAAATCAAGAGTTTATAAATGAATCGGGACCAAAACAAAGGCTTTAACTACATAGGTTATAGCCATAGTGAAAGAACTAGGAAAAGTAAAAACAAGATCCAAAAGCCTAACAAGAGTAGATGAAGAAAAAAAGCAACCTGAAGCCTGAAGCCTAAAGCCCCAGAGCTGCAAGAACTGCAAGAGCATTAGAGACATAAAAAACCAAAAGAGAAACAGAGAAGCCGCAAGAGAGGGATTACACCCAAGGAAGCAGCGAGCAAACAAGGAAAAACCAGCAACGTGAGAGCTATCTTCGAGCAAAACAAGAACAATAGCACCTCTATCAAAAGAAAAAAGACCATCCAAAAATGTACCCCAGAATTATAAAGGCACTTGGCCGAAAAAGAACCACAAACACAAGACCTCTTGCAATGAAGCAAACGCCAACTAAACAAGAACAAAACAATAACAGGGGAATACAAGATATAAGATACAAAGAAGAAATCAGACCAACGTACAAGCAAAAACCTAGACTACCTAGAAGGGATGTAACTGTCAGTTATAACTTATTTACATTTGCCAATAGAATTATTTTTTCAGCAATTCCATTGATAAATAATGACTTGTCAACATTTCGATGGAATTGTCGATGAATTATTTATTTATTCCATCTGTAATTTTATCATAAATTATCTACAGAACGTATTTTGTTGTTATTTACATCAGAAATTTTCAATAAAATTTATTTGTCGCTATTTCTGTCGAAAAGTAGCCACAAAATATTATCCATCAGAGTTTTCGTTATTATTTGTCAATTTTCTGGTAGTGATACTCCTGTAATGATGCATTGCACACCTTTTATATATATATATATTGTGACAACTCATTACATTACAAGCATATTCTGTAATATTGTAATGGTCCATTATATTAAATTTTTAAAAGTTACACAACTAAATATAAGAATATAATGGACTCATTATATCCAACCAAACATATCCTAAAAAGTAAGAAGAGAGGAAATGGCATCTTTTTCGTTAGAAAAATGGAGATTGACGTTTAAATATGTACTTAAGGGATATCTTTTACGCATGAAAACAAATAAATTCTCATTTAATAAAGATTAAAATTT
>Ga0307507_10007827_pt1 | contig 15200 bp, 4 predicted proteins | sample 7_EM_MG_FD_207223 | JGI IMG/M metagenome (GOLD analysis project Ga0307507, IMG submission 207223) | Populus trichocarpa ectomycorrhiza microbial communities from riparian zone in the Pacific Northwest, United States - 7_EM | ecosystem: Host-associated > Plants > Roots > Unclassified | place... | reverse complement strand
CTCCATTCTATTACGAAATTAGATATTTTTAATAAGCTAAAGGAGAGTTCCGCGTTTTCCTTTAATAATAGATACTCGGCGTACGTCTTCTATAGTATTATGCCGGATATAGGAGCCGTAGGAGTATCTATAGTAGGAGAACCTTAAGTTTAAGCTCTTTAGTAGCTTAATAGCTCTATTCAAATTAACTAATTAACGGCAGGCCAATATACAATTCGATTTGGTAAAGGTACTATAATCTCTTTTAGCACAATTAGGGTCTAAACCCCCTTAGGATATATCACTTTCTATATTATTCCTACGAATACTCCGTTTCTATTTTGCATTAAAGATATAGATAAGTTAGGCGTTAGGCTTAATAACCTTAAGAATATACTTATTTAGGGAGATAATTGGGTGCCTATTGTATGTAAGTGGGGTTACCCCTAGTTACTCCTTTATTAACTAGAAAAGAGTGTTGCTTAGAGCCACTTAACTAAGTTAGAATTACGCTAACTATACCGTTATTTTGGCTACCTATCCATTTATTAATTGCTTAGGGTTCTTTAGTAAGCAGGCTATAAAGTTAAGGTTAAGGTAATTAAGTATCTTATAAAGTACTACTATTACTGCTAAATAAACCAGAAGTCCCCTAGCCAATTTAAGTTCACCCTTAAAGATAACTATGACTTTAACTTCTATATTATTGTTAACGTTATATATCTTAGCGGCAAGCTAGTACTCTAAGTTATTAACTTTTTAACCTCCTTCTAAGCCGCATAATTCTTAAAGGATATATTAGCTAGGAACGCATGGGATACCCTTTAGTTATATTAGATTAATATCTACCTAGAACCCCCTAATTAAATCGTCTATAATATAGGAAAGAACTTCTTATCTATAGAGTTTTAACAATAGATAAAGGCAATGGCAATTAAGGTTAAGGAAGTCCCTATTAAGGCATATAATAGTGTTAGAAAAGTGGAGCGATATTACGCGCTATTATACTGCGTATATGAGATTATCTCTTTAGAACTAGAGGACGCTAGCGAAGAACTTACTTTACAAATGGCTGTTAAAGCTATTAACGATTCTGCTGGCCTAGATAGACTTATACCCACGTTACTAGTCTTTAGCACCTACCCTTAAATAACTAACGATTCTCCACTATCTCCCTCTGTTATATAATGAGCTGAGGCTATTTATAAGGCAATAAAGGAGGTATAACGTCTTTACGCCATACGCCAAGTTAACAACGTACTAGGAATGAGAAATGGCCCAAATACCTTAACTATACTTAATCTGCCACTCCAGTCTAAGGTACGCGTATGGCGTAAAAAGGGAGGATAGTTAGGCCTATATTAACTTATTGTAATTAATGGCCAGACTTACACTATTTAGATACCTTATAGACCCACTTAATTCCGTTTAACTGTTATTAAGCCTTACTATAAAGATAACAGTTCTGAGCCTTTATAGGATGCCCTAGAAGATGCCCTAAAGGAGAACCACAATTAACGTGCTCTAGAAGGCGACTACAATCCCAATATAATATTAGTAGATGCGCTACAACTATAACGTAATAGAGGTTGCCTAAAGGGATTATAAAATTGCTAACATCTTATTGATTTTGAAGAGCAATTTATTACTACTATTAAAAATAGAGTTAAGTTATTAATGGCCTTTATAACAGCCAAGGAGAAGGATGACTTTAAACTCGCAAAACAGCTCTAAAAGGAAGGTTGTATTATAACTTTAGGAGCTCCTTTCTAAGTATCTAATAAGTAGGAGATTAAGGGTCTTATTATAAGAGGAGTTTTTAAATTTAAGAAGTATAACCCTACTAAGTTTAATAGAGTTCGCATCTTTAAGTTAAAAATAGTTAACGAAATTAAGGGTAAAGCTACTAACGCCCTATTTAAGAAATTAAGGCTTGTCATCTAAGGCTATAATAATAATAGTAAGGAGGTAATTTTTACGCAGTCTCCCACGATTTAACGAGCTAGTTAGTAAGTTATTATTGCGCTAGCTCCCTCCTTGATAAAGAATAGAATGGTAGTTTATTTATAAGATATTACTTAAGCCTATACCTAATTAGAGATGCACCTTTAGCGCTTAATATTAGTATACCTTCTAGAGCAAATTCGCCACTAGTATCCTAAAGATACGATTATAGTTATACTTAAGCTATTATATAGGATTGCAGAGGTAGGAACTTACTAGTAGGCTACCTACAGTAAGCACTATAAAGAGAAGCTTTTAATAACTACTTCTATATTTAATCCCTGCTTCCTTATTATAACTACGGGAACTCTATTTAGAATCATTGGTATGTAAACTAATAATATAATTATCTTAGAAGACGACCAATTCTTAGCTCTTAAAGAAGATAAGCTAGTAAAGGCAAATCTTATAGCAAAGCTAAAGGAAAAGCTTAGTTTAATAATACTATTACTCTTTAATAGATGCATCCTCTCCCTAAATAAGGATTCTATTGCTCTGCGCTAGAAGGGTTAAGGTAAGAAGATTAACGTTATTAACGCTAATTCTTTAAAGCAAGGATACGTGGAGCAACGCGCTTGCGGAGCTTATATTACTTCTATTTGTCAACCTAAGGCTTTATTTAATCTTTCTGTTGCCGCCTAATACTAGAAACTAACTAAGGACAATATTCTTGCCCTAAATAAATGCCTTTCCTGGCAAATAAACTATCTTGACTGGGGCCTATACTACGTGCCTATTAATCTTCCCACCGCTAAGCTCTTTGTATTTATTAATAGATTATTTGTAAATAACAAAGATTTTAGCTCCTAGCTAGGATATAAGATTATTATCGCGAATAAGTTTACTAGAGAGAATGACTTTATAATCTATAGCAACCTTATCTATTAGAGCTTAACTAAGAGCAAGCGCGTCACCTAAAGTGTTTTGGCGTCAGAGATATATAGAATGGTTAGCGGAGTTAATATGGCAATTACAATTGGAACTACCCTAAAGATGATTATAGATTAACTCGAACTTCCCATTATCCCTATAATTGTATGCACCGACTTATATTCCCTCTACGAGTGTTTAGTTAAGCTTGGTACTATAAAGGAGAAGCGCCTTATGATTAATATTATAGCACTTTGGCAATCCTACGAGCGTTAAGAACTCTTTAAGATTTAATAGATTAATGGCCAAGATAACCCAGTAGATATAATAACGAAGGCGAACCTAAATAAGGCACTAGAGACGTTTGTTAACACAAATACTCTGCGTATATAAGTTAAAGGTTAGGTTAAAAGGGAGTAGGAGTATAACATTCTGTTAACCCTAACTTAAACTAGCCAATCAGGATTTTCTATCCCCGGGATAGAAAATCGCTATTGGCTCGCTTACTACTAGCGCCTTGGCAGCCTACCCGTCTTTATATTATCCGCCAAATTCTGCCAACTGCCGTATTGTCGCATATTGTCGCATATTGTTTGGTATTGTTGTATACTGTCTGGTATTGTCGCATCCTGTCTGTTTATATATATGTAGATGGCAACTATAAAAAGAAGAGTTGCCAGTGTCGGGAACAAGGCATGTTGCTATTACGTGTTGATGTGGCCCTAGCGTGGTAAGGAACCTTAAGTTCCTCACCCCTTTCCTTATTCCTATTAAAAGAAGAAGAACAATCATTATACTATCTACGAATTGTAGCTACGTGATATCCCCTTGTGTAACCAACATTATAAAGCACGAACATTAAATTTAAGGGTAACGAAATTGCAACACCAAACAGACGTTGATCACGACTTTTTTTAGTGTAGCTGATCGGTAAATATATAATATCATAATATCATTACCTAATTTTGAATTTGGGTGTATATAACATACAAATACTGAATACAACGATACCTTTGGTATAACGATACGGCTGGCTGTACAAGTCGTATCGTACTAACCAGTTTTGACTGTATATATCCGACACAGAACCCTTTTTAATTATAATTTATAGTCTAAAGGGGTAGGGCTTACAGCTTAACGTGGTTACGGAAAAACTCGGCGTGTTAGAAAGTTTAACGTGGTTAGAACCTTTCTAACCACGCTTAACTTCTAACCACACCAAGCTTTATCCATATGCAGCGTATATACCAATAAATTTCTTTTTTAAATTTAAAGTATTTTATAAATAGATATTATTATATAATGCGTTAGCTGTATATACCCCGTATATATCTCCTATTAGTTATAGTATAAAATAAGCGAGCTAAGTTATTATAATATAGCCCATGCATATACGTTATATATCTATAATAATAGCAGTTACACTAGAACTTCTCTATAACACTATAGCGTACACTATAAGTATATACTGCGTAATCTATATATAAGCGCTATATATGCTAATATTAGGCTAAGGCAATATTTAATACTTTAATTTTACTATATTATACTACCCTAATAGCGCTAATATATAGTATAGATTCTAGGCATACTTAAAAAAGGACCCTTAAAAGGCCTATATAACTATATCTCTTTACAGTCTCTATAGCTTTTTTAATTAGCTATTTAATTAACACTAAGGAAAAGGAGGAAGAAGGTGCCGCGGGACTAAGGTATTAAGCTCCCTTAGGATATACTAGAAGGTCTACCGCCTTATATATAAAAGAGTAACTAGTATAAAGCTTAATAGTTAATTAAATATGAATATATATAAGGTAAGCGTATCCTAACTACTTTAAGATGTTATATACCCTAAGCTTTAGACGTAACTAATTTTAGGGATTAAGTGCTTAAAAAGCTAGCTAAGAAGTATAGCTTAAAGAAAACGGGGCTAAAGAAGCCCTATATATATATAGAGGACCTTATAAAAGTACTATAGGCAAACCTAATAATAACTAAAAAGAGGTACTCCTATAGACGCTATAGGATACTACTCCAGCTATATCTATAATTAAGTAATTTTACTATAAATTAGCCCTAAGCCCTCCTTAATCTCTACTATTGGTATATTAGGGTTACGCTACTCTAGGACCTAGAAGGTAGGTCCTACTATATTTTACTAGAATTTATATTTAAATTTATAAAGGAGTACCTTAATATAAAAGATATATAGTTTTTTAAAGTTCTATCCTTTCCTTTTGGTTACTACTATTTATAATATTATAAAATAAGTACTAATACTTACCTACTAACTAGAAATACCTTCTCTATCCCTAAAATTATCTATAACCTATCATTTAACTTTAGCTCTTATATCTTCCTTCTTAGTATCCTTTTTACTAATTAGGTGTTTATAGTATATAACTTTATATATCCTAAGGAGCTAAGCAAGCTCTATATTAAGCTACTATTATAGTTAAATTAGAAGCTAGATAATATTCCTATATTCCACTAGTTAGTAAGAGCTCTAAATAGCTAGATAATTTCTTCTAATAAACCTTTTTTATACTCTACCCTTATATGTAACAGTGCAAGTATGGGAGAATTAAGTAAGCGACTTAATTGTAAATGGAGATCTAAAGTGTCTATATATACACGAGGAAGGTATAGAAATAAATAAAAGGGGAGACGAATACGTAAGCAAAACAGCGTAATACGTAAGTGATACGTAGGCGATACGTAGGCAATACACAGATAAAACAGTAGTGGTTTGGTAGGGTACTGTAGTTAGTTACATTATACCCTAAACTAAAGGGCTTAGGGAGATTACTAGCTTTACTTAGGTCTCTTACCTATATTTACTTAGATATAGTACTAAAAAGGCATTTAATAAAAATAGTAAACTCTATAATAACTAGCCTTTCTATTAAAAGCACTAAAGAGAAATATAGGTAATATTAGCGAGGCTATATTAAACCTAATAATATAGTATACTGATATATAAACATTCTTAAGTGTTACGGACGCTTTAAGTACAATGTTATAACTACTTGGAGAAAAGACGGCGGAAGCTAGTTGGTTAATATAGGCACGGTCTAGGATGGATCCGGTGGAACTATATAACGAGGAATAGTAACTAAGGTTACGTGGTGTTAAACGCGTTAACTGCGTTAAATAAGAGGGATGTTATATTTAATATAGACAACACGTACCTTATATACAAGAGAGAATTTCTTAAGAGTATAGTTGTGTATTTAAAGGACCTTAGTCCCTACTATAGATAGTTCTCTCCTTATAGTAAATCTCAAAATATAATTAGAGTTAATCTATTAGGCAACTACTCCACCAGTTATTATTATGTTGTTGTTTTGTTCTTACCTATATACCTAGCCTAATAATAGAACCCACCGTAGTTCCTACTATAAGGTTCCGTTACATATTTACTATTAAGGTTATGGTATTAAATAAGATTAAACAATATGCCACCTAGAGCACCAGTTATAACAGCATTAATAGTAGCCACAACCTTAGGGCTAGGTAATACTAGTATAGATAAAGGGGATTCTTAAATGGTTACGCAAGGTTAGTTATAGGAAATAGTTAATTACTTATAAGATAATAATAGGATACTTAAAGAACGCATTAATGGAATTAGAGTAGTAAAGATTAAGCTACCTTTAATTAAACAATTCTTAGGAGAGAAGTTAAAGCTTAAGGGATTTCTTACACAGATGTACTTTAAGGTAGTATAGGAAGGAGCGAAGTTAGCAACGTCGTTAGATTAAGTAGCCTATATAGGATTATTCCTAACAGGGAGGGCACTTAAGTGGTTTAAGCTATATCTTACGGAAATATAGGCTAATAGCATAACAACTACTAACTAGGACGTATGGTATATATTTACTAGTTAAAACAGGTTTATAAAATAACTAATATAGATATTTAGAGACTTAGAGGCCATAACTATAGCAAAATAAAAGCTTTAGAACTTAGTATAACGCACTTTAGTAATTAAGTATACAATATAGTTTTAAACACTAGCCACGTAGGTTAAGTGGAATAATAGGGTGCTTATGGTATAGTATAAATAGGGACTTAAGGCTAAAGTCCAGGACGTAATTATTCTAATAGAAGATGTGGATACTCTAAAAGAGTTAATAGATTAGTTAATAAAGATTAATAATAGAATCTATTAAAGGAAATAAGCTAAGAGAGGGCAAGATAGAGTTCTATAGTCATATAAGGCGCAGAGTATGCAACAACAGACATAGAGTTAAAAACTATAGAATAGCGCAGAGCTAATAGACCTAAGTGGTACCAAAAAAACCTAAAGGTAGGAAAAAAAACCATAGAAACCTAGAGGTTAAGGATTAAGTAATTAAAGGACCTAGGAGTAGAGGCCAAACCAGGGATTTTAGTAGTAGAAGATGTTTAGGCGAACTCTATAGCAAGAAAGATAGTTTAAAGATAGGGCTTATATAAATTGCGGAAAATAAGGTCATTTCGCCAGAGACTATAGAAGTAGTTAAAGTAACTATATAGTAAAGGGAACTAGGCCAGCAGACGGCACGTATATATAGAGGGACAATAGTACACTATAAGAAACAAAAGAGTGTTTAATTAACAGTTTTGCGTATTATTACAACAATACATACTAAATTTATAAGGACGCTAAGTATAGCGCAAGCTATTGGCTATAGGAGCCATTATTATCTAAGTTTAAAGGAACTAATAAACCAGCTTATAGATTGGACATTAAAGATAATAAATTTAATAAAGGCGAAGCATTTACTGATAATAAGGCAATAAAGGCAGCTTACTAGAAGTATATAAACCTTAGAGAAGTTAAAATAGAAGCAGAGACTAAGACTATTATAGAACAAGGTTTAGTAACGGGTATAATAACACCATTAGATACAATTTCTATTGCTTTATAAGACAATAGGAGTAACGTTTAAAAGAAACTAAGTAAGCAAACAACTGCTAGTGCTAGCTTATTACTTAATAAAGGCAAAAGGCTATAGGCTTAAGATTCTTAAGCAGAGATAAGAGAAGCTTAAGATTTTTAAAATAAGATAAGACACACCTAAGGACCTATAATGGACGAAAACCGATAGGAAAGGGCAGCAACTTAGTTTAGTAATAAATAAATAAGTATAAGACATAAGTTTAAGAACTATAAGTTTAGGGAACAAATAAGAACGATAGTAATCCTAGGTAAATACAGTATTTAGCCTAAAAATTAAATAGTTAATACTAGGATTAAAAAGCAAGACAACTATAAAGATCTAGCTATAAGACGCAGAAAATAAGAAACTATAGATAAGTTTAGGATAAGAATTATTGCATAGCAAGAGCAAAAGCTAGATAAGAGGTTAGCTATGCTAGGTTATATAAGGGACAGAGCACCCATGCAAAGAGTTACTAATAGGCCAAGTGTAGGGATACCTAAGGTAAAGTAGTTAGATAAACTAAAATAAGAAGAGGATCTAGATATTCCAACCAGGTTTAAAAAAAGATATACTAAAGAATATCACAATGTAGTAATAACAAGGTACTTTCTAATAGATAGACTATATACACTAAACCAGTTGTACGGAAAGTGGTATAGGTAACAACACAACAATAAATAGGAAGACTTTTATATATAGCTAGATAAAAAAGTTGTCTAAAACTAACCTATTACAAAGAAACGCATAAGTTATATTAAAGGAGCGTTAATTATAATATTAAGAAACCTAGAAGAAGGATCTAGGGACTAGAGAAGTAAGTAATAAGTCTTAGTACCTATAGCAGAGATATTAGTAGTTAGGTTAACTAGGTATAGATTTAAACTTAAAAATAAAGATAAACTAAGAGTTAACCTAAAACATACAGCGCATTATACACTATTGTGGATAGCTTATATGGACAATATATATAACATACATAGAGCACTAAAAGATAAGAACTAGAAGTACCCAGTAAGGATATATTAAGCACTAGAGGAAAAGCGGTTTAGGAATGCTAAGTATATATATAGTTAGCACCTAGTAGAAGTACAAGGTTAAGGAGACTTAATACTTTAACTAGGAAAATTCCTTATAGAAGAATGCCTAAATAGATAATAGTAGTAGAAGTGCCCAGAGAACACTTGTCTATGGTATATAAAGAAAAAGAAACGAACTAAGTATTGGCTAAAGTTAGACTAAGTATAGGCAGGATCTAGTAGCTAACAGTTAGGAAAAGGGGAGGCGTATAAGGCTAGAGGGAACCAGTATTAGAACCTTAGACCCTTAAGGGAATTTAAAAATAATATCTAAATTTAAGAGCTAAATGGCAAGATTAGTAGTTTAAAGCGTTGGTAGATAGTAGAGTAATTAAAAACCACATATTACCAAAGGTAGTGGAAAGAATAGGGTTACCATATAGACAAAAGGAATACCTATTTACTTACAATAATTTTAGGAGATTAGATAGCCTATAGAGGAGGTATTATTAATCTTAAAACAGGACCTATTTAGATAACTATTAAAGGGAGACCAATTAGAATGTCTTTTAATATCCTACTATTAGGATAGGACAAGGCAATACTAGAAATGCTTTAGTTATAGAAGTACAATCTAAAGATTAATTAGGTTATAGGTTAGGTCAATATTACGGATACTTAACGGTATAAGGTGCAACAGTAAACTAAGTTAGTATAGTACTAAGTTAGAGCGACATATAAAGAGACTAAGTAAGGCTTAAGTTATATACTAAAGAGATACCATAAGTATGGTAAAAAGTTATGGTTACCAGAAAGTGAAAAGCTATTAGAGTATACAGCTTAGGACCATAAAATAGAATTAAAAGAAGGAATAAGTTTAAAATTCTTTTTAATTTACAAGCTTATTAAAACAGAGTTAGTAGCGCTTAAGGAGTTTATTTAGGAGAACTTATATAAGGGATATATTAGACCGTTATAGTTATTAGTAGAATATCCAGTACTATTTATCCCAAAGAAAAACGGAAAACTTAGGATATATATAGACTATAGATAGTTAAACAGCATTACTAGGAAGAATAGGTATCCTTTACCCTTAATTAGCAAAATCCAAAATAGGATAGGTAATGTAAAGATCTTTATAAAGATAGATCTAAGATAGGCGTACCATTAAATTAGGATTAAGAAAGGCGATAAATAAAAGGCAGCCTTTAGGTTAAAGGAAGGACTATATAAACCATTAGTTATATAATTCGGGCTTATAAACGCACCAGTAATGTTCTAGAAGTAAATTAATAGTATATTAGAAGAACACCTAGATGAATTTGTTATAGTATACCTTAATAATATTATTATCTACTTAGAGAATAAAAAAGAACATAGAAAACATATTAAATAGGTCTTAAAGAGACTATAAGAAGAATAGATACCAGTAGCAATTAAGAAATACGAGTTCTTTACTAGAAAGACCAATTTCATTAAATTTATTATTAAACTAGGCTAACTTAGTATAGATCTAAAGAAGATTAAGGCTATAGTGAATTAGTAGGAACTAGAGAACGTTATATAGTTAAGATTATTTCTAGGGTTTTGCAATTACTGTAGAAGGTTTATAGCATAATAGTTATAGGATATTAAGCCATTTACGCGGTTAATAAAGAAAGAAGAACTATAGGTATAGGGAAAGAAATAATAAAAACTATTTAAGAGAATTAAAGAGTTATTTACCTAGGAGCTAGTTCTTAAAATCTATTAACTAGGTCTAAAAACAGTTATAGAAATAAATGCATTAGACTTTACACTAGGGGTATACTTTATATAGAAATATTAAGATGGATAGCACCCAGTGGCATACTATAGTTAAAAGATAACACTACTAAAGTTAAACTATAACATCTATAACAAGGAGTTGTTAGGTATAATTACAGTACTTAAAAAATAGAGAGCATTTTTACAAGGCATAGAGAAACCATTTATAGTTAAAACGGACTATAAAAACCTTATAGAATTTTTAATAACAAAGGAACTTAACTAAAGATAGGTTAGATAGGTGGAAATGCTTATAAAATACCATTTTGAAATTCAGCATACTAAGGGTACAGACAATGCACAAGCAGACGCTCTAAGTAGAAAGGCTAAACTATAAAGTAATAGAAAGCTATTGGGAGCTTTATTATAAAAGGATCAAGACGGATTAATTAGGTATAATTATCTAAAGATTGCAGCGACTAAGGAAAGTCAGATCCATAAATTACTAGAGAGTAATTAGATATAGAAGATCTAAGAAGTATAGGTAGAGGATCTAGACTTAGAGCAATATAAAAATAGAGAAGCAATGTATATACCTAAATCTATCGCAGAAGAATTTATTAAGGAATTCCATAAGGGAATAACACAAGGACATAGCAGAGCTATAGGCTTAGTATTAAGACTTTAAGAAGAATATATTATTTAAGGAATTTGGGGACTAGCAAAATAAGTTATAAAAGAATATCTAGATTGCTAAAGGAATAAACCAATAAGGCATAAGCTGTATAGAGGGCTATAACCTATTAAAGTACCAGGAAGACCATAGGAAGTTATATTATAGGACTTTATTATTAAGTTACTAAAGTTAAGAGATCCTATTATAGGATAAGATTATAACGCGATTTTAGTAATAGTGGATAAGCTAACAAAGTAGGGATACTTTATAGTATACACTAAAGAGATATTAGCAGAAGATGTCGCTAGAATCTATATAAAAGAAGTGTTTATAAGATATAGAGTACCAGATAAGATTATATCAGATAGAGATCCAAGATTTATAGTAGTATTTTAGGAAGTGTTTCTAGCAGAATAAGGGGTTTGCGCAGCAATATCTATAGCATATTATCTGTAGATAGATGGACAAACAGAAAGACTAAACTAGACACTAAAGCAGTATTTAAGGCATTATATTAATCACGCACAGAATAATTAGGTATTGTTATTACCAGTTATATAGTTTATATACAATACAACACCATAAGAAGGAATGGGGATATTACCATTTAAGGCGAATTACGGGTATAAGCTAAGAATATTATTATCGCTATATTAAGTAAAAAAGACAAGTAGCACAGCTAAGTAAAGAATGGAGATGTTAATAAATCTTTATATAAACCTTAAAGAAATAGCTAAACTAGTACAAGAACGAATAAAAAGGTACTATAATACTAAGAGATCTAAGGGACCAGATCTTAAGGAGGGAGATAAAGTATAGCTACTACACAAAAATTTTAAGAGTTAATAACTAAGTAAAAAGTTGGACTATATTAAACTAGGACCTTTTAAAGTTAAGTAAAGAATTTTATTAGTTACGTATAAGTTAAACCTACCAGCCAAAATAAAAATCTACCCTATACAACATATCGCAATATTAGAGCCAGCATATGGGAATATTAAGCTACTAGTCTACAAAGCAGACACGTATAGAGGATAAGAGGAAGATAAATAGTAAGTTTTAAAGATCATCAGTTATAAGGATGTAGATAACAAAATATAGTATAAAGTAAAGTAAATAGGCTATAGTGAGACTACCTAGGAACCACTAAGCAACTTAGAGAATGCTATAGGAAAGGTACAGGAGTATTAGAAGAAAGTAGGTTAGGTAATATTAATAAAAAAGGATCGCCAAAGAATGAGTTACCTAAGGGGGACTTAAGAGAAGCAATTACCGAGCTATTTAGAGTTGTTTCCCTTATAGGAGGAGAGCTAGTCCTTTTATTACTAAGTTTCTATAAACCTTATTAGATAAGTTTCCACTCCTTAGAATAAACCTTCTTACGAACATGTTTAAGACGTTAAAGATAAGCATAAGCCAAACGTTAAGCTTTAAGGACGCATGCGGACTCTTCTAAGGCATATTAAACCTTAAGTAGCGCAGAGGCCAGCTTACTGTTAAGCTTTATAGTGGTAGATTAAACATAAGACCTTATAATAAGTTACTTAGGGAACTTAAAGACTGTTAAGAGTTATAGGATGCGTATACTTAGCATTAGAAATAAAGCGAACATTACAGAACGATTAAACGTTTGCTTTAGTATACTTAGAGTAAAAGAAGGGTTGTTAAGACAAAGGACTTGCTAGCGCAACGCATACTAACCCCTTTTTAGCGTAATAAGAGTAAGGGATCGCCATTACCTTACCTAGCAACAGTATGGAGGAAACTGTATAAAGGTAACGCTTAACCTAGGAAAGAGAAAAAGAAGCTTTAGGTATAATAAGTACGGATATTAACCAGAATAATTAAACGGACATTATACCTCTAGTGGATGACTTAGAGATATTAGGAATCTTTAAGGACAAAAATAAAGAGGAGGGAGATGGTGTTATAGACACTTTAAGTATAATATTATAACTACTTAGAGAAGAGACGGCAGAAACTAGTTGGTTAATATAGGCACAGTCTAGGATAGATCCGGTAGAACTATATAATAAGAAATGGTAACTAAGGTCACGTAGTGTTAAACGCGTTAACTACGTTGAATAAGAGGGATGTTATGTTTAACATAGATAACACATACCTTATATACAAGAGAGGATTTCTTAGGAGTATAGTTGTGTATTTAAAGGACCTTAGTCCCTACTGTAGATAGTTCTCTCCTTATAGTAAATCTTAGAATACAATTGGAGTTAATCTATTAGGTAACCACTCCACTAGTTATTATTATGTTGTTGTTTTGTTCTTACCTATATACCTAGCCCAATAATAGAACCCACCGTAGTTCCTGCTATAAGGTTCCGTTACATTAAGGCACTATCTATTATAATATATTATAGTAGATATATAATAATAATTTATTGCTTAATATCCGATTTGGATCCCTATTGGGCCCACGCGGACTACTCCTTATATACATATAGGGAGAAAACTCTATATAAGAAAACCCCGTGATCCATCTTCCCGCCTTTTAGGACTCGCCTATATAGCGCCTACAAGGCGCCTGCGAGTTACCTATAGTGCTCTACTACCTTACTTTTTGACCTTTTTAGGAGCTACTGCTGCCGTAACAAGCCTATGGACGCGCTAGTATCGTAAACTTAACTCTACTACTGTTTATTAGGGGGCGCCTAATACTCGCCCCTTTACCTTCTATTGCTAATTCCTTTATAACCTGGAACTGGTCTAGTACATTTTAGCTAATAAGCCACTAGATAACCGCCTTAAGACCTTTTTATATTAAGAGTAGTGTATTATAGTTCTCTGTGCTAGCTACTAAGAGTATTACTTCTTAGTTAGTACGTAAGGGGCATAATAGTATTATATATTTTGGTGTCTGTCTTAGCTAGCTATATTTGTATTTTAGGCTACCTACTAGGATACCTACATCGGCAAAATATGGTACCCTTTTAATGGCCTTAATGGTTGGTGGTTAACGCAATTGGCGCGCAGTTAAGGTTATTTAGCAACTCGACCAACTAGCCTATGTTATGTTTTTTTAATACGCAGCCTATGCGTAGCCTGCGCGCAACCTGCCAGTAATTTACGCATTTAGTAACTATAATTATATTTACCTCTTTTATACTAATAACATATTTTAAATAAATAAAAGCTACTTTAAAGCTATTTATAAGGCTAGCAAAATAAATAATATTATTTTAGATAATTTAATATAATATAGCAATGGTTCTCTTCTACCTATCTACCTATTAACTTACCTACCTGCCTATATCGCCTACCTATCTGCATCGCCTACCTATTTATATCTGCCTACCTGTCTATATCTGCCTACCTATTAGCATCTGCCTACCTGTCTATATCTGCTTGCCTGTCTGTATCTGCTTACCTATTAGCATCTGCCTACCTGTCTATATCTGCTTGCCTGTCTGTATCTGCTTACCTGTCTACATTGCCTACCTGTCTGTATTGCCTACCTGTCCGCATCGCCTACCTATTTATATCTGCCTACCTGTCTATATCTGCCTACCCGTTAGCATCTACCTACCTATCTGCATCTACTTGCCTGTCTGCATCTGCTTACCTGTCTATATCTGCCTACCCGTCAGCATCTCCCTATTTGTGCCTACCTGTCTATGCTACCTTGATTCGATCGATCGATCGAATTGTTTATAGTGCTCGCTGGCTAGTCGTTGTCGTCTGGCTCTAGCGACGGTCATCTGGTTCTAGCGACAGTCGTCTAGCTCTGGCGACAGTCGTCTAGTTCTAGCGACGGTCATCTGGTTCTGGTAACGGTCGTCTGGTTCTGGCGACGGTCGTCTGGCTCTGGCGACGGTCGTCTAGCTCTGGCGACAGTCGTCTGGTTCTGGCGACGGTCGTCTAGCTCTGGCGACGGTCGTCTGGTTCTAGCGACGGTCGTCTAGCTCTGGCGACAGTCGTCTGGTTCTGGCGACGGTCGTCTGGCTCTGGCGACGGTCGTCT
>Ga0307507_10007826_pt1 | contig 15204 bp, 13 predicted proteins | sample 7_EM_MG_FD_207223 | JGI IMG/M metagenome (GOLD analysis project Ga0307507, IMG submission 207223) | Populus trichocarpa ectomycorrhiza microbial communities from riparian zone in the Pacific Northwest, United States - 7_EM | ecosystem: Host-associated > Plants > Roots > Unclassified | place... | reverse complement strand
GGTTTGTCACCCCCCCCCCCCCCCCCGTTGCTTCCCCGCTTTCCTTACCTTACCTTCCCAAAGTTAATTGAGAGTTGACAATGGACGGAACTAGCCATGTCCTTCGTGCATTTCAAAACCATGCTGGCCCCGCCTGGCCGTGCCTACCACGGGGAGCACATGGAGACTTTCTACACACATTACGAGGAGCAATTCTTAGAGCACAACTCCCTCCTCCCGCTGGAGCCACGGATACTCCGCCGGGCAATGTGCGCATTCCCGCACTTGCGCTGCGTGACGCTCCGGCATGGTAAGTACGACCACGCGTATAACGACGAGAGCTGGTCCTACACACTCAAGGATGTTCCGCTCGGTGGGAAACGCGCACACAAAGCCCTTACCGAAGCTCTCGCGAAGCGGGCGGAGACCGGGGGTGGGGGTGGGGGTGGGGATGGAGAGGAAGGGGTGGATGTTTTGCCATTGGAAAAGTTGTCGGCCACCGGGATCCCGCAGATGCCGTTCGATGAGCTGCTGAGCTTTGGTTGCGGCGTCGGTTTAGTCGAGATGCTCACGACGGTAAACATTCACATCGCACTGCAGAAGAGAGCGGTATACGCACGGTTTCCTAGAAGGATGGAGAGGGAGGATGTGCTATTGGCAGACGTGGTCTCGAGACTGAAGAACATCGTAAATCTCCGATTCTGGATGGACGATTGCGATACGGTCTACTGCAACGATGCGTACATCCCGCTCTTCCCCATCTCCCGTGTCCATGCTTCACTGTCTGTACTGTTTGTTCAGGGGTTCAAGTTCTTGGAGGGAGACCTTCTCCCGTTCATCGAGCGCCAGGGCGCCTCCATGAAGGGCCTTTTCGTATCCAACGTTGCGGTCGTCGGGAGGGGTGTGGGCGATGCCGTTGAAAGAGTCTTGTCCGCCCTCTCGAGCGCGGGCGTCGTCTCACTGTTCGAGGCCCCGGTATACACAGGTGTCGAAGGGCAGGAATTGGTGCAGAGTCCTACATCCGGCGAAGAGTTTGGTGGGTCGGCAAGGGAGCAAAGATGGGAGGTCAAGAGGGGGTTTGAAAGAAGTCTTTTCGGCGTGGCTTAAAAAAAAAAAAAAAAGGAAATTTGTCTGCTTGGTGATGGGTATTTTGTAGCGCTTCATCATATTGTGGGGATACTTGATTTTTTTTCATTTCATTTTTTCAGAACCGTGGATAAGTTCAACATTGGCGTTATCATAATTAGCCAGTCTTACATGGGTTGAGGGAGTTTTTTATCGTAGCGTAGTGTAGTGTAGCATAATAGCATAGCATGTCATCACACTCGAGTAGCGCAGCGTGGGTTAAGTTTTGCGGGGTCGGGACGGACTGGGCGGGAGGGAGCACGATTAGAACATGGAGCTGCACGGAGATTGTCCAACCGCAAACTTTATCGTAAATAACGTTTTCTTTATCTTGTTCATAGATGGATCTAACTTAAATTGAAAGCATTATTGTCATTCGGTTGGGGTTATGCTTGAAGTTTCGTCGCGAATTGAATCATGGTGGGGTTTTTGGTGGATTGGGGGAGTGTGGTGTGGGTGTGGGTGTGGGTGTGGGTGTGCCAAGATATGCATGCTATGTAACCATCGTCAGAAGAGCCTCCTCTTCGTGAACTTTGTCCGCGGCTCCGAAGGGGTGAAGATGAATGGCTCTAAGTTAAGTCACAACCACAATTTAAGAATGTAACTTTTTTTTTTTTTTTTCCTTCTTAATTTGATATTCTATGAGTATGTTTGGCTCCACACTTATTTTTCTGGAAGGTGTGAATTGTAGATATCACTCGGAGGCGGACGTCTCCAATATATCTGGCAAGATGGATGACTTATCCCTTGTATCGTGGGTGATAACCCCTCTTTAGCACTCTACACTGGGAAGCTTTAAACTGGTTGTCAGGATGTGAAATGCCAGAGAGTGGTACGGTACGGGTGCAGTGAAGTATTGCGGGGGATTAGTGTTTAATTGTTTGTTGTGGGGTGTTTGGTATATGACATTGTATCAGATTGAATTTTAATGGGAAAATGTCTGGGGGGTTTTTGAGAGGTCTTGAGACGGTGGATGGGACCTTTCCTTGGTTCTTTTGTATGATAAGAATTCTGTAACTTGAGGAGGGTATGTCTGTGTGGGGGGTTTATGATAGTATATGATATCGAGTGATGAGCCATGAATATTAGGTCTATCATTAGATGTTTTGGCCTTGAACCTCGTAGTTGTGAGCGCAGTGTGTATATCATTTCGTTAAGGATTTCCGATATCCAGGAGTATATCTATAGACTGGGAAAGAGAAGAAAAAGAGAAGGATAAAGGGCTGTTGATCCCCTAGCTTGGGCACTGCTAACCACCAGAGCCACAGGATATCCCTCTAAGCTCGTCCGGGTTATTAATCTTTAGAATTTTTAATTATTTTTATTTTTAATTATTCTGGAATGGTAGCATGTCTTAATAAGGGCTAAGACGTAAGTGTAAGGAGAATTATATTCGTCAGTGACTTGACCAGCTACATTTTTCATGGAGTCAAGAGGGGAGCTTTCTTTACTGAGAGGACTGACTTGCGTTTTTTTATATATCTTTTTTATCTTTTTTTTTTTGGAGAGCAGTGATAGAGGGTGATGCGCTGTAATAAGCTAGGAGAGTGGGCCATGGGCTTTGGAAGAGATGCTTCTAGCGCTTGTTTTCTGTAACCTCGGTTCTGATTCTTAGGCAGGCCGTGTGTGTTTCCCTTAGGAGGGGAAATATCTGGCATAGGAATTTATTTTAAAAGGCTTGTAGAATTGTTGTAATGCTAAGGGGTAGAAATCTAAGGCGACCATTTGTGTTCTTGTCTTTGGGTATGGCGTAGACTGTCTGTATGCTTTAGTCTCGGGTTAAAGTTGTCTGGGTTTGACTTGTGGTGCCTTGCACACGGAAACTTTCATGCCATTGCTGGTCAATTCATCGAATATGCACTTCTATTCCTATTAATTTCCTCCTGTCTTCCTGACTGTTTAGTTTAATCTCTCCGAGTACCATCATGTATTGCCATTTAACTCCATAAATAGTGGGTCTCTAACCTTCCTAGATATAATTAGTTTCTTTAATCTCCCTCCTCCCTCCCTCATACACGGCTGAATAATTTCACCATTTAATAACCTAAGCGGTGGCTTACAATCACTTGTTGTTACCGACTGAAAGCCAATCATGTACTAGGAAGTCCAAAGGCGGAGGACCCAGAAAAAGATGGGGGGTTAAGCATGTCCGAAGGGCATGATAACCAAAGAAAATACTAGAGCCTGCTACAGGAGGCAACCCGAATGATATAGCATATGGCTCAATTATTAGAGATTCTACAGCGCAGCACCTCACGGTAACAAAATATCCCCCGGCTACATCAGCCAATGATATCATTGATATGTTCTACATATTATGAATTTGAGCCAGGTAAAGGAGAATTTGCCTGAACTCGTTTGGCGGCTGTTGCGAGCACTTGTAACTTCTTTTAAAGAGTCCGGTTTATTTTGTTACGTCGCCTTTTGTAAACTCTCCTCTAATAAAGTTGATAATGTCTGCGTCAGCCAAGCTTAGCTTGGAATTCGGCAGTAGCGAATGATCAAAAACTAGTAGTAGGGCGAATATATTAATAAGTGATCTTATGCATCCTACCTCTCCCCGGGGCGGGTGGCTCGTGGGTTGTGTGAATGTGGGACGAAAGGTATGATATAAGGTCTCATTGCACTTACTGAGGTCGGATCATTAATAGGGTGTTCTGGCGATAAGGATATGGTATGTGGCGAGGCTGCTGTGAATTGTTGATATTATCTCACATGGGCCGGCGGGTCGTGCATTTTCCGGACCCCCTGTTTGGTCTGTGCTAAGTATAATATGTAGGTCTCGGCCGGCTTTGGAATTATTTATCGAGTGATGTGGGGTGATGCTGACTGAGAGTGAAGAATTCGGAATACGGTAGGTATGATTTCAACTGGCTAAATGGGTGTCATACGGGACGGCAATGTGGGGTCTGATTACAAGCAGTCTATTCACTCGCGAGAGGTAAAATTCGTGAAAACAGCCACTGTTTTCGCATGGAGGTAAATTCCATCTCTGCTCATGTCTAGTATTCTACGAGTAGAATGTTATTCGCTCCATGATTCCGGAGAGGGTCAAGCTCTGTACGCTTGGCACGCGCAGGACAGGAAGGTCCGGAAAATACAGGTCTCGCAAGCCCACAGTGTGAAACTTTTTCCTTTTAAAATAAGAAGGGGGGGGGTCAAGATTGCCTTGGCGTGGGGATGATTGGCTGGTGTTCCAATCTGAGACAATCACCTCGCACGAATACCTTAAAGTAATCCCCGCTTTTCTTGACTTGGGGGAGGAGAAGTCCATCAACCTCCGCGATACACTTCAATACTGTTCTACCACTGTATCATCTCTTTTATCACCGAACCTTATCCAATATGAGCGCATTACCTAGCGGGTTGAACGGAGGATCAAGTCAGAGTAGCGATCCCGACCAATATGGCCCATCCAACACCCGTACCGACAATACCGGTAACACGAGCATTGGTATTCAGGGTGACTCAAACAAGATAATCGGAAATGTGTTCAACAGCCATAACAAGACCATCAACAACACCACCACCAACAACATCACCAACGTGCGAGTAAGCGAAGAGTCTACGAGGATACAAGCATGGTTGTCGCCACTCGAGCCCCATGCAAGGCATCAAGATGTGAGCAACCGGCGACTGGATGGTGTTGGGGAGTGGGTTCTGCAGAAGAATGAGTTTGAGTCATGGCGCAAGAGTCAGGATAACACAGTGAATCGTACTCTTCTATGTTATGGGGATCAAGGGGTTGGAAAGACATATATAAGGTAGGTTGGTATTTCTAGAAACTATAGACGGTGCTAACAAGGAATTGGATCAGTTCATTAGTAATAGACACCCTATCCAAGCAAGCCTCCGGGCAGAATATCGCGGTTTTATCCCTCTACTGCGATTACCAGGCGCAGAAGGACCAATCGGCGGTGAATATGATAGGGAGTCTACTCAAGCAGATTGCCCTCGGAGGAGTTGGGATGATGGGCGAAATTAAGAATGCTTTTGAGAAGTCGAGGCCAGGAGGTGGAAAAGGTCTTCGATTGCCGGAGATGGTGGAATTATTCGTCAAAACGATCGGCTCCCTCGAGCGAGTATATATCTGCGTCGATGCAATGGACGAGTTGGTGCTGCAACATCGATCAGGATTCCTTCGCGCGCTAGGGCAGATCATTCACGAGGCGCCGAATACGCGGTTGTTTCTGACAGGGAGGCCGCATATTCGTGGGGAACTTGACAAGCATCTCACGAACGGAGCCTATACTATACACATTGTGCCCGACCAAGGGGATATCGCTCGATACTTAAGCCAGAAGATAGACGACGACGATGACCAAGATCCGGACTTGATGACGGAAAATCTGAAAAATGATATTATGAAAGCTATGCTGGAAAAAGCTTCGGAGATGTAAGTAGGAATAACTATTATAAATCTGGATCATATATTAATATTGTACTTAGGTTTCTACTTGTTGCATTAAATATCGATGCGATCTTGGGCGAGACCTCATTAGCGAGGAGAAAGAAAATGCTGCAAAAGGTGGCGACAACTGGCGTGGATCTGAACAATGTGTACGACCAAACACTGCGGCGAATAAAGGAACAGAAGGGGGACAGATCAAGACTTGGGATGGAGGTACTCATGTGGGCATCACACGCGGAACGGCCGTTGCGGATTGACGAACTCTCTCATGCTCTGGCCGTAGAAATGGAGGCATCCGACCTCGACCTCGAGGACGTCCGGCCGCAAGATACTGTCTTAGGGTCATGCTTAGGGCTTGTGGCGGTTGACTCGGAGACATCGACAGTCCGGCTAATCCACTACACGCTTCAAGAATACATTTCCCGGCCTGGTGTATTGCCTGGCGCACACAAAACACTTGGGCAAACATGCTTGACTTATCTGAATTATGACCAGGTCAAGAGGGTTCCAGCCGATAGCGTTCTAAACTTTGGAGGCATGCCATTCCTCAAATATTCGTCTTTCCATTGGGTAGGGCACGCAAAGATAGAGCTCTCAGACTACGCAAAGTCGCTTGCGCTTGAGCTATTAAACCGATTCGATAGCCATATATCTGCTACCTTAATTGCCGGGGAAATCCAGAGTTACCGTCCAAGCTCACTTACCCCTCACCTATTCTCTGGCTTACACTGTGCATCCTACTTCGGAATTGATGAAGTCCTGGCTGCTTTGATCGAAATAGAAAGCCGTGATATCAACCAACGAGATTATGAGGGATTTACACCGCTCATGTGGGCTGCACGACAGGGGAACCAAGGGGCAGTCACGCTACTGCTCACACGTAACGATATCGATCCTGACAAGGCGGGTAGCGATGGTAAAACACCACTCTGGTGGGCTTCTAGTAAGGGGCATGAAGAGGTAGTAAGACTGCTACTCGCACGGGGCGATGTTGATCCCAACAAGCCAGACGGTGATGGTCAGACACCACTCTGGCAGGCTTCCAACAGTCAGCATGAGGGAACGGTGAGACTACTGCTCGCACGGGACGATATCAATCCCAACAAGCTAGACAACTCTGGTCGAACACCACTCTGGTTGACTTCTTGCAATGGAAATGAGGGGATAATGAGACTACTCCTCGCACGGGATGATGTCAATCCCGACAAGCCAGATGGCTATGGTAAAACACCACTCTGGCTGGCTTGTTACAATGGGCATGAGGGGGTGGTGAGACTACTGCTCGCACGGGACGATGTCGATCCCGATAGGCTAGATACCGAAGGTGGAACACCACTCTATTGGGCTTCTTGGAATGGAAATGAGGGGATAGTGGGACTATTACTCGCACGGGGCGACGTCAATCCTGACAGGCCGGACAGCCGTGATGAAACACCACTGGCGTGTGCTGTGAACCATGGGAAAGAGGGGGCGGTGAGACTACTGCTCGCACGGGACGATATCAACCCCAATAGGCCAGGCAGGTTCGGTGAACCACCACTCTGGCGGGCTTGTCGTGATGGGCGAGAAGAGATAGTGAGACTACTACTCACACGGCGTGATGTCATTCCCGACAAACCAGACTGGCATGGCCAAACACCATTCTATATCGCTGCTACTGAGGGGCATGAGGGGGTAGTGAGACTACTACTCGCACGGGACGATGTCAATCCCGACAGGCCAGACTCACATGGTGGAACTCCACTCATCTGGGCGGCTCACTATGGGCGTTCGGGGGTGGTGAGACTACTGCTCGCACGGCATGGTGTCAATCCCGACAGGTCAGACGACTATGGTATAACACCACTCTGGTGGGCTTCTAGAAAGGGGCATGAGGGGGTGGTGAGACTACTACTTGCGCGGGACGATGTTGATCCCGACAAGCCAGACAAAAGTGGTCGAACACCACTCTGGGCCGCTTCTAGAGATGGGCATGAGGGGGCGGTGAGACTACTACTTGCACGGGGCGATGTCAATCCCGACAAGCCGGACAACGGTGGTCAAACACCGCTCTTGTCGGCTCTTTCCGGTGGGGATGAGGGGCTGCGCAGACTACAACATTCACGGGGTGATGACAATCCTGACAAGCCAGATAGATATGGCCGAAAACCACTCTTTTTGGCACTTTCCGGTGGGTATGAGGGGGTGGTGAGACTACTACTCGCACGGGACGACGTCGATCCCGAAAAGCCAGACAATAATGGTGAAACGCCACTCTTCGTCGCTTCTTACAATGGGTATGAGGAGATAGTGAGACTGTTACTCGCACGGGATGATATCAATCCCGACAGGCCAAACAATTGTGGTCGAACACCACTCCGGTGGGCTTCTAGTAATGGGCATGAGGGGGTGCTTAGACTACTCCTCGCACGGGACGGTGTCAATCCCGACAAGTCAGACAACCTTGGTCGAACACCACTCCTCTGCGCTTCTGGCAATGGGCATGAGAGGGTGGTTAGCCTACTACTCGCACGGGACGACGTCAATCCCGACAAGCCAGACAACGATGGTCAGACACCACTCTGGTGGGCTTCCAATAGTGGGGGTGAGGGGGTTGTAAGACTACTACTCGCCCGGGACGACGTCAATCCCGACAAGCCAGACAACGACGGCCAAACACCACTCTGGTGCGCTTTTAGAAGTGGGGATGAGGACGTAGTAAGACTACTACTCGCGCGAGATGATGTCAATCCCGACAAGCCATCCAATGATGGTAAAACACCACTCTGGTGGGCTTCCTGGAAGGGAAATGAGGGGCTGGTGAGGCTACTACTCACAAGAGACGATGTCAATCCCGACAGGCCGGACAACGGTGGTCAAACACCACTCATGTGGGCTTCTTGGAATGGAGATGAGGAGGTGGTGAGGCTACTACTCGCGCGAGACGAAGTCGATCCCGACAAGCCGAACAACGATGGTGAAACACCACTCATGTGGGCTTCTAGGATGGGGCGTAAGGGGGTAGTGAGACTACTACTCGCACGGGACGACGTCAATCCGGACAAGCCAGACAACGGTGGTCAAACACCACTCTGGGTCGCTTCCCTCTGTGGGGGTGAGGGGGTAGTGAGACTACTACTCGCACGGGACGACGTCAATCCGGACAAGCCAGAAAACGGTGGTAAAACACCACTCTGGTGCGCTTCTAACTGGGGGAATGAGGACGTAGTAAGACTGCTACTCGCGCGGGATGATGTCAATCCCGAAAAGCCGAACAACGATGGTGTAACGCCGCTCCAGTGTGCTTCTAGCCGGGGGCATGAGGGGGTAGTAAGACTGCTACTCTCCCGGGGCGCTATTAATTCCGACCAGCCCGATAATAATGATCCAACACCACTCCCGTCCTCTTCTAGCAACGAGCATGAGGAAGTGGAAAAATCACCAGTCGTGCAGGGCGATGTCACTCCCGACGAGCCAGACACCGATGATCTAACATCACTCCAGCGTGCCTATAACAACGGGCACGAAGAGGTGGTGACACCACTAGTCGCGCGGGGCGATGCCACTCTCGACGAGCTAGATAACAGTGGCCAAGCACCACCGAAGGTCTCTTGGGTACGTTGGTGTAGGCAGATTATAGCGGAATATATTCCATGGTGGTGGGGGGGAACATAAGATGAGAATGACTAAAGAATTTCCTTAGTGTAAAGATATTACTATGTGTTTTTATTTATTTATGGTTTTATTTTTCTTATAGGTGGTCTACGTTATGCGGATAGAGGTGGTCATAGATAGAGTTTAGCTTTACTACAATGTATGGCGTGATGATGTATATTGTAAATGCTATCAAAGTGGCATGCCGGACAGTGCCCTGATTTTATATCTTTATTTTACTTCTACGACGATAGGATTGCATGGCGGGGGATCTCATAAACGGCAAGATACCCATGAACCCGAAGCTAATTTTGTGTGGTATATGCATGATACAAGATGGAGAGCTGGACGCCGGGGGTGAGTGAGTTGGGGTATTGAGAGCTGATTGTGAGGTCTTGCATAGGGATCCGGCTCATACGGCGAATTCTAGGAGAGGGATGGGAGGAAGAAGTGCTGATAAGATGTTATAGATTAGGAGGGTTTGCAATTACCGGTATGATTTCTCACAAGATGAGCGCTTTCACGGACTAAGGTCATGGGACATCGCTCGGTAGTGTGAATTTCTTCCCGAGCGGCTGAAACCGGTTGCTAGGGCTGAGAATAAGTTTCCGGAACCGACGACAGACGGCGGAGCTGGCACCAGAAGACCAAACACTGAAATAAAAACTCTACTGAGTGCATTTAGACCTGCTACCAGAAACTGCTTTGTTAATTTTTTAGCGTCTTTAGAGTGGCTTTTTGCGCTATTGAGCTGGTAGGTGGCCGTCGCGGCTTCTCGACATTTACTCTCGCTACAAGTACCGGTGTTGCAGGTTTCTCTCAACTCTCACCAGGAGGATGGTGGGTTGACCATGCCCGTATCCCGCTCTTGTGTGTATAAAACTGACCTACCACTAGCTCAGGCAATAGACCCTTGCTATATTGACTTGAGGATAGGTAGCCTAGGTACCTGAATAGGAGAGAGACAATAGAGAGAACACTGGGACCAATAGAGAGAGATAGGACGTGGTTTGTATTAGGTAGTGTTGTGGTGTGGTTGGGTTGTGTCTAAGTTAAGGTACATGATCCTCCTGCCAAGCCCCACTACTGTGGCCTTGTAGCCACTACATATTTTAGCAGTCCCATGACTCAACTACCCCTAGGGGATGCCCTCCTCCACACCGGTAGGGGAATAAGAATTTTCCTAAGCTTTGCTGGCGGTTGTTGCTAGCGCTTGGAGCTGCCTTCGAAGACCTACTCCATTAGCGAGACGTTTTATATTATGACACCTACTTTGCAAGCTCGCCTTTAATCAAGCTCATAATGTCTGCTTTACCCAAGCTCAGCTTACAATTGAGTCCTAGCGAATATTTAAAAATTCACGGTAGGATAGATATACTCGCGAGTGATCCTAGGCTTCCTATCTCACTCAGAAAGGATGACTCGCAGTTGATATGCATGTGGGACAAAAGGTAATAAAGTTTTGATTGTATTTGCTGAGGCCGGTTCATTAAGAGGGTACCGTAAAAACTCTTGCGATTCGCCGTCTCGGTTAGGTCGCTAATCTTGGGATTCAGAGACAAAGTTCTTGAGAAGGATTAGTGCTTTCCTGGCGTGGTATAGCCTGTGTGCTTTGTCCTTGTTTGATCTCCTTAACTTGCAAAACCAGACCTATCTTGGGCTAATGACTTGATTCATGAGGATGATCCGATGGCGAATCGCAAGAGTTTTTTACGGTGTTCTGGTGATAGGGATATGGTATGTGGCGATGCTGTTATGGTCGATCGCATGGGCAGGTGAGAACTGCATTTTCTGGACCCCCTTGTTTGGTCGGTACCGAGTAAGGCCCCGTTTACCTATAGACGGCCGTCCAGCAACTAGAGACAGTGCTGACCGTCAAAAAAAGTCAGTCAGATAAACGGGCTTTAAGCAATATACTAGACAGTATATTAGCTAAACATGCAATTCTTCTATTTTATTTTACACACCTTCAACTGTCTGTCTATTTCTAAAAATTAAATCCGAAATGGGCGGTTGACCAGACAGTGGGGTCTCAACCGTTATCTGACCAATTTTCCACGGTCCTAGATTCTTGTCGCTAGACTATCCAAAAGTTACATTGCCTACTCTAGATAAACGCCATCTACTTTGCCACACTGCCCCCCACTGTCAAGCCCCCCTTAACGGTCGGCATCGTTTCAGGCCGACGGACGTCAATAGGTAAGCGGGCCCTAAATAGATCTTGGCGAGCTTTGGAATTATTTATCGAGTGATGTGCTATGATGCCAAAAGAGAGTGAAAAATTGGGAATAATTTAGGCATCATTTGAATTAGCTAAATGGGTACTGTCAATTCGTCTGGGTTCTCCGGTGTTCTTTTAGTGGTTATGGCAATTCCGAAAGACAGGCTTGATGGACGGATTGCAGAAAGAGATCAAGGTCAAGGAAAAAGTTCAAACTTGATTATTTCTGGGGTGCAGTGGTGATGGTTTTTCTCTCATCCGCTTTTCTCCCTTAAGTACAGTCAGTAGTCAGAAGTGTTTGTGAAACCGCTTACTAAGCAACCTCGCCAAAAAAGAAAAAAAGCCACATCACCGAATTGATCATGAGCGTGACTCTTTACACAACAGCCCGATCATAACACAATACCCTGACCACAAATTATTTCCAATGGTTAACCGCACTGGATTTGCAAAGTCTATTGCAAAAAAAAAAAACCAAACCCCGAAGACCACCTGAAGAGAAATGTCAAATATTGAAAAGGGCATGATAATTGCCTTTTTCTACTGCCTCTGGAACATTACCCTTATTGCTCAAATTATTGGAAGACCATGGACAACAATTAAAAGCTTCCTTGTTCGAGCATGTGAGCGCCAATCACTGGAAACCTTCCTCGCCCCTGGTCACACACCAGTTCTCAGTGAGCGACAGCGTCGCTCATTTATCCAGCAAGTCAAGTCCAACCGCTCAATGACCAGATCTGACTTCCGGGATAAATATGCACTGGGTATCTCACTTGCTACAGGTAACAAAAAACACCCCCGAGTTCTTGTGCTACCCTGAGTAAGAGAATATGATTGCAGTTGCCAGTTACTAACATGAATCAATAGTGGATAGAGTACTCAGAGAAGCCAATGTCAAGAAATGGCTAGCCAAATCAAGACCCAGACTCAAACCTGATCATGTTGCTAAGAGATTGAGGTGGGCTACAGCTCATAAGGATTGGACTGTGGAGGATTTTGAGAGAGTGATATGGAGTGATGAGTGCAGTGTGGAGAAATCCAGGGATCCAAGGCAATACTGAGTGTTTAGAGAACCTAGGGAGAAGTGGCTGGCAGATTGCATTCACCCAAAGGAAAAGGATAAGAGAATTTCGCTTATGGTATGGGGGTGCTTTTGGGGTAAGAGAAAAGGTTCTTTAGTACCTATTACTCAGAATATCAACAAGACCAGGTATATTAGACTCTTAAGGAGGTATCATTTTCCTGTTATTGATCAAATGATTTCCTTTTGTATGCAACTTGAAGATATCCTTTTTCAGCAAGACAATACTCCTGTTCACAAGGCTTACAATGTTATGGATTGGTTGGAGAGAAATTCTATTTCAGTTGTGGATCACCCCCCTTACTCCCCTGATTTAAATCCTATTGAACATGTATGGGTTGAGCTTAAAAAGCGACTACACCAGCAGTATCCAAGGATAGCAGATACCCCAGGAGGAAAAGAAGGTGTTAGGAGGAGACTTGTATAAGTATTACCTTTGGTATGGGAGACAATTCCTGAGGAGTTTTTTGAAAAATTGTGGAAATCAATGCCTGGTAGAGTAGCTGTAGTGTTGGAGGCAAGGGGAGGTTATACAAGGTATTAACTAGTCTTATGTATTTAATTTATAGAGGGGGGTGATGGCTGTCGCCGGGTGATCGTGAGTGCGCGCGTGCGAGTCCCCGCAACCGGGCAACCCCACCACACCACGGGCCCATGGCGCAATCGCAATTAAACATGTCTCAGATCACGAACACTTCTGACTAGTGACTGTACAAGGTCCGACAAGAAGTTATGGAACAGTTATTCAAGGTTAGCCAGCCAAATATATCCTTGTCTGTTCCAGTTAATACGTTCCTACCCTTGTACCCCAATTTCTACTATGCTAAGCTAGAAGAATGACGGTATCAAACATTCATGATGTTTTGCTTGCTGCTGCGTAGTTTTCCCCATGGCCATCCACGCGACCGACAGTACTGTATGGGGCGGCAATGTAGGATCTGATTACAAGTACGACTACGGTATTCACTCACAAGCGGTGAAATTCGTGAAACAACTACTCTTTTCGCATCTGGGTAATTACATCTCTACTCATGGCTAATATTCTAGAATGTTATTCGCTGCATGATTCTAGAGGGGGTTAAGATCTGCAGGCTTGGCACGTGCAGGACAGGAAGTTCTGGAAAATACGGCTCAGCCTCAACAGCCCATCCCTTACCTTGTAATCACGGCCAGCACTATTCGCGGCGGGGGCTATGTCGGTTCGGGGGTTATGTCGGGAACGCAGATACTCAGGGGAATATACTTGCGCACTGCAAAAGTTTCCGGAAATGTGGACTTTTGCTTGGCGCTCAGTTAGGTGAGGCAACCAGCTAAAAATGCCAAGCCTAAGCTCCACATTTCCGGAAACTTTTGCAGTGCGCAAGTACTTCAGTACTCGATACAGACTCGAATATCTAGAGTGACGTCAAATGTTAATTCTTGTTCCTACACGCACTGTGTAGGTCTCTTCCCGACATTACACACGAACCGACATTGCCCCCGCCACGAGTTTACTCGAGCATATGAGTAGATTCGGACTAGCTTTGGAATTATCTATCGAGTGATGTGGCATGCTGCTGACTCTGAGTGAAAAATTTGAAAAAAGTATGATTTCGACTGGTTAAATGGGTATCATACGGGGCGGTAATATAGGATCTGATTACTAGCGAGAGGTGAAATTCATGAAAAAAAATACCACTCTTTTCGCATGGAGGTAAATAGCATCTCTGCTCATGGCTAATACTGTACGGTACATATTCTAGAATGTTATTTGCTGCATGATTCCGGAGAGGGTCAAGATCTGCAGGCTTGGCGCGCACAGGACAAGAAGGTCCGGAAAATACAGGTCTCGCAAGCTTACGAAGGGACAGCGTATAAGTTTTGTAGATTTTGCTAGCAGGGTTCTGATGCGGACAGGGGGGTAAGTGCAACAAATCAGGTATAGTGGCTTGGAACCGGTCCAGGGCTGCAACTTGAACGGACTCGGAGGTTATGAAGGTATGGTGCAACAAGAAGATATAGCACGATAAGGAGGTTTATTCTACTTGTACATATCTAATATTTCGTGAAGAGGCCATTTGCCTCAATAACCGCTTGACACCTAGCGGGCATGCTTTCTATCAGCTCCCTAAATTCATGCTGCCCAACAGTACCCCAAGCTTCCTTAACTGCATCCCTTAATCTATCCTATGTCATGTTTACTGAAAAATTATCCTGTAGATAATTTTTCATGATATGCCATACTTTCTCAATAGGATTCAAGTCAGGTGAGAAAGGAGGCCAGTAATTGACTTCAATGCCTCTTTCCTGAAGCTCAGTAGCTGTATCCCCTGCAGCATGCCCAGGGGCCCCATCCTGCAGAAGCCTTAAATAAATCCCATCGCGACAACACAATTCCATATACCCTGGAATAATAGGTACAGTATGTGCGCAGTAGCTCTCTGAGTTGACAGAGCCCCAATCCTTCTCCCAAAATATTCCTGGACCCTGTCTATCGCCATGAAAACAGCCCCAAAACATCTATCCCTTCCTTCTCTGATGTCTCTCTACTATACATGTTGGATCCCATTCCTCCCCTGCTGTAACCGGTACAGTTTTATGTTTGGTTTCGAGTATCGGTTGGTGCTCAGTATGTTTTATGATTGAGATTGATACTCATGATGTTTTATGTTTGGTTTCGAGTATCGTTTGATACTCAGTATGTTTTATGATTGAGTTTGATACTCATGATGTTTTATGTTTGGTTTCGAGTATCGTTTGATACTCAGTATGTTT
>Ga0307507_10007825_pt1 | contig 15204 bp, 22 predicted proteins | sample 7_EM_MG_FD_207223 | JGI IMG/M metagenome (GOLD analysis project Ga0307507, IMG submission 207223) | Populus trichocarpa ectomycorrhiza microbial communities from riparian zone in the Pacific Northwest, United States - 7_EM | ecosystem: Host-associated > Plants > Roots > Unclassified | place... | reverse complement strand
ATCCTGAGGTGCGGGGGGGGGTGGTCTGGCCACTAGGGGGGGTGGGAGTGGGCACGGGGTGCGGGGGGAGGAACCATTGATAGGGTGGGAGGGGGCTGCTGACCTCTTGCAGGGAGGCGTTGAGGGGGGGCCGTGGGGGCTGTGGGACCAGCTGTGGGGGCGCTGGGGAGAGCAGTGGGGGCTGTGCTCGTCATGCGATATGATAGGTCACTTAGGGCGGTTTGTGGTGGGCGGATGTCCCCCTCTGTTGCTGATTCATTAGCAATCTTCGAGGAGAGGTTGTGGAGGTTGGAGCGGAGTTCTGGGTTCTCCTTGCGGTTCTCGGCCCGACTGGTGTTGACAGTGTCCAGTTGGGTGGTGATAGCCACTATGCCATAGACTGTGGTACAGAGGATCGAGAGGATGGAGCCTTCACCGGCAGTGATTGTTTGGAGACCGTGAGGGGAGAGCTTCTGAATCATGTCGCGGTTCAGTTTTCTGGCTGTTTCTGGTCTCGGAGAAAATATCCGCCAGAAAGGCAAGAGGCGGTGAGGGCTGGGCCGTGGGGGAGGGGGAGGGTGGTTCTTGTAGGGGAGGGGTGTTGGCCCTCGAGATGGCAGCCGCTAGGACCTGATTGCCTGAGGGGATGGGAGGGACCTCCATCAGGGGACGCAGTGGAGAGGCAAGATAAGGGAAGATGTCCCGTAAGCAAAGCGGGGTGTGCGTTGGAGTAAAATGTATGGGGGGGGTGGCAGAGGGCGAGTTGCTTGACCCAAATCTCATGCCTTTTTTTCAATTTTTTTTCAATATCTTTTTTTTTCATGTGCGTTGTTTTATTCGTCAGCTAGGTACAAAGAGTACGTGCAGCACTAGCTATGGTAAAGAAAAACCTCGGTAAACCCACTGGGGCCAGGGTAAAAACCATCAACCCAAGTCTCTCTGGTCCGAGACTAACCACACACCAGCCACGCAAAATAGGAAATCAAACTCTGACTAAAGGGGCGGAATAAGAAACCTCAAATAAATACATGGGGAGGAATCAACAGGAGACCCCTTGCCGTAGACACCTGACAAAATGAAATAATTGATAGACCACTAATGAAACCCTAAGTAACCAACAATGAAGGAAGGACGCAGGGGGCGCGGGAGTCACTAAAAACCCTGTGACCTTGCAGAACACCACCACTATGGACTGTGTGGCGTTGTAGACATTCCTCAAGAACCCAAGGCGTTGACATCCGCCACCGAGGCAGTGCAATACGACGACTGAGCGTAACCGAGGGGGGCGATCTTGGCAATCGCTAGGGCAGCGAAGGCAGTAGGGTGCCAGCCGAGTGAATGGACTGTAGCTGTAACCGAGCAACGGGACGTGACCAAAAGGGGGAGAGGAGGGGTAGACCCAATAACTGTGGAAACTATCGGTAACCCTGTGCGTGTCTGACAAGGCAGCCTCTAGCGGAAGTGAAGAGAACGGAGAACTCGACCGTGGCCTGTTGAAGTGTTTTCTCCTACTGTGAACTGTAGTCCCAGCCGTCTGTAACATGGGCGAAAGGGTGTTGCCGACCATGTGAACGCTAAGAGAGGCCGCGAAGCGCAAGCGAAAAGAGGGGGTGATAGAGCCAAACAACCCCTACAAACATAGACGCCAGGGCCCAAGAACATCATAAGGGAAGTAAGGCGGGAGGGGGAGGGTGCAGCTCACGGAGAGTGCGGGTGCAGCGCACTGAGACTGCGGTGGTGGTGGATGTTGACGATGAATTCTCATGGTGTTGAGCTTTTAATCGCCAGGTGCGTAGGGGAGATGGTTCGTGACCCAAATCTCATGCCCCGAGAGTGCCCTTATATAGGGGTTCTTCCCTCAACGCTAACCCTGCATGACTCATACGCTTGCGTCGCCCGACTCATGACTCATAGGGAGTCATAGTGTCAAATCCCTCACCTGACCCAGTCCGAGTCAGCTGCGCTGTATCTCGCACCCAATCAAAACTCATAAAAGCAGTCCGGTGCCCTAACGGGGTCACATGCGTGAAACCCATGACTCATAACTATCAGTCATGTGCCAAATACATACACCATATGACCACAATCGTGCGTCATGTCAAATATCAACCAATAACAATATACCCATGACACCCTATTGCGTCGTCATGTAAAATTCTCTGACTCAACTGATCTCATAGCGTGAAAGATACCAAACCAATGACTACTAACTATTAGTCATGTGAGAGTCTGCCTTGCTTAGTCACCCTTTGTGACAACCTTCTGGCTTCATGTTCATCAGATGAGACTACAGGAGATAGCAGATCCCAAAGGGCTATAGCCCAGTCAAACTTTCTTTTCTTTTCTTTTATTCCCTCTTGTCCATTCTTGTGTAGCACTCTTTTCCCTTACTCAGCAAGCTTTTTTCCCACAGGGTTTGGCTCTGAGTTCTGGGTTTTTAACGAGGCTACAAGTACTGTATTTTGCACTTTGATTTGTTTCCTTTTACTTCTCTGATATTGCAATGGGAATCATCGAAGTGGAGCCCTGTCGGAAGTATTGCTTCACTGTGATGGGCAGTACAGATATGTTGGGCCAGTGAGCAGGGGACTTAGGTCCTAGGTATCTAGGACATGACCTGAGTCATATTAATGTATGATCATAGTAGAGATTGTTATAAGTACGGCTATATCAGGCCCGTCTATCGGCAAGTAAGCAAGTCAGTATCCATCTTTCTCTCTCTCTCATCATTCAAGTCCCATTACTTTAGACTCCATATTCGACCTCTCCTGTGCGACCTCTGACAGAGCTCATCTATTCTCAGCGAGTGATGTCCTATGATATAATGCTATGTGAAGTATGTAAGAAAAATGAAGCTTGATCTAGAGCCTCAGCATGCAAGTATTATGATAGCTCCAACTCTCCGAGTTTTTGTTTTGTAATAAGAATTGGTAAAAAAGTTATCCTTGGCACCTGCTGTGAGGTAACCTTGATTAGATCTTATGTTTAAGATCTTTGCTAAAGTGGTACAGACCATTGCTATTCCCGCAAAGAAATGGGGAAAATGTTTGTTTCTTGCTTCCCTCCTAAATTCCGCCTTGACCTCTTAGCACAGCCCTAGCTAATCGGAACGTTCAGTTCAAGGCTTAGATGTTTAAGTGACGGCGGTACGCGAGTAGTCACATCTAAACATTGAAGCCAGGTTACTTTTTGTTGGGGAAACCAAAAGTAGTGCAACCTTGATCCGTTAGCACGAGCACCAGAATACTGTATTTACCCGGACAATGCACCACCGACAGGCAATAGAGCTAAACTGCAATAGGCTTAGATGGGACGGTTAGCTAAATTACGAGTACCAATTAATGAGATCAAACAAATTCAGTCACTGGAGCTATCATGTCAGGTGGGGGCTATTGCTTCTCGCGTTTTTTGTCTCTGGCTGCGGGGGTTGGACGCCTGACGGAGATTGATTGTCTCGGTAAATATGGTATTTAAGGCATAGAGACTTCTGGCCCTCTTACCCCGCTTCGCTCATAGTGGGGTAACTTATAAGCAAATGTTACCCAAAAGAAGAGAAATGGTGTTGTACCGTACTCGAATAGCCCACAGTGGAGGGAAAGCACAGCTAGGCAAAAATACTGATGGAAATATTATAAGACAAGGATTATTTGTATGGAAATTCTCGTTATAGAAGGCCCAGTTTGCCCTGAAATGCTGTGTGAATTACGATTGATACATATCTTATCTGATATCACAATAAAAATGATAACTACAGTAAGTACATTGTTTAATAAACTCTGCGAAATCAGCGTGTTGCGGACATAACGCGTATTTCATGTTATATTACGCTTTCAATGCGCATATATAAATTATGCACTAGCACATTCGAATTGAAGAGGGTTGGACACTGGGGATACTTGTTGTAGTGGTTGCCATCTCTCCAGGTTCTTCCTTTAGCCCTTTTATTCCTCTGTCTAGCTAGCTGTTGATCTTAATAATTTCCATTGTAACAAGTATTTTGGTTGCAAAGTTGGTGTTCTTGATGTGTTGTGGGAGTCTAAAATATATGAGGCACTGTAAAATCTCGTGAAATCCTATTTCCACCTGGGGGTTGATCCCATGCCCAGAAGCAGGTCACCTCAGGAAGAAATAGTGTTTACCTAACATGGTATGGCTTGAGCTTGTGAAGCCAGTTACCGACATTTCTAACACTAGCTATACCCCGTTAAGTAAATGCTATTCCTTCTTAAGGTACTTTATCTGAGAATACGAGGATTAACTTCTGAGGGGAGATAGTGGGTTTTACGAGACTTTGCGGTAGTGGAATTGTTGATTTTGAAGGGTCCGAAGTAGTTGGAATGCTGGGCTCAGTTTTTGAACTATTTTCTCAGGTTTCGCGTCGCACGGCTTATATCGGCTATGAGCGAAGCGAAATAGACGGGGAACAGGCCATTAGCGATTTCATGAAATCCCGGTATTCTGTAGCTTACGGAGGTACACCGCCTCGGTTTTGTAAGTTTCACTAGCAAGGTGTACTGCCCTTGCCCCTGCTTGCAGCATGCGAAGCAACGGGCGGCGATCGCCAAGAAGTCTTGGCTCCTCCGGCTATGGAGCCGTCCAATAAACAACTATTAACCCAACAGACAAGAGTATATTTGAGTAATCAACCTTAAGTAATTTTTCCATAACTTCCCGCGGGACCAGGTAGCTCTCTTCCCATTATGAGCTCAAGTGTAAATGAGCAACCGCTTACGTTGCCTACCATATTCCTCTTCGATCCATTCGCTATAGCAAAATCACTTTAACGCAAGTCCGGCAAACCGTGAGACCTTATCACTTTGTAGTTTCAAACCATGCTACATTGCTGCCGATAGGCCTTTGTTACTTAGCCTATTAGAAAGGAGTAAGTATCGAGCTACGCTCCAAAATTCGGGGAAAAAGGAAATTTCGAAATATAGTATGTTATAGACAGTGCTGGTTATGGAGGGCAATTAAGACGGTGGGCTGATTTATTGTTTAGCGTTTACGAGGGGGTTAGAGTTTCTATGCCTGGAGCGGCCCTCCCTGTTTGGTAGTGGGGGGGTTTTTTGCTATTTACCAAGGTGTGGGTTTCTGTGGCATAGATTTAATGGAATGGCGGGTGAATGAATTGTTGACGGACTCTCATTGGGATAGTAAGTTACGTGATATACACGCCGCGGGGTCCGGTCAAGTTGAAGCAGGGAGCAGTAGTAGCACGGTACAGTAATCGTGAAGGGTGCGAGTTTCCGGGAGGACCGGTATCGGTATTGGTATCTGAAAGTGGGTGGTTACGTTGTTGGGCTTGGCTTGGGGCCCCGATCGCTTAGGATTATGCCCTGCACAACGTACTCTTATCCCACGCGCTCTTATCCCGGAATATTTTTGGGGTTAGATCCTAATTCTGGGGTTCTTAAAGACCCAGTTTTGCTGTCTGGGGAAAGAGTGAGCTAGGGAGCTCTGGGTTCATAGGGAGGTTTCTTCTGGCCAGTGATTTAGTGTATGATAGGGGCAGCACTTATACTCACGATGCATCTAAGGTCCCGCATCACGGTACGGGTCCCACAGAGGCGTGAGAGAATGCATCATGGTACCCTCATTATGTACAGAGTGCTCCTCTTGAATCGGCAGTTACATGGCTAAGCCGCGCAATCCTTCTGTTGTTGGTAACAGGGGGAAAAAGGCCCACATGCTGTGTAGCCATGCATAAATCTCCCTCGGCGATGGCCTTAATCCAAAGCCTGACAATAGAAGATAATGTAGCGCCTTCTTCTTGTCGAAAAGAAGAAAAAAGCCCAGCGAGGCGCATACAAGCAAGCTACAGACTACAGTATTCCAATATTGAGGCAGTTAACATGCGCATGCTGTTCGGGGATGGGGTTTCAAATAACCTAACTAGACCCCCGTCCCCTCGGTCTCTCCTGAGCCTCAGGACGGCTTTCATTCCCTTTACAAGACAAGATATTCGTGTATCTAATTGCTGTCCAGGTATGTTGAACCTCAAAAAGAAGTTACCGAAATGGGCTGTTGTGTTATTAGGTAACAATAAGGGGGACAGAGGAGGAGGGGGAGGATTGGAAGCAGGAAGCGAGTCTTCTACAGAATTGGTAACTCTAGATTCCGAGATTACACGAGAACAGCGAAAATCCTTCTCATCGGCATGGAAGCCAGTTTGGTACACTGGGTGGCACACTGGCGTATTAGCCTGCGCCACTTCCGTGGTGCTTGTTCTGATAATCAATATTGGTTTAACAATTTATGCTGCAACGAATCCGAAGTACAAGATGGAAGGAGGAATCGGGACGTTGTATTCGGGTAGTTGTGATAAGAGCAAGATGATAGGGCTGTGGTTGCACCTCGGGATAAATGCTCTTTCCACGCTGCTATTGTCCGGAAGTAATTATACGCAGCAGTGTCTCGCAGCACCTACACGCAGCGAAATTGATGCTGCTCATGAAAGGAGGCGGTGGATGGATATTGGAGTTCCAAGTGTTAGGAATTTGTTCAGGATTAAGCTAGAGAGGACCTTGTTATGGGCTGCTATTGGGATTACGAGTATTCCGCTGCATTTGCTGTGTGTTTATATTACCGTGCTCACTTGAGTCCTAGCTAATCGGAGGATTTTAGGTACAATTCTGCAGTGTATACTTCATTAGCGGCCAATGATATGCTCATAACCTTTGTGACTAGCAACCACTTTGAATCGGGTGCCTACTCGAACACAACCGGAGGCGACACTGCGTTTAGGCATTTTTCACGCAACGACACGACTAAGAAGATGTACGGGGACCTCGGGTACCAAACAGATTCACATGATATCCAATTGTTCTATAGTATGATAAAGGGATACAATCCGGACGCTCGGAGCTACGAAGATCTTACACCTTCTCAGTGTACAACCTTGTACAATGCCGACTTTCTGTTAAACCGTAGAAACCTATTCCTAATCACCAACTATACTTTCGACGACCCGTACAATAACACTCTCCTATATATGACTTGGGATCGGGGGGGGGGGCCTCATAGTACTTGGATGTGCATTTTTTCCCGGGGGATCCCATCCAGATGCAACTCCAATAAGGTAACTTCAAGGGTGGGGAGTGGGCTTCCATGGTTGGTAGATGTTAGAGTAGGAGAAATAGTAGAGGTAAAGAGATGCAAGAGTGAGAGGGTAGCGGGGAGATGCAAGGTGCAATTCTCGCTAGGAATTATGATCGCCGTTATCTGCTGCAATCTTGTCAAAGCTTGCTGCATGGTCATGGCGGTTGTTAGATCCCGAGAGCCCACCCTGGTAACCTTGGGCGATGCTATCGACTCATTTTTGAGAATACCAGACCAGACCACAATGGGGATATGCTTCGCCGATCGACGGTTCATTGAGAAGGAGTGGATGCGTGGCTCCAGGGCTAGACCGAGGCAGTGGAAGCAAAAGGGGGTGCAGAGGTGGTGGAGTAGCGTTAGTAAGACAAGGTGGATAACTTGTAATCTCTTCTGCTTGATAGCTATCATTGTTACGGGAGTGTTACTTGGATATGGTATAGGCATAGAACGGGAATACATGAGCACCGACATTAAATCTCTGTAAGTCCGTCCCCCTCTGGTAACACTCCCTTTGAGCACAATATTAACAAGATGACGGGAAAGGTGGACCCGAGGTTTTGGCAACGTAAACGGTGTCTCCCAGGTCAGTGTTTACTTCAGAAATATAACCCAAGCAATCGTCCTAGCCAACCTTCCACAAACAATCCTCTCATTCCTCTACCTTACTTACAACTCCCTCTTCACCTGCATGCTCGCGGGGGACGAATGGTCCCTCTTTAGTCGCGAACACCACGCCCTCCGCGTCACATCTCCACGCCCAGGCCAGCGCTCCACATACTGGCTCCAAATACCCTACACCCATGCCATTCCTCTAATGACCCTCAGTGGTCTCCTCCACTGGCTTACCTCACAGTCATTATTCCTCTCAAGAGTAGAGAGATCTGACGCGTTCGGAAAGGATGTTCCACCCACGATAAGTACTCTGGGATACTCATGCATTGCCATCATTTTCGCGCTCTCACTTGGGATTCTTGCCCTGCTGGCTGCGGCCGGGATGGGGTATAAACAATTTTCTCCGGAGACCGCTACTGTCGGCAGCTGCTCCGCCGCCATTTCGGCGGCCTGCCATGCTTTGGAAGCAGAGTCAGAGGGGATAATCGCGAAGAAGGTGCGCTGGGGGGATGTAGAAATTGTGACAAACCTGGGGGTGAGGCATTTGACGTTTTCGAGTGAGGAAGGGGTTAGGAAGCCGGTGTTGGGGGAGGTTTATGCGGGAGTGGGGAGAGAGAAGGAATGATCGTTTATGATTACGGTATCGTAAGGTTTCTTTCCCGACGTTAAGATGGAGGAAATAAGGCAATTTGGAGCACTGGGAATATATATATTTAGCCCAATTTTCCAAAGACCAGTAAATGTATTAGGAGAACTTAGCTAAAAGTAACGGAATGAGAACCCAAGAAAAACCCAAAATAGAATAAGGCCCAAAGAGAATACACATGTGTGCCGCGCCAAACAGGTATCTGATTGCACTATCGGAGGGGGTGTATGGGAAGCCGCTGCCCTTGCCACGGGAGATCGTTACTACCGATGTTTCCCAGATGTAGGCAGGCATAGTGAGTAGGGCCTGAGTTGGCCTGCTGTGCGGTTGGTAACGCCCCTGGGCCATGTTCAGGCAGGATGAAGTCTAAGGTTGGAGAGTGGTAGCTTGGCTAGTCTGGAACCGCTTAGAGAGTGAAATTTGTTCTGTATCCGGGTATTTGATGTATGCCTTGTAGGAAATCTGACTTTTAGTGGCCCAGTGTTTTTATTTCTGTTTCAGAGATCCCCACTTGAGGTGCCCATGTGGCGGCGCCCGTGCGGAAGCTGTGGTCATGCCACATTCCGTGGCTCAGTCAAGCTGTCGGGGCAAGTCCTTGTAGTGTGTGGACAAGGTATTCTGGAAAGAATGCTTCCTGTTCAAGACTACTCATACAGAACAGTGGAGCTTGATAGGGCCGGTGGGTATCACAGTGAGGTACTCTTACATGGCAGGCACGTGGCAGGCATCCTCGAGACTTGCGGCGATAGTCAGCTTAATTCCCTTCCAAAATGGGTCTGTTTTCGATGATGGAATCGTGAGTGCCATATATGCTCCTCTTCCTCGTACTCTGAGGCTACTCTTAGTGAGAAACCACTTTGGGAATGCGTCCCCCAGCCTGAGGTCTGGGTGTTTGTAAGTAAACTCGCCAACTCGGAGGAAGGCGGTGAAGGGAAGTTTGAAAGCGGCTCGGGTAGCTAGAGTGTGGTAGTTAGAGTGTGAGACATGGCAGAAGATGAGTAAGAGGTGGGGCCAGGTCAGCGGTCTTCGTATCCGGCGCTCTGGTTCCAGGAGATCACGCTTGATCCGCTGGAGCGTTCATTCCAAACGGGGTCTGAAAATGTCACACACCTGATTCCAAGGTCCAGTTGGTAAGACTTAATACCTGCTAGGTAGAGTTTCATTGTTTCGACTTTCATTGTTCCAGCTAGGGAACATTACCAATCTATCAACCATGTTGCCGTTGCTGGAAAGCAACCTCCATGTCGGTATTGGTACCCAGCCAGTGTGCAGAAGAGGGAAAACCTGAATCTCGGAGTGTCGGAGTTCCGTCTTGTTGAAGGGGCGAGACCACCCCAAAGGTAGTAGGCAGCTACCTGTGACAATCCTGATTCCTGTATGTTAGAAATCCACATTGTTGGAGTCTGCATATTGGGTCTAGTAACATTGGTCTGAGGTTAGCTATCCTGTTATATTCCGATCATGAGAGGGCATCGGCTAGGGCATTCTCCTTCGTTGGGACCCATAATACCTTCACTTCCAAGTCGTATTTGCTGGCGAGCAACAAGCACCTCCTCAAGCCTTGCATGGACGCTTCACGCATTATCCGGTTGGCTATACCATGGGCCACTGCTTGGTTGTCCACATGCATTACAAGTCCTTCCCCGTTCCACTTGGAGGCCCAATGCTGTAGAAGCTGTTCGACGGCGTACAAGTCTTGCATGTTGATGTGTGCTCTTTCCTTTGCTATGGAGATGGGTATCGGTATTGAGAACGCAGAATCGGGTTCCTGGTGTACCTGGCTTTGGCTAAGGTAGTATCCCCCTAGTCCTTGAGTGCTAGCAGCCTCGGACCAGGCTCTAATTACTTCATGCCTTCTTGTTGCGATTGATCTTTCCGGTGGCTGCTGTAGTGCCACAGACCACCAGGGAAGATTTTTATGCACCTTGCCGGACATCCGCCGCTTATAGTACCTAGCTGCTTTTGGGGGGAAATACAGCTCCATGTTGTAGAAACGGCGAAGAAATCTCCTTCCTAGAGGAACAACAGTGGAGACGAAGTTTAGATATCCGGTAAGCTCCTGGATATCAAGCAGCGAGAGGGATGGGCTGTTGCATGCCTCGCTGATGACTTTGCGGGCTTTTTGCCGTGTGTTATCCGGGAGTCGAAATACCATGTGACCAGTATCGAGTACCACAGCAACGCGGTGAAGCTCCGGGCAGTCCCCTCTTCACTCAGGCTTTATTGATGTTTTCATACTCAATCCCGCTTGCGCACAAAGTGTAGTCAAGATTGCACTAGATTTCTTGAGATTGGCTATCGCTCCTGGGTTTAAGACTAACAAAAAATCCTCGAGGTAGTATAAGTATCGTAGCACTGATATTCCCCGTTTTGAGTCGCTGTAAGAGAATCTAGTGGAAAACCTCCGCACAGAGGGTCAACAGATATGGAGCCGTACGCAGTCTGAATCGCAGGAAACGTTCTGCATAAAATGTGTCCTCCCATTGGAACCCAACGAGTGGTGTGTCTATTGGCGATCCGGGTATGTGCCAGGAAGCGGACTCAAAGTCCCGCTTAGTTAGTATGCTGTTTCTCACAAATCGTTGAACTCCCTGAATTGCGTCTTCGATCCCACTATATTTAATAGCGCCATAATGCTCTGGGATTCCAGCATTAATCCCACAGATATCTACTGGTGGGTAACATTGGTGCTGGATTCTCCTCTTCTGTCGTCCACCTTATCGGTTAGGCCTAGCGGAGATACTGTAAAGTGGCTTGTTAAGCTATGGAGATCAGGGAAGACTTCTGGGTGGGATTTATTAAGCTCTAATAGTATATTGGCTGATACGGTTGGGGCCTCCACTATAGCAGTCTTTAGGTTGGGGTGAATTGTGGTTGTATTCCTGTAACCTTCATAGCCTATTCTTGCACCGAAGGTGCATATGGCTAAGACAGCTGTGATCACATCGGGGTCTGAGTAACCTTGTGTAAGCTTGCCCCACTCTTCTCCCTCTTAGTTGTCCGGTAGGCATTGGCAGGCTGTGGGTGCTAAATAGTGGGTAATGGAGTATTGTATTAAGACGTGCGGATGCTATGGTAGGTTTGCGGGGCAGGCAACTATTGCTTGGGCTGTGGGGTATCTGCTTTAAATAAGTGAGTGGGATATGAGCTGCTTGGGTAGCAGTGAGCTAAGTCATCTGCAAGGGGAAATACGCAGTCTGGGAGTATAGGAAGTGGCTAGGAAATGGCATGAGAAAGGTGGGAGTAGCTGGGACTGCTAAGGTCTATTTGGCCCTTCGTATCCAGTGCCTGTGGGCATTGCGGTGCACGGTGGTTGCTACCACAGGAAATGCACGCGCACTGGTAGCGGCTGGGGGTCATTTGGCACTCCCAATAGTTCCAACCTCTGCATGGTGGTGCTATAGCTGGTATGGACCCTGTGGTTCCGCTCGCATGCTGGGGTTGGCTCAAACTTCATGTAACGTTGCTGCTGACAGGCTGGTCTGCTTGTCCTAGGACATTCTCGCGTAGCGGGAGCTCGTGTATCCGGCGGAGAGATCCACTGGCTGGCTTATTGCTTTGTCGCCACGGGCCCCGTGGCGCTGGGTGCGCAAAGCATTTTGAGGCTACAAGCTCCCTGACAAGGAGTCGCCATTCGCTGGCATGATAAATGCTTTTTCCACTAGCGACCCTCTTCCGCTGGAATTCGAAGTGGTAAGCCTGGTCTCCCTCCTATGCATACTTTTCCTGTAAGTCGTACAGGTTTATCAAGTATATAGACAGTGCTGTGGCGATGTCCCCTTGGAGTAGGGGTGGTGCTAGCTTCACCAGGATTCCTGAGTAGACCGTCCAGGCTTTGAAGGAGCTGCTACTACGATACTCGCGCTCTCTGTCATCCCTTTCGGCTTGGTCAAACTCCATGCCTCCCATGCTAAGCGTTCATTGTGTCTCGGCTCGCTCCTTTTCACTAGCTAGAGGCCGCTATACATTTGTCAGTTTGAACCTATTTGCGATAATCTGTACCAGCATACTGCGTTCTACTCCTGGGAATAGTACTTCCACTGAGACTGCGATAGTGGGTGCGCTCGCACACTCGTATGGGAATAGAGGCTGGGATGGGTCCTATATACCGAAAGCCCTAGGTTCACTCATATCAGCCAGGCCCTCCTCGCTTTGCTTTCTGAGTTCGGCCAATTAGCTTTCTAGTGCAGCTATCCTACTGTGTGTAGAGTGGGGTTGGTGGGGCTGGGTGCCTTGGGCTGGTATAGGGAGTTGCGGGGCATGCTGGGGAGTGGTACTCTGGCTACTCTGGTTATTTGAGGTGAGTTGGAGGACTACTCGGTCGAGAATATCCTGTTCATGTGAGCGGAGGAGTTTAGGCATTGTACTGAGATTAATTGGTATATCCGAGGCGGACTGCGATAAGGTGTGGCTATCTAAATTACTTGCTCATAGTGGGGTGGCCGGCTGTGCTTAGATCGTGTTAGAAGGCAGGGAATGGGCGATAGGTCTCCATTCATTGTTAGGGGAGTACTGGCTGTACTGTGGCGTGCTCAGCTCGGGTTTCTCACTATTCCTTAGATTGGGGAGTTGTATGTTCGGTCCAGGGGGTACTTTGATTCGGCTCTTGTTGTTGGCCATACTGGCTCAGAGCTTGTCGGATACGCGTGTTCTTCCTTACTCCTGCTGGTGCCCTTCGCCTGATAGCCGGTGTGTATTGGAAATGGGCTAGACTGCTCACCATTATCGCCACAGCTACTGCAGCGTCCCTGGTACTGACCAAAATACATATATTCTCATTTCCGCTATACACAAAACACAACATCTACCACCTCCAACACACTCTCACTCTCACATCGTTTCACTACCACTAGTGCATCCGCAGACCGAACATCTACCACTACTTCTCTAGTGTAACACCGTCAAACAGGATCCAACGTACTACAAAACACGAACATCCATGATTACCGAATACTGACTTCATCCGAGGCCATGATCTTTACCATTGGGAGAGAACTCAACTGAAGACCTAGGAGATTCGGTTCCTACCACCACTGTGATTGCCAGCGCAGGGATGAAATGCAGCAATGGGAAAGAATCTCATGTGAGATTGAGCATGTGCAGGACGCATGTTAGGGTGGACAGGATTCCGCATGGAAGGATATAAGGCAGTAGGATCTTTTCTTCGTTCATTTTTGTTATCTGCCCACTTGTCCTTCGTCTCTAGGAGTGTTATCTTCAAGTTGTTGATTGTTGTCGGCTCTTTGTCTATTTGGTTTTCTTTAGTTTTGATAAGGCTTCTCTTACGCTCTTTATATTTCTACGACTATACAAAATTGATCAAATCCAGGCTAAACCAGAACTCTCACTCTATTCCGCTGTGCTGTAACCTTTTTGTTGTAAAAGTGTGGAGGTGCCTCCACGTGTTGAAGCTCTTCTGGAGGCCATAGTGTATTTGTGGTGGTGGCTAGTGGATAAAACCGGGTAGGCGTGGCTTTGAATGGGTAGAGATAGTGGTTTGAGGGCAATAAGGAACGTGAGAAATAAGGAACGCGAGCTGTGAGAAGAGTGGTAATGATGTGGTATGGAGAAGCAGAAAGGGGGACTCGTGGAGTAAGGTTCGATGGGCCGTGTATGGGAGAGCGATGACCCCGCACGGTCCCGGCAACCGGAAAAACCATAATCCACCAACCTCCCAGGCATACCGGCCTACCCCCCCGGTTGGGTTCGTCGCGCTATGCCCAATTGGCAATGGGTTGTACCTACCCGACATTTAAGACATTTGAACCTGGGGAGCATTGAATATCTATATTCTTTTGGCAAACAAAGTGGACTGGGTGTGTGTGAGAGTTGGCGGATTTATTGTGTGATTACCCAAGAATAGTGATACGGTTGCATGTGGAGAAAATAGGCGTCCAGAACTGGCGGCCAACCGCTCGGCTAGCAACAGCAGACTAAACGCCTGAATAAAGCTGCAAGATATGTATACTGGGTGTAATTGGACCTCCTCTACTACCAGGGACTCTGTCGTTTTTTTAGGGTTCCGGGAGCCATCTTTTCTGCTGTTGAGTTGGTGGCGGTCGGGGCTTCCCAACATTTAATCTCACCCCAGTATTCCTTTTGTCACAAAGTATCACTCACTAGCCATCGGCTAGGTCCCAGAATTACTAGGGATCCATGAAACGGGAATGCCACCCATAGTATCTTAATTAGCTTACCACCCTCGCTACCCGTGGTAGGTAAATTACATGCGCCTAGATATCACCACCCAACCCCAAAAACCATCTTCTCTCAGAATCCTACTAAAATTACATTGTTCTCACGAGGCTCTGATGGCTGGACGAGCTCCTGCTTAGCCACTTACTCCTCCAGGAGGACAGCGGGTAGGAGGTGAAGTATCATGCTGTTTAAATTCAGTGATCTCAAGCTGCCAGTCCGTCCGGCTTTGGGTACGGCCGGACTGACCCAGGCTTTTTCAGCGACGACCGGGCCGGACTGTGGGAAAGCGACTTTCCAAAGCCAAAGCCTGGCCCGGCCTGGGTCACCTGCAGACTTCGGGTATTTCAACTCTGACCCTGATACCTAGACAGCCACTTCTGTGTATTAGGGTTAGGGTTGAAATATAGTACGTTATCGCTCATAGCCCTCAGTTGACTTTACGCGTATTATAAAGTACGGGGACAAAAATATTCGTCCGATGGTGGTTTTGGGGCCAAATTTACCATTTTCAACCGGACAATTCCCAACACTGTGTGAATGGATACACTTCAAATTTTTCCTCCAGCTAGAGAATCATAATCTATTCAAACCTCTAGAAGTAGAAGTGCAAGGAATCAAAGCTGCTTCTATTGTTGATGATTGCATCAGCCTGTGTGAAAGTGACCTAGATT
>Ga0307507_10007824_pt1 | contig 15204 bp, 2 predicted proteins | sample 7_EM_MG_FD_207223 | JGI IMG/M metagenome (GOLD analysis project Ga0307507, IMG submission 207223) | Populus trichocarpa ectomycorrhiza microbial communities from riparian zone in the Pacific Northwest, United States - 7_EM | ecosystem: Host-associated > Plants > Roots > Unclassified | place... | reverse complement strand
GCCAGCGAAAGGCTATAGAGAACGATTCGAATAAATTGGAGCCTTTAATTGGGCCGACCCCTCCCCCAAATTGAATCTGACACTGATATAGGCAGGTGGGCGGGTAGGTAGGTAGGTAGGTAGGCAGGCAGGTAAGTAGATAGGCAGGTAGGTAGGGTAGGTAGGTAGGTAGATAGGCAGGTAAATAGGTAGGCAGGCAGGTAGGTAAGTTAGTAAATAGATAGGTAGAAGAGAACCGTCGCCATATTATATTAAATTATCTAAAATAATACAATTTATTTTGCTAGCCTTATAAATAGCCTTAAAGTAGCCTTTATTTATTTAAAATATACTATTAGTGTAAAAGAGGTAGATAGCTCTAAATACTTTGCCAAATGCGTAGGTTGTGCGCAGGATGCGTGTCAAAAAAACACGACATAGGCTAGTCGGTCGGGTTGCCAAATGCCCTCAACTGCGCGCCAATTGCGTCAACCACCAGCCATTGAGGCCATTTAGAGGGGACCATATTTTACCGATGTCCCTATATTAATATCTATAGCATTAGGGTGTTTAGGCTAAGATAATAACTTAATAAATATTTATAGAGTTGTTATATTATATTAAGGAGTGGACTTTAGTATTAGGCGTAGTATATTATTATACCATTTATTAATAACGTTTGCGCAGGCATTAAGGGCTCCTAATAGGTCTACACCTATTAGGGAGGTTTTTAGTTTAGGGCTTGGAGACTTAATAAGGCTATTAACTAGTACGGAGTTATTCTAGCCTGTTTTCTTTATATAATAGTTAAATTTAGAGAAGTATACTAGGAAGCTTTTTATTCCTTAAGTTATATAGTTTATCTTCCTCTAAGTAGTAGCTTAGCGGTTTAGGTTACTATATATAGCTTTAAGTAGTATAACTAGACTCTATACTAAGTTCGGTTAAAGGGGTTTAATAAGGTCAGCTATATCTTCTTTTAGTTGGCTTAGGGTGTAGCAGAGTTAGTTAGCTTTAGTTAGGTAGCAGTTAGTATTACTAGTTAGTTTATTTTTAAGTTGGCTTAGAAATAATTAGAGTTCTTATTATTTACTAGTAAATATTAGAGGGTCTAGTAGTTGTTTAGATTGTTATAGTACAATAGTTAGATTGGAGTAAATAGTTACTATAGGTTTGGGACTCTTGTCCCACATATTTATCTCTAGAGAAGGCGTTTAGTTTTAGGGCCCTATTATAGGCATTTTAAGGGTATAAACTTCTTCTTAAAGGTCCTTAATTATTTATAGGTATCATGCCTCTTATTTAGCTTATTATTAAGTTAAAGTGGCTTAGTTTTATGTAAGAGTATCTATAAAGGACTTCTATATCTCTGTTAATTATTCTTAGAGTACGGATATAATACTAGCAGCTATTATAGGGGCTTTAGGGTTATTCTATATTTTAGAGGGTAGTATATAGGGTTAACGCAATATAGTGTTACAGAGTAAGTATAAGCGGTAATAATATATAGCAAAGTAGATATTATTAAGCTATGTATATAAACTGTATAATAAAGTTAAGACGTTATATAAGAAGAGAAGGTAAGGGAATAGGTAAAAAGGGTATATATTATTAGCTTAGTTGCTTAGTTAACATATATATAGAGCAGAATAGGATTTAAGGAGTAGTCCTAGCAGAACTTAGTAGGATTTAGTAGACTTGGCAGAATATAGTAGAATGTGGTAAATTGCCGTTAAATTACTATAAATTGTCGGCAGATTGCCATTAGATTGTTATCTCGTGGTTAGTTTCTTCTTGCTACATTAGTAGAAATAGGTAAATGTGTATAAGGTATTACAGAGGTGTCCCGTAATATAAACAGCCAATACTAGTAGCTGTTTACTATACTAATCCTCTAATTACCGTCCCTAATCTTTACCTAGCTCTAGCCCCGCATTTAATAAGTACTACTTATAAGGATAAAGCTATAACTAATGTTCCAGAGGAACCCCTTCCCGCTTACTACTAAAAGGTATATTTTAGAGTTAAATTACTTTCTGAGATAGCTATATTATAGGATTTTGTTAAATATATTAGATATAGCAAACCCTAACTCTTAGGATTATAGTATAACTATTAACTACTATCTTTAGTAGAAAGGTTAATAAGCTAACGCTTAAGTCCTAATTAATATAGGAGCTAGCGGTATAGGATTTATTAATAAGATCTTTATATAAGATAATAGGTTTACCCTAATACCCCTTAACCGGCATATTAATATATTTAGATTTAATGGCAAACGTACTATCTTAGGCCGTATTACTTATATAGCGGCCCTAAGACTCTAATACCTAAACTATAAAGAATTAATTAAGCTCTTTATAACTACCCTAGGTTATCTAATAATCCTTAAATAACCCTAAATAAAGCTATATAAGGTAACTATTAATTAGGACAACCTTAAGCTTCTATTTATCGCTTCCCGCTATAAGTAGAAGTGCTTTATAACTTACTACTTAGAACCTAAACCAAAATCTAAAAAATCTACCAGAATCCACTAATTTAAAATTTCTACTAATATTTACCCTATACTTAAAAAGTCTACCCAATTCTACTAACCTAAAAATTATACCAAATTCCACTAATATAAGATTTTTACTAATGTTTATTAAGAACGTAGAAGTTACACTAAACTACATAAACTGACCCTAACTACTGCACTGCCTTAAACTAAGCAGAAGCTTAAGCTTAATATATAAAAGTACTAGAAGAACTGGTATTCTAATAAAAAGGATATTTAAAGAACCTAAATCTAAATCTAATACTAACTCTATACCTAATACTAAACCTAAAGTTAAATAAGAAACTATATAAGAAACTAAGGATAATCTAAACTCACTTAACACCTTAGATATTTATATAATTAGAGCTACCCTATTAGTATAACTCACCAAAAAACCTAAATATATAATCTTTGCCATTATAATGGCCGATATTAAAAAGGCCCTAGCACTAAAGAAGCACACTAACCCTGCCACAAAAGTACTAGTATATTACTATAAATACCTAGAGGTATTTTTATAAAAGGAAGCTAATAAGTTAGTAGAATACCAACTATATAACTATAAGATTGTACTTAAAAAAGGAAAATAGCTAGGATTTAGACCTTTATACGGAATATCCTAGAACAAACTTAAAGTACTATAAAAGTACTTAGATAAGCACCTAGGTAAGGGATTTATTAGAGCAAGCTCTTTACCTATAGCTATATCTATAATTTTTATTAAGAAACCTAGCGGAGGTCTGCGCTTCTATATAGACTACTAAGCTCTTAACGCTATTACTATTAAGAATCAGTACCCGCTCCTATTAATTTAAGAAATACTAAACTAATTAAGTAAGGCTCGTTACTATATAAAACTTGACCTTATTTACGTATTTAACCGCCTCTATATTACAAAAGGGGATAAATAGTTTACCTTATTCCGTACTAGATATAGACTATTTAAATACTTAGTAACGCCATTTGGCCTTATAAATGCCCTAAGTTTATTCTAGTACTTTATAAATAATACCCTATAACCTTACCTAGACGGTTTCTATACTGCTTATATTAATAACATCTTAGTATATAGCAATAACCTAACTAAATATAAGAAACACGTTAACCTTATTCTAGAAGCCCTGCGTAAAGCTAGCCTATAGTTAGATATAAATAAATACAAATTCTATAAAACAGAAGTCCTATACCTTAGACTTATTATTTCTATAGATAGTGTATAAATGGACCTAAAGAAGATTAAAGTAATTATAAACTAGTAAGAACCTAAAAATGTTAAGGATATAAGGGCCTTTATAGGATTTACCAACTTCTACTAATAGTTTATTAACAACTCCTTTGCTCTAGTTTTACCCCTTATAGCTTTAACCCAAAAGGATAAAGCCTTTATCTTTAATAAGGAATATAAGAAGGCCTTTACTTATCTAAAAGTTATATTTACTACCGCACCTATACTCTAATACTTTAACCTAGACTAAAAGAGTATTATAGAAGCTAATTTATCCAACTATATTACTAAAGGCATTCTGTTTTAGTATAATAAAGAAGAAGTACTGCACCCTGTAGTATACTTCTTAAAATAACTAAGTCTAGCTAAATATAACTACAAGATCTATAATAAGGAATTATTAGCCATTATTAGATATTTTAAATAATAGCAACCCAAATTAGAAGGCGCTGGATTTCTAATTAAGGTTTTTAGCGACTATAAGAACCTATAGTACTTTATAACTATAAAGCAGCTAAGCCACTGTTAGGCCTACTAGTTAAAATACCTATTTTATTTCTAATTCTTAATTATATACTACCTAGGTGTTTTAGGCTAAAAGCCTAATACCCTAACCTAACGTTTATAAGATATATTAGCATAAGAAAAAGCGCGTGCCTATTACAGTTAAACCTTGCTTCGCCCTAAATTGTTTAATTCCCTAGCTAAAAACCTTATAGTATACATCCTTAAAATAACTAATTAATTAATTAAACAGATTATAATTAATAAATACATAAATAATAAGTTTATCTAAGAGACACTTAAGCTAATTTAAGATGTTGTTAGATACTTCAAAAAGATCTCTTTAAGTAAATATAAAGCTTATAGAGACTGTTTGTACTACCGGAACCGCCTAGTTATACCTAACTACAACAAACTTAAGCTTAAGCTTCTTAAACACGTATACAACCTACTAGTAGCTAGCCACCTAGGCTATAGAAAAACCCTAGAACTACTCTAACAGGAGTACTACTAGCTAAATATATATAATATAATATAAAGGTACGTCTCTAGCTGCTATATCTGCTGACGAGTTAAAGCTTTATATAAGATATATAATAGCTTTCTAAAGCTACTACCTGTTCTAAACCAAAGATAAAAGGATATCTTAATTAACTTTATTGTTAATCTCTCTGTAAGTAAAGGCTGTATAAATATTATAGTAGTTATAGACAAGATAAGATACTTAATTGCCTACCCTAATATGTTAACACCTGCCATTGCCCAACTGTTCCTAGATTATGTATAGAAACTCTATAAACTCCCTAAAATAATTATTTCTAATAAAGGCAGCCAGTTTGTCTTAGCGTTCTAAAAAGAACTAACTACCCGGCTCTATATTAAAGCCAGTATATCCAATAGCTAGTGACTCTGGCAGCGTAGCTATTAAGAAGCTAATAACATAAGCAGTTAGCTAGCAGTCAGTTAGCGTATAGGGTAGTTACAGTTAGTTAATAGTTAGTTAGTAATAAAACTATAGCGAGCTAACAGCTCGCTGCCTTAGTGGTAAAGAAAGGAAGATTTGGTAGTGTTTTAAAGCTTTTAGCAGAATTTAGATCTTCGGCTAAGATTATAAGGGATATTATTACGGACGCCTCGGGTTGCCCTCAGGACAACCTCCAGACGCCCCTTAGCTGGTCACTAGTCACGTGCCCGTAGTATATAGTCTCCACAATCCCAGAGGCCTTACCTCCTTAAGGATTTATCTCTCTCACTAATCTATCCTGTTCTATAATCGTGTCCTTACAGCCCCCTATCTATAAAGTCCCCTTACATTTAAATCCTTCCTACTCTATTTTAGAAGGGTAGCTGGCTTTAAGGACCAGATTGTTTGTTTACATCTTTTATTTACATCTACCATTCTCCCTTAAAATCTCGCGACAACCTAAATGGAAACTCTACAGACACCTTATGGAAAGCCGTCGCATTAAGGCAGGAAGGTCCCTCTAATAGTAAGAGATTGCGATAATATAAACCTCTGGGCAAGACGGCCGAATAAGCCCTAATACTTAGATGCGCTAGGAGCTTAAAGACTCTCGTATACCCATAGTCACTAACAACGCTAAGGAGAATGTAGATACCCTCTATAATGGATACAGTGCTGCTAAAAAGCAACTGGAACCCCTCTGGCCCTACCCAGGCCAATTAAAAGACCAAGCGCTAGAGGCGACATTAAGATCTTCCCCTAAGCTAGAAATGCTAAAGGAATATACTAATATATTTAACTAGGGACCTAACCGGAACCCTCCCGGAAGACCACTGGCCCATAATTAGCATAGTAGCGGTGTATAGACTGCTTATAAGCTAAGCGGGCCTACCCCTTTAGGCAATTTAACCTAAATACTAACTTAAGACCTAAGGCTTACTGGGAAACCCACACCAGTTACTAGTACTAATACTATATCTATAGCCGGAGCTTCCCTAGGCCTAAGTTTAGAAAGTTAAGAGCCCTATACTAATATCCTCTAAGATGGATATTGGGAAGCTATTATAAGGCTCTTAGAAGCCATACGGGAGGAAGCTACTAATAAATATATTAGAACCCTTTAAGGGCAAATTTAGATCTGGTAAGGTTTAATCTAAACCAGATAAGTGCTTTTATAATCTAGCTAAGGCTAAGGGCTTTCTAAAGGCTACTTAGTACCCACCTAAGGTAGTATAGAAGACTTAGAGAGGCACCTATATAATAAATGGAAAAAGGATATGGACTAATTAGCTAAGGCCTCCGGCAGTCTATAGCTCCGTTATAGACCTAGCGCCTAACACTTAGATAATTGGGTTTGTAAGGTAAACAACTTCTTTAAGATGCTAATAATATAAAATAATACCAAAGAACGTATATGGTGGATTATTAGCAAGATTAAAGACTAATTACTAAACTAGATTACGCTTAATTAACTTAATAAAGAGCAAATTACTATATAGCTATAGCTATAGACCTTTTTAAAGGGTTGGACCTAAGACCTATATATTATATAATATAATAACGCAGAACAATTCTGGAATGGTATATAGCTGGACCATTAAGATTTCCGCCAGTTTATAAACTTTATGGAAACTTATACTTAATAAATAGATCTAGAACCCTTTAAAAACAAAGACAGCAGCGTCTATAAAAAGGAGAAGATTGGATTTATCTAGGCTAGAATTAAGCTAGTAATTTATGACAAAATAAAGCGCGTAAGAGCCCTACCATAAATTACCGCATATGCGGATTTTAAATAAGCGGTTCTAAATGCTAAGGATATAGTAAGAAACTAGACCTCTTCCGGTAAAAAGCTAGGGGGTAGCTAAAAGTATAGGCACTCTAGTAGTAATATAAGATAGACCCAGTTTTTAAAGAAGCTGTTCTTAAAGAGAAATCCAGAATAGTTAAAGTTAGGGATCTTAAGTAATAGGAAGGACTCCTAGGGTTAACCTAATACCCAGCTAACACCCTTATGGGAACATGTAACGGAACCTTATAGCAGGAACTACGGTGGGTCCTATTATTAGATTAGGTATGTAGGTAAGAATAAATCAACAACATAATAATAACTAGTGGAGTGTTTGCCTAACAGATTAACTCCAATTATATTCTAAGATTTACTACAAGGAGAGAACTATCTATGGTAGGGACTAAGGTCCTTTAAATACACAACTATTGTCACAGTACGTGCAGAGGGTCAACGAGGTAACTATGACTGTGTATTATTAACAAACGATGTCGTGTGCAGAACTATGTAGGAGGTGAGGCGGTATATATACACGTCGCTTAGGGGTTAGGTCTGTGCTCGTGTCATAATAACACCGAGTCATAATAACGCGTCAGGCCAGTGCCGTGACAGTATATCCCCCTTCCTAAGGCGAGCTCCTGTGAGCTAAGTATTGGCAGTAAAAACACAGAAGTAAAAAAAACAGATATATATATCCTCGTCCTTCTAGTCCTTAAAGGTCTTTGTCCCTTCAGTCCTTAGACCTCCTATATATCTACTACATCCCTCTCCACTAGCACTTGTCTTAAGTGCTAAATATAACATAGGAGTAAAACCAATGTAGAAAACAACAGAGAATTTTTTTATTATAGGTTTATCCGCAGGGCGTAGGGCGGATATTAACACTTAAAAGGCTCGAAGTTGCGGAGATTAAGGTTAAGGTATAGACTTAACAGGCTCGGGGTTACGGAGATTAAGGTTAAGGCGTAGATTCTTGTCGTGGTAAACTTAAAGTAGTATCTATGCAAATTCGAAGACGGAGACGGAGACGGAGGCGGTGACAGAAATCAGTAACCCATAGTCTTATACTGTAATTAAGTATAAGGAATATAGCCCGCAGGGTGTCCTCCCTATAGCCAGCTTAAGAACTTAGGACATAAAGCAGAAGCATAGCTAGAAACAGACTTAGAGACAAAGACGGAGATAGAGATCAATAACCATAGTCTTTAAGATGAGGAATATAGCCCGTAGGGGGAACACCTAGCGTCCTAGTCTACCCGCAGCTAGCAGCTCCTGTTCTTCCCACAGGCATAGAACGGCATGCTCCGCAACCAGTAGCCCACGGCCCGCTAGTGAGGCCTACAGCCAGCTTATAAAACTCAGAACATAAAGAGAGGATATCGGCTCGTTGGAGACAGGGAGACGGAGAGGATATCAGCTCGGGAACTTGAATGGATTTAACGTGCAGAGATTTTACTGGGTCGGCATTGTTGTAGAATAGGGGTAAGAATCCCGCCTAGGGTAGGGTCGTAGCTTTAGAAATATAGCTGTGGAACGGTAGAAACAAAGCCCTACCAGGGGCGTAGGAGATGACACGATATACTGTCACAGTACGTGCAGAGGGTCAACGAGGTAACTATGACTGTGTATTATTAATAAACGATGTCGTGTGCAGAACTATGTAGGAGGTGAGGCGGTATATATACACGTCGCTTAGGGGTTAGGTCTGTGCTCGTGTCATGACAACACTGAGTTATAACAACGCGTCAGGCCAGTGCCGTGACAACTATACTCCTAAGAAATCCTCTCTTGTACGTAAGGTACGTGTTATACGTATTATACACAGGCGTACACTGCGTATACTCCATATACTGCGTATAACATTATATAACTCGCTTACTATTCCTTATCACATGGTTCTACTAGATCTATTCTAGACCGTACCTATACTAACCAACTAGCTTCCTCCAACTCTTCCCTAAGTAGTTGTAATATTATACTTAAAGCGTCCGTAACACTATCTCCCTCCTTTTTATTTTTGTCCTTAAAGATTCCTAACATCTCCAAGTCGTCTACTAGAGGTGTAATGTCCATTTAATTAGTCTGGTTAATATCCCTACTTATTATACCTAAAGCCTCTTCTTCTTTACAAGCGCAACGCCATGCTCGTACTATGGCTGCTATACTGTTACTTAGTGAGATAATATTGTCTCCATATTCTCGTTGTGCGAAGGCGGGGTTAGTATGTATTACTATAACAAGTCCCTTGTCCTAATAACCCTTGTCCTGTTCTAAGTGCACTAAAGCAAACATTTAATTATCCTATAATGTTTGCTCTGTACCTAACGCTAAGTGTGCGCGTCTTATAACTCTTAGTAGTCTTTAAGTTCCCTAAGTAACTTACTGTAGGGTCTTATGTTTAATCTACTACTATAAAACTAGAGTTTAAGTTGGCCGCTATACGTGCCAAACTCCATCGTTCTTCTAAAGAGACTGCTTGGGCCCTTAAAGCTCAGCATCGCTCCTTTAAGTCTTAACAGACTGCGTTCGCTCGGTTAACCCGTCTTAAGAAGGTTTATAAAAAGGTTTATTCTAAGAAGTAGAAACTTGTGGAATAGGGCCTTTAGGAACTTAGTAATAAAAGAACGGACCTTCTTCCTGTTAAAAGGGAAACAACTCCAAGTAGCTTAGTAGGTGCTCCTCTTGGGTCCCCCTTAGGTAACTTATTTTTTGGCAATTCTTCTTTATTAATATTACCTAACCCTTTCTCTTCTAATACTCCTATACCTTTCCTATAGCGTTCTCTAGGTTGCTTAGTGGTTTTTAGGTAGTCTTACTATAGCCTATCTACTTTACTTTATACTATATTTCGTTATCTATATCCTTATAACTAATAATCTTTAAAACTTGCCATTTATCTTCTTCTTATCCTCTATATATGTCTGCCTTATAAGCTAGTGGCTTAATATCTCTATATGCCGGTTCTAGCATCGCGATATGTTGTATAGGGTAGATCTTTATTTTGGCTAGTAGGTTTAACTTATACATAACCAATAAAATTCTTTACTTAACTTTAAAAGGTCCTAGTCTAATATAGTCCAACTTCTTGCTTAGTTGTCAACTCTTAAAATTTTTATATAGTAGCCACACTTTATCTCCCTCCTTAAGATCTGGTCCCTTAGATCTCTTAGCATTATAGTATTTTTTTATTTGCTCTTATACTAGTTTAGCTGTTTCCGTAAGGTCTGCATAAAGATTTATTAACATCTCCATTCTTTATTTAGCTGTGCTACTCGTTTTCTTTGCTTGGCGTAGTAATAACAACGTTCTTAGTTTGTATCTATAATTCGCCTTAAATGGTAATGTCCCTATTCCTTCTTATAGTGTTGCGTTATATGCAAACTATATAACTGGTAATAATAATACCCAATTATTTTATGCGTGGTTAATATAATGCCTTAAATACTATTCTAGTGTCTAGTTTAGTCTTTCTGTTTATCCATCCGTCTGCGGATAATACGCTATAGAGGTTACTACGTAAACTCCCTATTCTGCCAGAAACACTTCCTAAAATACTACTATGAATCTTAGATCTCTGTCCGATATAATTTTATCTAATACTTCGTGTCTTGCAAACACTTCCTTTATATAGATTCTAGCGACATCTTCTACTAATATCTTTTTAGTGCATACTATAAAGTATCCCCACTTTATTAGCTTATCTACTATTACTAAAATCGCGTTATAATCTTATCCCATAATAGGATCTCTTGACTTTAGTAACTTAATAATAAAGTCCTATAATATAACCTCCCATGGTCTTCCTAGTACTTTAATAGGTTATAGCCCTCCATATAGCTTATACCTTGTTAGTTTGTTCCTTTAGCAATCTGGATATTCCCTTATAACTTATCTTACTAGTCCCTAGATTCCTTAAATAATGTACTTCTTTTAAAGTTTTAACACTAAGCCTATAGCTCTGTTATATCCTTATATTATTCCCTTGTGGAATTCCTTAACAAACTCTTCTATAATAGACTTAGGTATATATATTACTTCTTTGTTTTTATATTACTCTAAGTCTAGATTCTCTATCTATGCTTCTTAGATCTTTTATATCTAATTACTCTCTAGTAATTTATAGATCTGACTTTTCTTAGTTACTATAATTTTTAGATAATTATACCTAATTAATCCGTCTTGATCCTTTCGCAATAAAGCTCCTAATAGCTTTTTATTACTTTGTAGTTCAGCCTTTCTACTTAGAGCATCTGCTCGTGTATTGTCTGTACCCTTAGTATACTAAATTTTGAAATAGTATTCTATAAGCATTTCCGCCCATCTAACCTGTCTTTGGTTGAGTTCCTTTATTATTAGGAATCCTATAAGGTTCTTATAGTCTATCTTAACTATAAATGGTTCCTCTATACCTTGTAAGAATACTTTCTATTTTTTAAGTACTATAACTATACCTAACAACTCCTTGTTGTAGATATCGTAGTTTAACTCTAGTGGTGTTATTTTCCGACTATAATACGCTACTAGATGCTATGCGTCCTAGTGCTTCTATAGTAAGTATACTCCTAGTGTAAAGTCTAATATGTTTATCTTAATAACCGTTTCTAACTTTAGTTAATAGATCTTAAGGACTGGTTCTTAGGTAAACAACTCTTTAAGTTCCTAGAATAGCTTCTTCTATTTACTACCTTAAACCCACGGTTTCTCCTTCTTTGTTAACCTTATAAATGGCTTAATACTTTTTAACCATTATACCATAAACCTCCTATAGTAGTTGCAAACCCCTAGAAACGACCTTAACTATATAATATTCTCTAGTTCTTGCCAACTTACTATAGCTTTAACTTTCTTTAGGTCTATACTAATTTTCCCTAGTTTAATAATAAATCCTACAAAATTGGTTTTTCTTATAAAGAACTCGCATTTCTTAATTGCTACTAGCATTTATTCTTTCTATAGTCTCTTTAAGACCCATTTAATGTGTTCTCTATGTTCTTCCTTACTTTCTAAGTAGATAATAATATCGTTAAGGTATGCTATAATAAACTCATTGAGGTGTTCTCCTAATATACTATTAATTTGTTTCTAGAATGTTACTAGTGCGTTTATAAGCCTAAATTGTATAACTAATGGTTTATATAGTCCTTCCTTTGACCTAAAGGCTGCCTTTTACTCGTCGCCTTCCTTGATCCTAATTTAATGGTATACCCACCTTAGATCTATCTTTGTAAAGATTTTTACGTTGCCTATCCTATCTTGGATTTCGCTAATTAAGGGTAAAGGATACCTATCCTTTCTAGTAATACTGTTTAACTATCTATAGTCTATATATATCCTGAGTTTTCCGTTTTTCTTTAGGATAAATAGTACTGGATATCCTGCTAATAACTATAATAGTTTAATATATCCCTTACGTAAGTTCTCTTAGATAAACTCCTTAAGCGTTACTAACTCTGTTTTAGTAAGCTTATAAATTAGAAAGAACTTTAGACTTATTCCCTCTTCTAACTCTATCTTATAGTCCTATGCTGCATGCTCTAACAGCTTTTTACTTTCTAGTGACTATAACTTCTTACTATACTTATAGTATCTCTTTGGTATATAACTTAAGCCTCGCTCAGTCTCTTTATATATCGCTCTGACTTGGTACCATACCAACTTGGTTTGCTGTTATATTTTATATCATTAAGTATCCCTAATATCGACCTAACCTATAACCTAATTAATCTTTAAATTGTACTCCTATAACTAAGGCATTTCTAATATCGCCTTATCCTGTCCTAATAGTAGGATATTAAAAGACATTCTAACTGGTCTTCCTTTAATAGTTAACTAAATAGGTCCTATTTTAAGATTAATAATACCTCCTTTATAGGCTATCTGATCTCCTAAAATTGTTATAAGTAGATATAGGTGTTTCTTCTATCTATATAGTAACCCTATTCTTTCTACTGCCTTTAGTAACATGTGGTTTCTAATTACTCCACTATCTACCAACACTTTAAACTGCTGATCTCGCCATTTAACTTATAAATTTAGGTATTATCCTTAAATTCCTTTAAGGGTCTAAGGCTCTAATACTAGTTCCCTCTAGTTCTATACGCCTCCCCTTTTCCTAACTATTGGCTACTAGATCCTGTTTATACTTAGTCTAACTTAGGCTAATACTTAGTTCGTTTCTTTTCCTCTATATGCTATAGACAAGTGTTCTCTAAGTACTCGCACTACTATTACCCATCTAGGTATTCTTCCGTAAGGAATCTTCCTGGTTAAAGTATTAAATCTCCTTAACCTTATACTTCTACTAGGTGCCATTTATATATATACTTGGCATTCCTAAACCGCCTTTCCTCTGGTGCCTAATATATCCTTACTAGGTACTTCCGGTTCTTGTCTTTTAGTGCCCTATACATATTATATATGTTATCTACACAAGCTATCCATAATAGTGTATAATACGCTATATATTTTGGGTTAACTCTTAGTTTATCTTTATCCTTAAGTTTAAACCTATACCTAGTTAACCTAACCACTAGTATCTCTGTTACGGGTACTAAGATTTATTACTTACTTCTCTAGTCCCTAGATCCTTCTTCTAGGTTCCTTAATATTATAATTAATACTCCTTTAATATAACTCATACGTTTTTCCATAATAGGTTAGTCTTAGACAACTTTTTCGTCTATCTATATATAAAAAACTTCTTATTTGTCGTTATGTCATTACCTATACCACTTTCCATACAACTGGTTTAGTATATATAGTCTATCTATTAGAAAGTACCTTGTCATTACTGCATTATAATATCCTTTGGTATATCTTTCTTTAAACCTAGTTAGGATATCTAGATCCTTTTCTTGTTCTAGTTTGTCTAACTATTTTACCCTAGGTGTCCCTACACTTAGCCTATTAGTAATTCTTCGTATAGGTACTCTGTCCCTTATATAACCTAGCATTGCTGACCTTTTATCTAGCTTTTACTCTTACTATGTAATAATTCTTATTTTAAACTTATCCATAGTTTCTTGTTTTCTGCGTCTTACAGTTGGATCTTTATAGTTATCTTACTTTTTAATCCTGGTATCAACTGTTTAATCTTTAGGCTAAACACTACGTTTACCTAGGATTACTAACATTCTTATTTATTCCCCAAACTTGTAGTTCTTGAACTTGCGTCCTATACTCATTTGTTTGTCTATAAACTAAATAGCTACTCTTTCCCATTAGTTTTTGTCTGTTATGGGTCCTTAGGTATGTCTTATCTTATCTTAAAAATCTTAAGCTTCTTTTATTTCTTCTTAAAAATCTTAAGCCTGTGGCCTTTTGTCTTTATTAAGTAATAAGCTAGCATTAGTAGTTATCTACTTGCTTAGTTTCTTTTAAACGTTACTCCTATCATCTTGTAAAGCAATGGAAATTGTATCTAATGGTATTGCAATACCCGTTACTAAACCTTATTCTGTAATAGTCTTAGTCTCTGCTTCTGTTTCAACCTCTCTAAGGTTTATATGCTCCTAGTAAGCTACCTTTATTACCTCTTTATTGGTAAATACTTCGCCTATATTAAATTCATCATCTTTAATATCTAATCTACGAGCTAGTTCGTTGGTTCCTCTAAACTTAGATAATAATAGCTCCTATAGCCAATAGCTTGCGCCGTACTTGGCGTCCTCATAAATTTAGCATACGTTATTATAACAAAACGCGAAACTGTTAATTAAACACTTTTTTGTTCCTTACAGTGCACCGTCGTCCCTCTATACGTATATGCCGTCTGCTGGCCTAGTTCCCTTTACTATATAATTACTCTAACCACCTCTACAGTCTCTGGCGAAATGACCTTATTTTCTATAATTTATGCAAGCCCCATTTTTAAACCATTTTTCTTGCTATAAAGTCCGCCTAAACGTCTTCTACTGCTAAGATCCCTAGTTTAGCCTCTGCTCCTAGGTCCTTTAATTACTAGATCCTTAACCTCTAGGTTTCCATAGTTTCTTTCCCTACCTTTAGGTTTCTTTAGTACCACCTAGGTCTATTAGCTCTACGCCATTCTATAGTTTTTAATTCTATATCTGTCATTGCGTACTCTGCGCCTTATATAACTATAGAACTCTGTCTTGCCCTTTCTTAGCTTGTTCCCTTTAATAGATCCTATTATTAATCTTTATTAACTGGTCTATTAACTCCCTTAGAGTATCCGCATC
>Ga0307507_10007823_pt1 | contig 15205 bp, 7 predicted proteins | sample 7_EM_MG_FD_207223 | JGI IMG/M metagenome (GOLD analysis project Ga0307507, IMG submission 207223) | Populus trichocarpa ectomycorrhiza microbial communities from riparian zone in the Pacific Northwest, United States - 7_EM | ecosystem: Host-associated > Plants > Roots > Unclassified | place... | reverse complement strand
ATGGGAGCATGGGAAAGGGTTCTCCTTTCCTTTCTTTTCTTTTCCACTTTGACAGGCATCATTTTAGGAGGCGCGCATCCGAGGTTGACCAACGCCCCCGAGATCACACCGATCTTTGCCGAGACTCCTTCCAGGCAAAACTGTCATAATAAACGCGATCGGAACAACTCCTGTGAATGGGTGAAAAAGAGTTCTGCTTTGCGAATTGCCCATGCTATGGTAGTGAAAGAGTTGGGATGCAGGGTACGGTGGAGTCAGGAAAGAGCTGCTCGCAAAGGAGGCCTGAGGTAATACCGGGAACCGTTACGGGAAACCTTTGTTGTGTGGTGGGGGGGGGGCCGTTGGCAGTTGGCAGCTGGACGGATACCCTGCCCTTTGCTTGCTTTCCCACTCTGGTACAGACGTGTGCGTGTGGCTACATGTAGCCCGATTTCAATGTACTCTGCTAAATCGATCCAACTGCAAACGTTTTTTCCCTCCCCTCTTAATGTTAGATTCGCCAGGGGACCGAATGAGTTGATTGTGAGTGTTATATATTTTTTGAGTTTGAGGAACTTCAAATAAGATGCCTTGTCGGACAGGGACAGAAACACAACGCATAACACTGACTATTCCGGGGACTTTAGACGCTTGCCGCGGTAGAATTGGATAATAGTGATCCAAACAGCGCCATTCGCTACCCATCCAACCGGATGCGTTTCCTCTTGCACCTTATGGGCTTCTTTGATATTGTTGAGTAAATTAAGGGTGGAAATATCGAGGCAGTGTAGTAGACGAAACTCGAAGGACTGTTATGTTGACTGCAATCGATACAACACTTACCGGTACCACAGAGCACGAATCGGTCTGCCGATTTGTCCTCAAAGCCGGTATCGCCGATGAGGGACACACAATCCAGGAATTGACAAAAAGGATACATGGCAACCTACCCAGTCATCGAGTGTACATAGAGTGTACAGTACGGTAACAGTACGTACCCACCGCCAGCTGCCAGCTGCCTACATACATATGAACATCCGTTCCGAAGGCCGAGCAACAGCAATGCATACCGGATTCTTCTTGGGCTGCCCTTTTCAATAGATGAAGCCATAGGGAGTGGAGCGCCACCATTCGGTTATCATGTATTGACCTAGGTGCGGTAGGATTCCGTGTCTATCACTTTTCGTATGGAGGGTGTGATAAGACGCTCGCTGAAACTAATATATAAATTATAGAGAAGGGACGAAGGGGAGAAAGAAAAAGAATTACTAAACCCTCAGAACAATCGACCTCGAGTATGAGCAAAGTAGTACAATAGGGTACGAAGGTGGTAACCCATGCAGAACATCAAAGTTCGGCTGCTGGAAAGTTCGCAGATCCCGCAGCGGGTGACCAGTGATAGATACGAGCGCCCAACCTTGCCCAGACATGGCAAAATAGAACCAAAGTAATTCTTCATATCCATGCGTATATGCATTGGGTACTGTACATACAAATTAAAAATAAGAAAAAATGAGAAGGAATATAGAGTTCGCCCGTTTTTGATTAAACTTTCGATCTTTCCTCCCTTTGATCACTCGCGATGAATCGCGTGATGTAGCATGTCGGCTAGACCGTGTCCTGCTACGAGCCCTTGAGTACCGGCGCAGTACCGGTACTTTTCGCGGGTTGTTATCGTTAGGCCTTATGAGATACCTTCCCTGATGAGGTATCGTACTTTTAGCATCGCACTTCACTGGCAACTTTAGGTTCTTTTTTTCTTTTTTTCTTTTTTTTCTTCGCCTTTTTATGTACTCAGTCGGTCCTCTAACACAAACAGGTATGGAATATTGGACATCCTTACCAGGATACACGCAAGACTTGTGACAGTGCTTATGTCAAAATGTGCATTCTGTATTCCTTCCCTGGTTTTCAAGTAACGGGCTGATTGGTGTCGTTATGCTCGGCAATCGAGTGTCCATGTCGGCCTTATGTGAGAGCAATGATTGGAAGCTTCAAGCGGAAAAGACAAATGTGTCAGTCAATCATGCAGTAAATTTCTTTCACATACAGAGCGGCATATATATTTCATCCTTTCCCCTTCCCCCCACCACCCCTAGTCCAGTCCAAGGAATGTATGCACGTCTTAGTTGCACATCAGATCTTTCCCTTCTTTTCGTAGCAAAATAAGAGAAGAAGAGAAAAAGGAAAGAAAGAAAGAGAAGCAATGTAGAGCATCACTTCTCAACAGTTGCCGCTGCTAAGTTTGCTGCGATCATTTCCGAGGAAAAAAAATCTCCCGTGAATGGCACGAATACGCTGGGGTATTAGAACCCCCACAAAATTCGCAATTATATAAAGGGAAAAAGAGCTCGTGCCTTTTCCACTACACGAGTAGAGTACGGTATCGGAAGCCCGGCCAGTAGGAGCAGTGAGTGGTCATTAGGTTTGTTGATCCATTTCCAGACTTGGCGCTCAATCTTTCTCCGGGAAGGTTAACTTTACCTACCCGCTCTCTTCCAGCAGAGGTATGATATCAACCTGTTCGGTATTACCCATAGGCAACCGGGGAGAGGGACAAGTTAAACACTATTGGTTCACTATCCCCCCCTCTCTCTCCAATTGGAAAATGCAAACATAGGCCCCTCCACTGGGAACTAACCCTCCCGTCAACGATATTGCTGTTTCCTCCTTCGGCGTGAAGACGCAGGAATTTGTAGAATACAAGGTTATGAAGAGCCTCTTTTTTACTCCTTCCTCTAATGGTAAACCGAGCAGAAAAGGCGTGAAAAAGAAGAAAGATAGGGGAAAGATAGGATCATCTATAGTTTGCGGGACTAGCCTTTTCCCGCTTTTGTTTTGCTTGGTGTATTAACGAGAGCAATGGCTCAAACGTATTGTACCGGGGGGTTGCCTTCGTCAGCAAACATGGTCCGTAGGTGGTATTCGAGTTGATGGAACTGTATGTTTAGGCTTTGCGCGACGTATAATATCGTGCGGTTAGTTCCACACCCAACCCCACCACGCCCACAACCAATTGATCTCCATGATAGGGAGAAACCCACCTCCCCTGCCGAACTGGAAAAAAAGGGAAAAAGAAAAAAGAAATCTCCCTTAAGATGCTCACACTAAACTAATCATGAATAAACTCCTGCCTTCTGACAATGTTAGTTTACCGTAGTCCTATATTCCCCGGATTTGCAGAAGAAACAAGCCACAGCGGCACGCAAAGAGGAGGGGGAGGAAAAAAAAAGAAAACATTCAAGATAACGTCTTGCACATCCGGCAGTACCCTTGTTCACTTTTCCTTCCTTTTCTTCCGTTTAAAAAAAACAAAGAAGGAAAACCTCCTCAAGTCTAACGAGAAAACTAGCCAAAGAGCTTTCTTGATTTACGGTGCTCTTGCCGTACGGTACTGTAAAAGTAACGTTGTGCCCCTCTTTTTATTGTTATTATTATTTGAAATATCTTTGATAGGAGCGCCTATTGTTGATCTTTACCTGCGCCTACGGCATGCATGGTATTGCATGTTGAAAGGAAAATTGAGAAAAAGAAAGGAAATAAGAAATGCTAAGAGAGCCATGTTTTTGCCTGTGCCACGAAGAATCTCGCTACATCCCTATTTGTCCCTTCGAAAGTAGTCTTGTCAGGATGTTTTTATTTTTTTTAACCCCCGCCCGCATGAGGAGTCCTCCTCCCTCTTGATGCACTAATGTATGGAACGCAAGGTGAGACGCCGATGTAGTAGGGAGGGTTTAAGGGAGAGGAGAAATAAGAGAAGGGGGAATTCGTGATAAGGCGGCCAAAAGAGAGAGAGAGAGAGAGAGAGAGAGAGAGAGAGAGAGAAAGAACGTAGAGTGAGAAGAGAATAGAAGAGACCTGCCCGTGTGACTTGCTTCTTCCTACCCTTCACTCTTCACTATTCACGCTTTGTCTTCTTTTTTTTCCCCTTCTGCTCATATTACCTTTCTATGGCACTATGCATGGCTCAAGTAGGAGGGTGGCGTATTTCGAATAAACCCTCTTGATAGGTTGTGCATGACGATGCATCATACCATGCTCTTCGCAACCTGACTACCCTACTTACTCCATGAGGAGGAAAATTGGCAGGTTAAAGCAAGCAATGTAAGGTAGATCTCATCGGACTTAAAACCCAGCCTGTCTAAGAGGCTCAAGAGGCTCTCCTTCTCACTCTCCCCTTGCTCCTCTCTCTGCTGAACATGCATTGTGAGGTTCCGGGCTATCCCTGTCAGCTTTTATGATGCGATGAGCTGGGGTTACGATTTCCCTTATTCTCCCCATCTGTCCAGACAGTTGAGCGTGCGAGCCGGTAGTACAGTAGCTTCAGCATGATCAGACAGACAGCTCTGCTTCTCCTTCATCCTCTCCCTCTACCCCTGCGTTACTACACTCCACCCACCCCTCCAATGATCACGCCAGCACCCCGCAGTTGCGAAAGTTAGGCTGATTATAGGCTGCGCCTAGGTCAGGTAGGCAGGCATGTGGAAAGGAAAAAAAGAAAAGAAAGAGAAAAAGAAACGTGTCTGAATTCTGCGGATTTTCTCTGCGTCGAGTTCGTACAGTACCAGGTTTTGATGAGACTAGCTGATATTGACAAGATTATCCTGGTGCGGTATATACATTAGCGTCTATCTTATCCCGCTTCCCGCCCACAGTACTCGAGTAGAGCATGATACATTCTCGCCTCATCCTCATCCTCCAGAAACGGTTTCCATGGCTATTGTATTCCGGTGCTACTATAGGGACTTACGTATGTGCATATAAGCCCTTTTCTTAGATAGAGGCATTCAATCCCCGGTTGAAAAAGCGTTTTTTGAGTCCAAGTTTCAAGTGGATTTGTATGCAAAAAGGCGTTACACACACCAAAGTTCTTTAACTCGAGAAACTTGTATAGACGTTTTTTAATCCTAGGGCTGAATAGTTCTAATCCATTGGTATACTTTTCTCTTTTTTTTTCATATAATTTGGAATTCGTGGCTAGCCAAGGGCCGGCTATCCCACGCCATCTATCCTCTCCACAATCACTGATCAGCGCCAAATAAGCATTCAGACAGGATAGATACCGTCGCATCGCCAGCCTCGTGAGCCACGGAGTCATCCCCATCGCCTGACTGGAAAGAAAGGCGGGGGGAGGGGAAATAGAACAAAAACTCGCCTCGATTGTAGATGCTACTAACCTTATTGATTCCACCCACCATCACTTCTTGATCGCATCCATGTAACTTGCAGATCACCCGCCCCTCCCTTTCCGCTACCTTTCGGTACTTGGCGGATTGATGTTTCAAGGAAGGAAGGAAGGAAGAAAGAAAGAAAGAAAGAAAGGAAGGCGTGATGTGACGCTGCCTGGGGCGTGGGGATAAAAGTAAAAAGTGTCAGCCAACTAAAGGGTAGGGCAGAGGAATACGGTAGGCATCACATGGCAAGCGGGATTGACGGAGAATGAGAACAGAAATATTCCATATATGTCGAAATCTTAGAAACGGGCTTATTAGCCTGAACAGAAGTAGTCCACGAGGAAGAGGCAGGGAGGGGTTTTTCTGAGTGTGGGATCTACGGTACGGAGGAGGAGGAAAGAAGCAATTTTTTCCTTCGCCATTGCTGTGATGCTGCGGCACTGCAATGCCATCGGAATTTGCCATGCCGATGCATGTAATTTACAGTATCTAAATCTTCGCTATGGGCTGCCTTATAACTATGAATGATTTCGTCCTCCTTCTATGCAGCTAACTTAGAAAACCAATGTTGCGCAGTTGGTTGGTTAGCCAGTTTGACCTAAATATATAAAAGAGCTCAACCGGGATGCAAGGGGAATAGTACAGCATGGTCATAATCAACGACGGTTTTTGACGGCTGTATGTATTTATTATGTACTCAGCTCAGTGGGCAGCACTGTAGGTTTATTGGCAGTAGACTTCTCATCCAATCGTTATGGTATTCGTACCTGCACAGCACTATACTGTACAGTGCTCCCACTGCGATCAGATCAGGAACGGGGGGCATCAACAATATGGGAGCTAGCCAGCCAGACAGCCAGCGAAGGCGGTATTTTTTGTTATTATTATCCTTTTCTTCCGTGGAAGCCTCGCTCTGATACTCATCCCAGGCAAGAAGTATTCGGAAACGGGGGTTGAGGATTTGTATGGACGCTGAGATACCGGTACGCACTGATCTTTTGCAATATATTTTGTGATGATCCCTGTTTTCGGATAACTTCTTGCCTGGGACAAGTACGGTACAATACGGTGAAATGACTGATCGAGCTGAGATGATACCCATACTTGTATTGCGTCGACTTATTATTATTTATGACAAGCTAACTTGGCTTAACTTAGTCGTATCTCAAACAATGTTTCAGTCGGAGTTGGAGATATCCTCGGAAGCAAACCACCACTAGCATCGCGGAGAATTTCTTGCTCAATCTGTCTTATCTATGCAATGACGACGGGAAAGTCGTATCATATTATCGTATCATGTCTTGCGCTCAGACATTTTTTTCTTTTCTTTTGTTTCGCTTTGTTTCAGTCTACCGTAGTGTTTTTGTGGGTCGCATAAACATCTCTCGCTGGTTGCGGATCCTGACCTACTGAGAAGGAAGGAAATGCTAAACTGTTGCAGAGAGAGAGAGAGAACTTCGGATGTAGGGCAGGGATGTGGTCCGTAGCTAATATATCTCTCTTTCAAAATTTGGAAGGAGGAATTTGAAATTTGATATATTTGTGTTGATTGGTTCTGGGCCCGTGACCACATCCGCCCTAGCGTAGAGTATCGTGCGATAAGTATGGTGGTAGTAGGATAAGTGCGTGCGGTACAGTGCAAGTGCTATGCATACCGAACATGTCTATCATTGTGATGAGGGAGGGCTCGAATGCTCTATTGTGTATGTACTGTACTGCACAGTACTATGGCCTGCATAAAGGTGTTCCTTGCAGGCAGCACATTTTGTCTGCCTACATATCCTGGCCCACTGTAATACACCCCCAATTTCTTAATCAACGATGACTACGATAACCTGGAGAGCGCAGCTGCGTGCGTATATGCTAGCGCTTGGTTAATCTACCCTAACCCACCCTCTCAAAAAAATTTTAAACTTTTTTTTATAATATCCCTATACTCAACGTTAAGTTGATTATTACCGCCTTACCTATGATGCAGTAAATCATTCCCTTTTTGATCTGCTAGTAGAGCCCCCCAGTTTTATTCGTAACCTCATGTTTTTTCTTCAGAACATTCACCCATTCCCTTACTACCGTACTTTAGTAGTTTGAATCCTTTGCCTACGATGAGTGCTTTGTTTGCTCACTTGTTGCCCAAGATGCCCCAGATCGATAGGAAGTATTGGGAATCGCTTCTTGAGACGGAATTAGCCTTAGCCCTCTGGGGGAAGAGAGAGGGAGAGGGGAAAAAAGGCCTCAGGTATGATACGAGGTGGTGCCGCACACACACAGTTTCCCCAAGTCACTATTAATCACTCGCTTCATCCCTGGCTTTGTGTGCACACACTGAAGCATGAGATCTGGGTGTGGTTGTTTTGCATGCATGAAAAGGTCTCTGTGATCTTTTCATCTCACGGGATCGTTGGCGGTTGCAGTTTTTCTCTCTTCCTAACCCTTTACTTTTTCTCGTTTGTGGAACGATTTTGCGATGGGGAGCGAGAGATGTTGGTTTCGAATGAGTGGATTAGATGCCGGGGGAGCTAGATCACGGTAAGCACTTGTGATTTCTTTTCCCCCTTTCCTTTCATTTTTTTGGCTGTCACGACACAATAAAACTAAAGTAGTAGGGACCGCCTCGCGACCCAAGGTTGCCGAAAAAAGTAGAATCTCAGAATCCACAATCTTTGCATATGGTGTGGGTATATCTGACCTAGAGACAAATACTCTTAAGGAGGATTAGTGTTTTCTTAACGTAACATAAGGTTAGTCCAGTGGACCTATTGGATCTCTTCGACCAAAATTTGTAATTCATTTGACCTATTGAACTAAAACATATTGTAGTCTCGCCAGATAATGCCTACCTACTCCTCCCCTGGAACAAGGAGCTGCAAGTGTAAAATACCCTCGTATCACGCTCTAATTAGCGAACGCTTGTGCCCAATATAGGGAGGGGTACGGGTGGGTATTATTATCCTCGCGGATTGCCCTGCTAATAAACTAGATGAGATCGAGTAAGTAAGCAGCAATAAGAAGGGATAGGGAGGCAGGAATAATACAATAATAACAGAATTAGAATTATGATACATATGTCTCATGAAAGCTCCGGGACGCGGAGGGTAATCACAATGTTTGATAGATGAGGTTAAGCATTCCACCCCCCTAGAGTGGCTTTAGATGGACTATATTCAATATGCCGAATTTTTATGGCACCGGGCCATGACAGAGAGCAAAAATAAAATAATAGTGAAGCAATGCAACTGCCGGTGAGTTAGGCTCCAACGTGCCGTTGTCGAGGTTAAAACCGAGACATATGGGCTATCTGAGAGCTGCAAGTAACCTTTGCTTACCCATCCGGGTTCGCGCCGCTCGTTCGTCGATTCGATTTCAAAGGGCCTAACCTCCTCGGCTCACAAGCGCCCGGCACGCTATGGGGTGCCCGAGTATCTGAGTATGGGCGCTCAGGTGTGCACAGGTTATTTTCGGTACTCGAGTACAAAATTTTCACCCCTGTATTTAGGTACTTCATCCCTAGCACCTGCAACTTGTTCATCCTCCACCCCTACCCAAACAGTACGCCCTTTCGCTCTTTCTCGGAAGTTGCTGTACAACTATGGAAGGGTTCATGATAAATCACTCGTCCTGTTGCATGGAATACTCCAGTTTATTATTGTTCCTGAAAATCTTTTTTTCTGTGCTCCCACTCAAGCCTGTAGAACCGTTTCTGAAACAGCTTTCGTAGTGCGGTAGCCGTTTGTTTGCCGAGGTCTGTCCCGGCCTTGCGAAAACGAAAAGGAAGGAGGAAAAAAACAAAAAACCTCTAGCCAGGCTATTGTAGAAGTTTCGGGCAAGGCGGGGGACGGGTGACACAAATGCCGTCCTACTCTCGTCCTTACCATCCCCCCCTCCTAATACAAGTGCGGTAATCGAAAACGAAATCAGAATTAAGCGAGGCAGTGAGCGGAACTTGAGGGGAGGGTGTCTGGTTGCATCCCCTCGTTAAAAAGAATCAACTGGGATAAGCTTAAATAAGCTCACACCAAGGCTCGGAAATCTTTCCAATCATGTGGATCTACCGGCTATTTCCAGGTGACGATCTTGATACCACTATTCCACAACCGCGCTCTTCCACTGCTCTTGAGGTTAGTAAGTTAATTTATTGTCTCTTTTTTCTTTTTTTCTTCGTATCGGTGCTTCCCCTCTTCGGCTATTCTATTAAGGTTAGTTCCGTTAGCCAATTGGTGATCGTGGTGGAGTGGTACGAGTATGAAACATTAGAGTTGCTTGAACGAGAAACGGGAGTTTTTTTTTTAAACTTGCTTTCTGCCTACTCTCCACTCTATGGGCCGCATAGCAGCGTGTCCACAAGAGATCACTCGAGGGCTTGCGGGTCGGCTCGGTGCTCTGTGGGGAGGAGATGGAGGAGTAGGCGGAGGAGGAGGGAGAGGGAAAGGCAAGGTATCCTGGTCGTGTCAAGTCGGACAGTCGGCCTCTGCGTTTAAATGTGTACTGTTATTCCCTTTTCTTTTCTTTTTCTTTCTTTTTTCACTTTTTATCGTCCTGCTTCGATCGCCTCGCTTTACGTGCTGTACCTTCGTACTCGTAGTGTGTTGTACGAGCACAGCGCAGGAGCCACGGGACTGACTTAAACCCTGGTGTATGTTCAGTGGTCGAGGAACAAACGGTATGCACAACCGTCACTGCGCTTGCGTTACTATACCCGAGCAGATTAAGGCTAAGAAAAGGAGGCATGGAGTTCCGGTCACATAATCCTGGCTAGAGAACTCGAGACGGAGGAAGGGAGCTCACGTGCCATGGATCGAGCCGTGTGTTGACTGACTACCGGTCCCTTGAGTAACGTAACGGAAGCGTTGTGAAGTGCCGATATTATTATGTCTGGACACAAGATGGAGGGGATGTGTTTATCCTGAATAACCACTCCGACCGGTAGTACGATATGCTTCATCAAGGATCTGGAACTTCGATGAATAACTTTTGAGTGTTTTATACAGTAAGGAAAAATGTGTTACTAATATTTGTTATATGTGCTCAGGGGGATACAGACTATTAAGGCAAGCCTTCCTGTTTATAATGCGCCAAATGCATGTGCCTACGATACCAATAACCCTACCCCACTGTATTAGTTGTGGAAAGTGTTAATTAGCATCCTCTGCAGTATTAGCACGATCACTGACCGATAGTTTTCCTTGCGTTGGATAATAGCTGGGTGACGCAGGGGCGGGGTCGGCGGAATAGAATAGAACTTGGCTGATGTGTAAATAACTGTGGGAGGGGTATAATTGTAAGCTTCTTTCTTTCGTTCAGCACCTCCAGTGAACTAATGATGCAGACAGGAGCATATATGAACCATAAGAAAACCATCTCGGCCATTCTACGGATCACCACACATGGATTTTCCTCCATGCAGTCCCGATTTCCTTGCCTACTCCTGTGGTAACAAAGGAAAGACATGTTCATAGAAGCCTCCCCGTAGATCATTCTAACTCCAGAACGAAAGAAGGTGCCGCCAACATCCTTGCAACCTCTACGATCAACTACAACTCACCACCTGCCTCCTTCAACTCAGACACCTTGGGGGTTCGCGGGTATATTTCCTCAGCGTGGCAGTAGACAGACGGCCGATTTCGGTCCGCGAGACAAGAAAACAATTCTCAAACGAGTGTCTCATGAGGTCATTTTTCTCGGACATATAAATTGCGATTCGCGAAGATCTTCATAGAAAAGGGCTAGGCATGAGGAAAAAAAAAAAACCGCCCTCCTTGAACACTCTCAAAATTTAATGGTATCGCGGTGCCGACCTATTGGTTTTCTCAACAAAATCAGGTCTAGAGTGGTCTTGATGGTCCAGAAATTAGCCAGAGGGGACCTCGGCTTCCTTCCTCACATGTCTGAAGTTGTTTGGGGATGTGATTTTCTTTGCTCGAGTTCGTCTTTTTTATTACGAAAGTTTTCACAGATCGGGATATATCGCCGTCGCAATGAAGTCCGTGGCAGTGATAAGCAGACCGTGATTTGGTAGTATTTGTTACCGCACAGAGACTTACAGCCGGAGTGTACCTTACTGTCGGGACTGGTACTGGGGGTGCTTCGAAAATTATTTGAGGGAAAAGGTCATGCAGGAGGATATATTCTTTCTGCCCCAGCTGACGGTGGGTGAATTGCCGGTGACCGTTGAAGCTTCCATGCTGGTGATGTGTTAAGGTATGAGAGGGAGAGGGTATGGACATAACGCCTCTGAATACCGTATAATCTCAAATAATCGAACTAGGTGCTAGGTTGTTGGAGTTGCCCCTCTGGTCAGGCGCGGTGTATTTTTTTGCTTTTTTGTCTCTTTCTGAGGGGCTGGATGGCCCACCTTTTGCTGTATTTTTCGCTCCTTCCGGAGAAGGAAATTTTGGACTACCTAGCATACGGTTCGATTCTTTGAGATTATACGGTATGTCGGCGGGTCATCTGTCTCATATATACCGTACGCAACCTGTATGGTATCATAGAAAGAAATTCGGGGTGCAACGCTGAGCGGTCTGGTGTGAAAACCAGTTCAGTAGGGTAACCACCTGTGCGCGTGAGGTCCCAACAGCAAGATCTTTGATAAATGTTTCCCAATTACGGAATAACATTAAAAATACAAAAGTAATTTCGCTTTGTTGGGAAAAAACACAAGAAAATATAAGAGATGATAAATTAATTAATTAAGGCCCTGTTTGGCGCACAATCGTATAAAAAAATGCCATTTTTCTTGAAAATAGCATATAAGCTAATATAAAAAAATGGCATTTTTAAGAAATTTTGGTGTTTGGCAAATCCTTCTTTTATTATTTCAGGGTTGAAAATAAAGGTAAAATTCTTAAAATATTAGGGTAAACCTCCTGATTCTCAGCAGGATGGCTGCTTTTATTACCCTATACCAGTTTTTTTCACATATGACTGCTACTTCTTTAACATTTCACACAGATAGTGTATAAAAAACCTCTTTTTCTTACCCTTTATACATGATACAGTCCAAACCCCATAATAATAAAAAGTAAAGCTGGAAAAAAAAAAGACCATTTTAATTTGCATGCCAAACACACCCCTCTTTATTTATAAATATATAAAGAAAAAACACCATTTAAGTGAGAAAAATGGCATTTTTCTTGCGCGCCAAACAGGGCCTAAATTTATTAAAAGAAAAAATCTGCTCCTATGCCAATTCCACTGGATTATGGCAGGTAGGATAGCTCCCTCTTGGCAAGCAGCTATGTGCAGTGCCAATGCAAGATCGACCGTAAATGTTTCCTAATTATAAAAATTGAATAACATTAAAAATATAGGAACAGTTTCGCTTTTTTTAGAAAAAATACTAGAAAATACTAGAGGTGATAGATTAGTTAATTAAATTGATTAGAGGAAAAGAGCTGCTCTTATGACAATTCTGCTGTGGGTTGTAGTGGGTAGGGTAACTACCTCTTAGTGAGTGGCCAATGCTGTATGCGGGGTGTCAACCTCTATTGTCAAGTATTTGCCTTGCCTAGTACAATTGGTGTTTCCGATGAGGTTGGGCATTATGCTGTACTTACTCACTTTTCTGCCTTGATCAACCGGACTCACTAAATGTTAGTACAGAGAGCTGATGAGATGCCCGCCAAAGCCAAGAAAGGGGGGGCAGAATGCCATGTTTGGTAGAAAACCAGTCAACAGAGAAGTTAAAGGATCTTATCATAGCTGGAGGTGAGCATCTCCCTTGGCCTATAAATGAATAACTCCAGACAGCAAGATGAGTCTTTATCATTTGGATCTTTTTTTCCCCCCACGCTCCCTGATCATACCGTACATCCATCGGTATAGCAAAAGCTCTAGGCTTTAGCAGCCACAAGAGATGTCTTGCATTATTGTACAGGAGCTTATGATAAACCTCTTGGTAATTGCGCAAAACCCGCCGGAGCGTTAATTGAATAATTTGGGGTCATGATGATTAAACTATATCGAATTTGTTTTGTGAACATACTAGCTAACAAGATTGGTGCAGGGCGGCGTTTGTCTAGCTAATTGGGTTGATCCATCTCTTCCCTGGGAACACAATCACTACTACTCTTACTGTAATGTTCTGAAGTTTATGAACACGCCTGGGTCCTCATTTTCCTGCATATGTATCCTAGACTAATAGCACAGAGCTCAACGCATAAAGTAAGAAGCTTTGACCTGGATCTAAGTGGTTAGATGATTGAAATGCTCCTGAGATCCACCAATTTTCCTTTGAAATTTACTTCTGGGCAGGTCTCATGCATCCAGTATTGGCGCTATATGCAGACCCGGGAGTGTTCACAAACGTCAGAAAATTACCAGTAGAGCTGTTTGTCTTACTAACTATTTGTGGAATCAGGTTTGATAGATGCCTGGTAAAGAAGTAGCTTTACGATTCCCTCGTGTCCCTTCCCAGAAGGCACCGGGGCGCTCCTAAACCAGGGAATTGATTCGGTTTGTGAGGAATGACTATCTTTTGCTCAAACAACAGCGTTGCTATCTCCTATCTACATATACTGTGGCAGGTCGATGGAGTCGCGGTATCCCCATCGATAGTCACCTAATTGAACCCACTGGACTGCACTGTGTACCAGTCTTGGTCATTGTTAATTCTAACTGCTCTCATGGACAAGGCAAACTAAAATCTCAACGGAAGTGATTTTCTGAGCATTCCACCGTTCATCCGGGCGGTATGATGCTCGATGCAATAGCCCTAAAGGAAGTTAGTAGATATAGGGTTTTCAATCGGATAGAAGAGATCGAGGAGGGCTGGAAGTGGGGCCATTGGGTTTTGCATTGGGAAAGAACTGGGATACGAAGGTGCCTTTACGATACTGTACCGCTCGGAGTAGGTACTCACTCGGTGGGCATAAGTCCGGCGACTTCAGTTTTTACGGGTAAAATTTTGGTGACTTGGTGAAGCCTGATGAAAGGTTAATCCCGGCTCTATTTTTAAGGGTAGAGAAAAGTCAGGCGAGCCCTCTGCTTTTTGATATCGCAGATATCGTACCAGTTGCGTGTTCCTTTGAGTTGAGTGGTATAGGACGTGGTTTCGATACGATTTCCCACAACCCTCAACCCTCAACCTTTACAACCCTCAACCTTCAAAGCCCCCAAAACTCCACAGCCCACAGTCCTGCCATACACTGGCAACCGCAAAGAACATTTTCCTCAACTCATTTCTCCAGCTCATATTTCCAGTTTATTTTTCGAGTTTTTCATTTTTCAAGTTTATTTTTCCAGTTCATTTTTCCAGTTCTTTTCCTAATTTTCCATTTTTATCTAATTTGCGGTTCATAAATAGTTCCCGGACAGTGCTCCCAACGGTCTAGCCCGTCCGTCTTGGAGGTAGGACGGAGGGGACTAAGTTATGGGCATAGCCCGTCATTTTTGGGGAGAGCGGACCCCCTACGCCCGATAACCGAAGACCCGGATGGACTGTGGGCCCGGCGTCCGTACGCGGCAAACTCTGGCAATTATCCTTATGCCCTCACGCCCCCCGCCGCCCTTCATAGTATGCCACTAAACCGTGTCTCTCACGGAGGCAAACTATTTCATTTATCCATCGCTCGTGAACCCATTAACTGGGGGTCCCATATCGATGGGTGCTTCACCATCCTTTAGAGTTGAGGGCATGGTTACTAGCCTGGTAATGCTCCTTTGGATTGTGGAATGCCCCTAAACTTATCATTAATTAAGGAAGCAGATAAAACCCGAAGAATCATTTCCGAGCAGAAGACATTTCACAAGTCAAACACCGAGATTCCTATGCGGGTCGTTCGTTAAACTTGTTTGACCGGATTTTGGGAACGAGATAGGGAGATATGAAATCATGAAACATCGCTCATCCCGTCCTCCCCGGACCGCCGTTTGCCGTTGTCCTGAACCTCCCCCGGCCGTCCCTTGTCACTGCTTGCAATCCTATCTCCACCCCCGAAAAGCACTATCTCACCCCTTAAGGTCCGTTATCTCAGCTAAAGATGGCTGTCCTAGGATTTCGCTGTCTTGGACGGACTCCTAGAGGCAGTTCAGTCCCGTCCGGTGCTCTTGAC
>Ga0307507_10007822_pt1 | contig 15205 bp, 14 predicted proteins | sample 7_EM_MG_FD_207223 | JGI IMG/M metagenome (GOLD analysis project Ga0307507, IMG submission 207223) | Populus trichocarpa ectomycorrhiza microbial communities from riparian zone in the Pacific Northwest, United States - 7_EM | ecosystem: Host-associated > Plants > Roots > Unclassified | place... | reverse complement strand
AATTAGAGACATAATACTAAATAACCTCTTAGCTTTTATAAAATATTATTTTAATATATATTTTTTAAAGAAAATATACTTTAACAAATAATTACCAAACACCCTTAACATCATGAAATCATGTTTAGAAGATGGGGACATGGTAACTACAGTTTTGGATTCAAGACCATAAAGAATCAAGACAACTTCACTTGCAAGGACTCTCTCCACTCCCACCGAAACCACCATCAAAATCTCCCCAGTCCCCATGGCTTCTCAATTCTCTTTGCTCATCCTCATCCTCTTCCTCTTCAACCTAGCTTCAATTCATGGTAAATTTTCATTCCTACCACGTTGGTTTTTACTTTTATTTTGTTTATAAAGAAAGTTTTAATAAACTGCCCTATGTTTCAGTGACAGGAGATCAGATCATGTTAGAAGATGGGTACATGGTAACTACAGTTTTGGATGGACACAAATTAAACATAAACCCTCATGCAGTTCAACTCAGATCATCTGAAATTGTTGTCCTCGATTCTTCTCGTAGTGTTTTTTACACTCTACCATTTCCCATTTCTCAGGGTAATAATTAATTCCATTTCACGTTACTGTTTCTTTCTTCATCTTTTTTTAAGTGTTGAATTATATATGTGTAATTTTTTTATAAAGATTATAGCTTGTTTGTAACCAAAGGTGTAGCACCAGATTCGTTAACTCGAGCTTTTCTAATTCCAAAATTGCAGCCAGCGTGATGGTTAAACGGTTATCTGGAGAGGGGAAAACTGGGTACATAGATGGAGAACCGGGTTTGGCTCGGTTCAATAAACCAAAGAGTTTTGCTGTTGATCTTAGAGGGAATGTTTATGTGGCTGATCAACAAAACCATGCTGTCAGAAAGATAAGCAACTCAGGTGCTTGTGATCACATATTTTTGCATTGAATTTGGATTAGCTTTGCTTGTGTATTGGAAGATACAGACAGACACTTGTTTTCTTTTTCTCGTTTTTTAGGGGTGACCTCCACCATCGTCGGGAATTACTCCCAGACAGGTCGGCAAGATGGTCCAGGGAAAACTGCAACATTCTCCAGTGATTTTGAGGTGCTTTTTGTTCCTCAAATATGCGCTTTGCTAATTTCAGATCATGGAAATCAGCTGCTTCGCCAGATTGATCTTAAGCCAGAGGATTGTGTAATTGGTTCTCAATCTGGTGAGAATCTGAACATCTTGCAATCTTTTACTTCAGGTTCTTTCAGAGCTAAATTGACACTGTATCATACTTTTGGATAGTAGGCCTGATTTATCTTGAACTCAAAACAAGGCTTCTCGTTTTTTTTAATGAATATTATCGTTTTTAAACTTACAGCACTCGGAGCTGTTAAATTTTGGGTTCTTGGACTGGCGCTTTCATGTTTGCTTGGCATAGTCATCGGGATTGCAACTCGCCCTTATGTTATCCCCCATGTAATTAGTTACTTTTGTTCATATTGTGTTCTTCAAGATTAATCAACTTGGACAGCTTTTCTAACCCAATTATGTAGACAGGAAGGCTCCAGACCCCTTCATTTCAGCAAGACATGGAAGCATTGCCTAATCAATCTGGCGAGTCTAGTACCGATGAGTTGCTTCGACGTCAGAAACGCAATTGCTAGTTCCAGTCTTTACATGCTTTCAAAGAGACTCTTAAGGCTGAGCCTGTCTCATCTTTCACTCATGTTCCAGATTAATACTGTAGGACCTAAGGTTTCAAACAAGGATTTCATAGCCTTGATGGATTCTGATATAAATAATCCTGTGGTCGGCAAGTCACAGACGTTTGCTGATCAGTTGAAGGAAATGATAGATTCTAATGTTCACTCGCAATTATCAAGCTCGTCGAGCGACATCTTGAAGCTAGGAGAAGGGGGTCTTGTGAGATGTGACGCTTCATTAGATGTCAATGGAAGGATAAATGATATGATCCAGGCTAACATTATGGGATTCGGTAAGCTGTCCAAAGAAACATCTCCAGTTGATGTCCCTTTGGAAGGGAGTCTGGGTTTAGTTAAGAGGAGATGAAGTTGCTAAGAGTGAATTCTCCATGTTTCTTGATGCTATATTTGCTAGGGCTTTGTATGCTAATATAACATGATTGGTAGTGACCTGCATTATGAGCATTATGCTAATATAACATGATTAGCAAATGCTAAGAATTATGTGTTGTGATGTACATAATCTACTTTATGCTTTCTTTGAATTCATCTTCTTGTTCTTGTGGATGTCAAGGGCATTGGTTCTCATGAGCAAGTTCATAAACACAACCATTTGCTAATCATCACAACAACAAAATTCTTTCATATCACACTGGATGGATTGATTTAGATTGAAGCAATCATGTTCATTCGACCAGCTGAATTAACCAATCATGAATTTATTGTATCACATCCAAAAAAGATTGCAACCAAGGCAAAATAATATGATAAAAATAAAAAAAAAATATTATTTTAATATATTTATAAGTAAAAAATATTTTAAACTATAATTGCTATTATATTCTCAAACGTACTTAAATTCATATAGAGATTAAGCTATCAAGCTTACACTTTTGATTTGATTTTGATTTGAGATATTTTTGATTTGAGACATGTTGATAAAAAAGTTAATCTAAAATTAATCTAGTTAAAATTTAAATTGATTTTTTTAAAATAATATTGCTTTAGCTTTTATAATATTTTTATTAGATTAATGTACTTGATTTGTGATATAGACTTTCTGCAAGTCAAAACTTGAGTCAGGTTTAATAACAATACTTTTAAATATTATTATTAATTATTTAAAACATGCTTGAGAATATATGATATATTATTTTTTAAATTATTTTTTTGCTTGAAAATATATTAAAATAATATATATATATTTTTTATTTTTAAAACTTTCAAAACAATAATACGAAGATAAAAATTTAAAAATACAAAAAAAATTTAAAACGCAGTTGGACGAAAAAACAAAAACAATCTAAATAAGCACCTCCCTCTCTCTGCGTCCACACGACTCTTTTAGTACAGGCGCACTCACCATAAAACTCCAATTGCAAATAAAACCCCTCAACAGTTTTACGCGCGACCCTTTATTTTTGCTTTGTGAAAATCTCACAGACAACAACAAAATGCGTACAAGAAGCAACAACAAACAATCTTCAGGTACTGTCATTTCAACTATTGTCTCTTACAATAACATTAGCTTTTACTATGAAACAAATTGGTGTTTTGATTTCCTTAAAAGTTCTTTTTTTTCCCTTTGTCGTTGTATAAAATTACTGAATTTCCTTTGAGGGTTTTGATGGGTATTTGTTTTTAGTTTGAATTTTATGTTTCTTGGTCGGAAAAGTTGGTAATATAGAAAAACTGAGACATGGGTTCTTGTTGGTTTTCATTTTGTGATGCAAAGTTTGGAACTTTAGTGGCTCCAAATTGAGTGTTATTGAAAACAATGTATTTTATCAGGTAAAAGATTGAATCTTTACTTAATTTCTGTTGCTCTAAATTGAATTTTATTTAGAATATTGAGTTTGGGCTGCTTTAAGAGTTGTGGATTTTTATGATATAAAACTGCACTGCATCAATTTGTACCATTCGTTTTGATTTAGACTTATTTGTTTATTCCCTTTTTGTTTTGGCAGGGAAGGAGAGTACAGTGAGTGCTATACGTGATGTGGATAGTGAAAGTCTAGCTGACATGTCAAATGAGGCAGTGGATAAGCTTGTAAGACGTGTGAAGGGGCGGGGATCATCTGGGAAGAAGAAACAAGATAATCGGCTGCAATGTGATTCTGCTGCCACTGTTAGTTTATTTAGCTTAATGAGACTGCTTATATGTTCTAGCGATGGTTCCTTTTGATATTATATGATAGAGAACATTTGGCCAAATAAGTTTCTTGATTTAGTGAATTTTCTTTCTGAGGGACTTGAGTGGTTGATTTACTGTTTGCATAGTTTAGAAGTAATGATGAATTTTTAAAGTTCTTGGTACTTCGCTTCCCTTTTCCTAGAAAATGAAAGCGTAACTTGGATGATGCTCTTTCACTGTTGGTATCAACTACATCTAACTTTTTCTTTTTTCTTTTTTTTCCCTATTCCTCTGATTTTATCTTCAGGGTGAGAATGGGCTAAAAAGTAATGGAAAACAAGTTGTAGATGCAAGAGTTACTTGGAATGACTTGGATGCTCGGGGTCTTGCTCAAGATCCTGCCGCAAATGACACTAGAGAAGTTGAAGGGGGAGGTTTTCAGACTACTTTTCAGGAGAGTGATCAAGAGATGGATGACATAGATTGGGAAGATGGTTCGTCTTCCATACTGGGTCATGTAAAAAATCATTCAGGTGATGACATTAGGGAGGTTACTATTGAATTCAGTGAGTCGCCTGACTCTGCTAAACGGAAGCCCATTCGTCGAGCTACTGCTGAAGAAAAGGTGACATGCACTTCTTTCACTAGCACTGCACATGCAATATTTTGTGCATCTTGTTAATGAATGAAAAAGATGACTACTCTTTCTTCCTCAGGGATTGGCTGAGCTTGTGCATAAGGTTCACCTGCTTTGTTTACTTGCAAGGGGCAGAATAATTGATCATGCTTGTGATGATCCTCTCATTCAGGTCAGCTACAATAACTTTTTAATGAAATGTACAATCTAGCCATGACTTGTAGATTATATGGGTGTTTGTGATTGATTTTAACTTCCATATCTTAGTCTGTTTGTTAATACTGAGCGTTACTAGCCTTTTGGTTTTCACACTGTCTGCACTGTCTAAAGGTTTTTGCTAGAATTGGAAAAGGTACGGATTATGTTTGACTTGCTAGACTTCCTTTGTGCATCTCTCACTCAGACACAAAATGTAATTTTGTTTTTGCCCCATCAAATGGTGAAATAAACAGATATGTATACCATTATTTTCTTGCATCTGAGAAAATATATTATAATGACAGGCCTCTTTACTTTCTATTCTACCGGCGCATTTGTCGAATACATTAGGGGACCCTAAACTTCATGCTAAGGCTTTATCTCCTCTTGCCCATTGGGTAAGTTTATACTTTATATATATTCTTCAATAGGAATCAGACCAGCTTTCTTGGGTCATAGTTGACGCTGTTTTGTAAAATTTGCAGTTTCATAATAACTTTCATGTTGCAAGTTCAGTCAGTGAAAAGAGATCATTTCATTCTGCTTTGTCATGTGCTCTTGAAACTCGTGAAGGGACTCTAGAGGAGGTAGTATCCTGATCTCTTGAACTTGGTTCTGCTTCCAGATTCTAGATTTTCCCCTATTTATTTACTTGTATTGATTATAAATTTGCTACTTTTATGAGAAAATTTTCTTCATGGAGGATGAATCTTCATTTTTTGTGGCCATTTTCTGGTATAAAGTATCAAGCCTTGGGATGGCTTACTTATCAAACAATTAAAGTTTTTGGTTTGGATCCCTTCTGTTTATTTCTATCATTTTTTATCCAACACATAACTGCAAATTGACAAAATGATATTTTTCGGATGGGTAAAGATACAACAGAAGTGGCAAATCACCTGAAACAAACAAAAAGGGTTCAAATAGAACATTTGAATAATTTTAGTCTGCAAATCAAAATTTCTAAAGTTGGAGAGGTTTTGTTAAACGGGCCATAATTTAATGTCCCTTTATGGTTTGACCTAATTATTATCCTGGTCATTTTATCATATGTGAAGCCTTTATAACATAATTACAGTTCATATTGATTGTCCTTTTCTTTTTGGAAGGATGTAAAAGTTTACAGGTCTTCTTTTCTTGCAGCTTGCAGCGTTATCTGTGGCACTATTTAGAGCTTTGAAGCTCACAACCCGGTATGGTGGTATAATAAAACCAAGAACCATTCATTGTTGTGATTCCTGCTGTGCAATTTTAAGATTCTCTGTATACATTTTTTTTTCCTCTCCCTTATGCTCTTTAAATTTATTGTTCTCTTTGTTTTTTTTTTTAAAAGAAAAAAGTTCATATTCTCTACACTGTCTGATTCAATGTTCATTGTTTTTAATGGATTAGTCATGTTGTAATCCGTGGACTTGCTGGAGGCTGCTCTTTTCAGACAATTAACTGGTGGTAGCCACCAAATTGTGCTGTTTAGGTTTCTTGTAGTTTTGTATGTGTGCCTGCTTTTTTTTCAGGATAACATGGAAAATATCTTATATTGCAGGCCCTTGAGCCCTGAATGTTATGATTTTGAATTTTGATACTTTTGTTTATGAAAGCATATATTTGTAGTAATGGTTACTTGTTTCAGATTTGTATCCATCCTTGATGTTGCTTCCATAAAACCTGATGCTGACAAATACGAGTCCTTGAGTCAAGGTACAAGTAAAATGCATAGGGGAATATTCAACACTTCAACACTGATGGTGGATAGACCGAAAGAGGTTTTCATACCTCCTAAATCTCCCTCATGTAATGAGAAAAAAAATGTTGCCGAAACCTCATCAAAGACTTCATGCAAAAGTAAAGATAACTGTTCAAGGAGCAAGAAAATTCAATCTAATGATTCTCCTCCTGCTGTTGAACTAAAAGATAAGATGGTAGATACATTTCCATGTGAGGCACAAAATAACACTTCTGAGGAATGTGTTACCAAGAAATCTCAGGGTTCAAAGAGGAAAGGTGATCTTGAGTTTGAGATGCAGTTGCAAATGGCCATGTCTGCAACAGCAGTTGCAACTCAAAGTAACAAAGAATTGGATGTAAAAGAATCAAATAGTAATTCATCTGATGTCTCTTCTCCATTTAAAAGAATCAGAAAAATTGCAAATGAAGAATCTTCCTCTCAGGGAATCTCGACTGCTCTTGGATCCAGAAAAATAGGATCTCCTCTTTATTGGGCAGAAGTATACTGCAGTGGAGAAAATCTGACAGGAAAGTGGGTGCATGTGGATGCTGTACATGATATTGTAGATGGAGAGCAGAAGGTGGAAGCTGCAGCTGATGCTTGCAAAACATCTCTGAGATATGTAGTTGCTTTTGCTGGGCTTGGGGCTAAAGATGTGACTCGCAGGTTTTGCTTCCTCTGAAATCTCTTTTGTTTTAAATATATATATGGTAATTTTAAATAAAATCACATTTTAGTCTTGGCATACAAAACATTAAATATGATCTTTCAGTTTCCAACTGCTAGAGTCTGTATATGTTTGCTCGATTCATTAGTTATTAGAAATGCTCTTTGGCAAGATGTGAAGAGGAAGACCTAGCAGAACCCCTTTTTTTTTTTTTTTTTCCATTTGAGCTATAGTGCCAATGGCGCTCCATTTTTACATTTAGCTTGATTTTCAAATGAATGCACCTTTTGATTTTCTCCAATGAGATATTGTTCTTTTTATATTGCATGTCATGTGGGACGACACCTTGATTCCTTGAGATAAAAGAGCTTTCTTGCTATATATATGGCAATGGGAGATAAAGTCTTCTTCCTTTTCTTTCCCTTTCAGTGATTATCTACAAGATTTTCCTTGGTGCTGTACTTCTAAACAGGACTAGTAGAATGCACACTTAAATTATGTAAATGTTTGTTTCAAGCACCTTACTAATTATGCTCCGACTCACTGAAGATTTTATTATATTCTCCAATTTTTTAACCCTAGGTTTGAAAATCCTGCTAGTAAATGCAATACTTGCGGAATAGTGTAAAGAGATGTTGAAACAATAGTCATCTTTATAGCCATATATATTATAAAAAGATTGTAATGCAGGTACTGTATGAAGTGGTACAAGATAGCATCACAAAGAGTTAACTCGCTTTGGTGGGATGCAGTATTGGCCCCACTGAGAGAGTTAGAGTCAGGAGCAACTGGAGGTATGGCACATTTGGAAAAGCCCCATGCTGATGCCTCAAATGAACATGAAAATGTAATAGCATCAGGATTGTCTGATCTTCCAATGCCTAATGAACTTCCAAGCAATGTTGACTTGCCCAAAGAATCTGGGAGGAAGAATGATGTAGAATCTTCTGGCAGGAATTCTTTTGCTGCTACTAGAAACACTATTGAGGATATGGAATTGCAAACTAGGGCACTAACTGAGCCTCTTCCCACTAATCAGCAGGTATATTGGTATCAATTAAATGATCTCAAAGGTTTCTTTGCAAATTCTTGTTTTATAGAACCCTTTTCCTTGTGCAGGCATACAAAAATCATTTGCTATATGCAATTGAAAAATGGCTTACAAAGTGTCAAATACTTCATCCTAAGGGTCCTATTCTGGGATTTTGTTCTGGACACCCTGTTTATCCTCGTGCTTGTGTACAGACACTCAGAACAAAAGAGAGATGGCTGCGTGAAGGGCTGCAAGTTAAAGTAAAGGAACTTCCAGCTAAGGTCTGGTTTGCCTAATGGGAATATATTGTAGATCTATTCTTCTATTAGATAGTCGAGTTTTCCATATATTGTAGATCTGTTCTTTTGTTAGATAGTTGAGTTTTCTATACAATTCTTGCAAATAGATAACGCATTTCCTACAGGTAGTGAAACAATCTGGAAAGCTTAAGAAAGTGCAATTTTCCGAAGATGATGATTATGGTGAGACTGATTCCGGAGTTGTTGAACTTTATGGAATGTGGCAGCTAGAACCCTTGCAACTTCCCCATGCTGTAAATGGGATTGTTCCAAAGGTGATTTCCTAATATTCTCCTTTTCTCCTAACAACGTAATTCATGCTTAAATTTTCAAATTGATGGAGATTGAACAATTTTCCCTAGCAAGTATGTTACTTTCCTTCATAACAGCATTCATGTTAGGCAGTACAGAGATTATCTTTATATTCTATCACTGAATAAGTTTGTTGAAGAAATATATATAATGTTTTACGGGAAGATCAGTAAATATTTGTGCAATCTTATCTAATTTTTAATCTAAAAAGATTGTATAAAGTTCCTCTAGGAATGGATGTACTGGGATTTGAGAACTTAATATTTTATCATGGAATAATCATCTGAAAAACCCCTTAAGCCACTTTTCATTTATTTCTAGATTGTTATAAAGCTCCAACTATGGGTGGTGACACAGAATTCTATCAGGACATAGAATGATGTCATTTCAATTGTATTTTTCCACTCTGTACCTTCATCATTTGTCTGGTTGTATGACTTACAGATATACAAATCCTTCTTAGGACAGCTTCCAAATGCCACGTAAAATTTCATATGTAGTTTATTTAACAATGAGATTTAGAAGTTAACACTTATTTGGTTGATGTTGCTTCTTTTGTAAATGAAACTATATTTTCACTGACTGTTTAATTTGAATCTGAATTCAGAATGAACGAGGTCAAGTTGATGTGTGGTCTGAGAAATGCCTGCCACCAGGGACTGTGCACTTAAGATTGCCAAGGGTATTTTATGTTGCCAAGAGACTGGAAATTGACTATGCACCTGCCATGGTTGGGTTTGAATTTAGAAATGGTAGATCTGTTCCAGTCTTTGATGGAATTGTTGTGTGCAATGAGTTCAAGGATGCAATATTAGAGGTAAATAGCTTGCTACTTGTGGGTGCTTGTTGAAGTTTGAAACTTGCTGAAATGGTGTGATGATTTTTTAATGATTAGTATGATCTTGAAGCTCCCTCTTTTTTTTCTTTTTTTCTTTTTTTTTTGTAATATTGCTTATACTTCACCGTTAAGATGCTCATCTCTCTCTCATTTCACACCAACTAAGATACGTAGTTCTTTACCTTGACTCAATTTTTTGAAGGAAGATGATGTAACAAGTTGAATGGTGCTTGAACTTTTTCTACACCTATTTGAAATTGTTTTTCTGTTTCTTCAGTATGTCCTTCATACATCTGCAAGCAAAGTTTTTTTTTCTTTTTTTTTTTTCACACTTTCTGACTTCCTTTCAAGATGGTCCTGGTGTCTTCCAACTGATAGCCACATCTTTTGTTTTTCTCTCTCCAGGCATATGCTGAAGAAGAAGAGAGAAGAGATGCTGAAGAGAAGAAAAGAAATGAAGCGCAAGCTATTTCTAGGTGGTATCAACTTCTTTCATCAATCATAACCAGACAAAGGCTGAACAACTCGTACGGGAATGGTTTGTTGCCTCAAATGCCAAGCAATGTCCAAAATACAAATAACCAGCCGGATGTGCATGTTGGCAGTACACAACCTCCAGGACACCAAAAAGATGCGAAGGATCGTAAGTTAAATGCTCCATCAATGACTCTAACAGATGACCATGAGCATGTGTTTTTGGTAGAGGATCAGAGTTTTGATGAGGAGACCTCAACAAGGACAAAGCGGTGTCATTGTGGATTTTCGGTCCAAGTAGAGGAATTGTAGTTGCATCGTTGATGCAGGCAGGACCTGTGCTTGGAATGAAGCATGATGATTATTGAAGAAGCTAGACTCCGGAATTAATATTTAAATTTTGTCAGGAAGTGAAGCCCCTTGGATTAGATTGGAGAGGACACAATGCATGGTAATGCTTGTTCTTCACTGTTTCCCCTCCCCTACAAGTAGTTGTTGCTGTGTTGTATGTACATAAAGCAGCTCCTGTACAGTTTGGCTCAGAGAAAATGTAACAGCTTTATCCCTCTTCTTCTTGTGTTGAGAATACAAGCTATTATAATTTTCTTTTTGGTAACAGAGGAACAATATCCCTCCTTTGCAATAGCCCATTCCTTTTCATCATCATAAGAAAAATTCAGGTATACTGCTTGAACGTTGTTCCAAGGAAGAGTACTGACTGACTGGCACTATGGAGCCATTCTGATCTGGTCATGCCAGTTGCCACTGCTTCTAGATGGTATGCAAATATGTCCTTCGCAAGCGTAACTATTTTTTGAACTCCACTTTGAGGCATGCTACGTGTTTGGTAGAGCAACCGCAACCGCAGTAAAAAGCACCATCGGTTGGAGAAATTGCTTCGCTCCAGGAGGTGGAGCTACAACACTAATGTTTTTTATTGCTAATGAACTCTCCCAGCTATTTCTCGACACAAACTACAGCAAAGATATAGGCATCCCCACTCTGTCATGGCCCGTGTTCTATAAATGGACCTCGTTATTGACCTGCAAAATGTAAGAGAAGGCTAGCTAGGTTTGCTTTCATTTGCCCTAGTGATTGATCATGGAAGATTTTAGAGATTGAGGGGTCCTAACTAAGCCAACCCACATATGATAGCTTGGTGCTTTCGACACATAAATAAAGTATCACATTATGCCTTTTCTTGCCTCCATACGAGACATCAGGTAGCCCCCATAACAAGAATTTTAACTCCTCCTTGGACTAAGAGCACATTTGACCATGCTACAGCGTATATTCATAGCCTATGTCAAGGTCCAACTCTTCTTGGCACCAAATATTTTTGAATTTTGGCCGCACTAGAATAACATAGTATTGATCTTATAGCCAATGAGTCAACTTTTTTTTTTTCAAATCTAAAAGAATAACCTAATTACACTCATAAATATTAAATTGAAAAATCAACCAAACAACAACCACTACTTTTTTGTATTCTACTTGGCTTTCTGGGTTCGATTCTATTCTTTAGGAAAGTAAAATCCCCATATTCATCCTCAACTTCTCACTGCTTTCATCATCAGAAACCCAAATCACCAACCAACTGCCACACCAACAAATCCACACAAGTGCAATTTTTGGTCACCTGATCACCCCTGCAAACTTAATTGTTTATACTCAATTTAATCTGGGTTTATTATTTTTTGTTTAAGATCTAGAGATCTGAGCTCGTTAAGTTGTAATCCTTAATAGATCACATATAGTTCCAATAATCTCACGTCCCCGAAAGACATTGTTTAATTTGGTGATTTGTGTTTAGAAAGAGAGAAAATGATGTGGATGCAGCTAGGGTTCTGAGAAAAGAGAGAAAGATAAGCCGGTATATGCTAAGGGTATTTTAAGGGTATTTTTATTAGATAATAGCAACCCTGTTAATAATTAGATAATTTTTATTAATTTTTTTAGCAATGATATTATATGCTAGTGTATATATAAAGTTTAGAGTTAAAACTGTAATTTTTCATAAACTCGACAGGTAAATAATACCCAATTTCCACATCTCGAAGAAGAAATATATAACATTAAGTCAGCAAACTGAAAAAAATGAAGGAAGGTGCTTCTTTCTTGCAGCAACAGATAACGTTGTCAAACTATGATGTCCTCGGTTTTGAAATTTCAGTACATCGTCCTAGAGTCACAATCGGTCTAAATTGACAAACAATTTTGGACAAGATTCTACTTGTTTTCAAACAGAGAAAACAGAAGACTAGGTAATGGTTTTCTCAGTCAAGGGACAAGCGGATTAGCATTAAGAAAAGCATGCAGTTATGAACATCATTCTCTACGAAAACTACAACAAACCAAGAAAGCTCAATAATAACAGCTAAAATCATCCAATTATACAAGAAGACAAGACGCAGTTACATGCACAGAAACACACACCACTGTTAAGAACTAAGAACACGCACAACTGCCCAATTCTACGGATATGTAGAAACAACATAGTCCATCAATTGTTATTACCACTAATGGAAGGAGATGCCTAATTCTGAACACTCACTTCAGTCATAGCAGCAGCCTTCACCTTTGGAGGCCGACCCCTTGGCCTTCCACTACCTGTTGTCATTGGAACTGCTGAGGTAGCTGTAGGTGTTCCGGTTATTCCTCCGGTGGGTCGTGCCATCTTGCGTGGCCTCCCTCTTGGCTTTCCACTTCCCGCAGTGGTAGCCTTCGGCTTCACTGGCTTTGGTGGTGCATTTGGATCCTTTGGTGGACGACCCCTCGGTCTGGCGGGGGCCAGGTCTGCGGGTGGTGCAAGTGGATCCTTGGGCTTTGGGGGCCTACCACGACCACGCCTTGGAGGAGCATTGGGATCTGGCTTCATGTAGTTGTTTTTCAAAAACATTAACTCTCCGGTATCCGTCATTCGATTGAGGTGGTGTGCGAGGAGAGCTGTGTGGCCAGCCGGCAAGTTCCCGTGTTTTGATTCAATGTATTTCGATATTGATGTCTTGTTAGAGCCACCCGTCTCATTCAATGCTGCAATGGCTGACCAAATCATCTGAGAGCAATAGGAAAAGAGCCATCAAAATTACAAAAATCAATTCCTTGCAAAAGGACCAAAAAGAATACATGCCACCAACACGGTGAGATTGGAAGGCTTATTTTTGAGAACTATGCAATCAATTATGACCTCAGAAGTTCCCTTTGGATTTTTTTATATAACAGTTTTTTTTTCAATAAATACCAGAAAGGGACTAGAACTAGAAGTGCTAAAAACTAAGAGAAAAATGGAAACCAAAGATACAGAAATCCCTTTTCCCTTTGTTTGGAAAATAAAAGCATAGAATACTAGCAGTTAATATAAAGAAATTCAAATGCATTTAATCTCAACTGTGATAAGGAAAATGTAAGATGAGGATTGCATGAAAATGGCTTTATCTTAATTTTTTCAAAAATTCCCAACCTTCTTAATAAATATTTAAGCACATAACGCTGGAGATTTAACCATGATGCTTCAGAGGCTGTTAAAATTCATCTCAATAACACCAAGTGAAACAGTGTTTTTTTTTTTTTTTTCACAAGCAGAAAAGTACTTCTCAGAGTTTCTGCATATTAAAAAAAAAAAAACATGCTAAATACAGTCAAATTTATTTTTTTTCCTTAACATATATATGAACAGGGGATTTCAAGGAAATAGGTTTCTTGAATATACTCTTACAAAGAAAAAAAAACACCACTCTTCTATTTCAATAACCCAAAATTTAGCATGAACTGAGTCAACAAAAACCAAGCCTAAAAAGGGGGGGAAAACCAATTCAAGCTTTGATTTTTAAATGGCATAACCAAGTCAATGAAATCCAAATCCAAAACCAAAAAAAAAAAACTCTTTGATCATAACAAAATGCAAATGATGATTTAAAGAAAACTGAATTTCCCAGAAAGTTCCATTTTTCCCCTTTAATATGAAAAATTCAAGCAGGACTGGAAGCAAAAAAAAAAAAAAAAACTAAAAAACACAAGCTCAATCTTAATAAAGAAATCTAAATCAAATAAAAAAAAGGGTCTTTATCATCTTCCTCAGAGACCATTTTCTCCATTTCAAGCATCAAAACCCAAAAAATCTATATAAAAAAAAAGAAGCTCAGTGAAGTAAGCTACGCTATTCAGAACTAAAGATCAACAAGAACAGTAAAAAGACAGAAACTTTTCCCCCTTTTTTTGTATAGAAAGGGAAAATAGAGTGTGAAGTTAAGTACCTCAGGGTAAGGAGGGAGTGATGGAGGCTTACTAATCTCCTCAGCTGCCATTAAATTCCCAACAAAATCGAGAAAAAGTTTGAAACTTTAAAGTCCACGCTCTTCACTGAAGTGAAATAAGTGAGTCCCCACAAAAGGAACTCTAACAACAACAACTGTTTTTTTTCAGAATCTTGTAAGAAATCACTATTTCTTGATCTATATTGCTAAAAAGGATATACCACAAGGGTTTTTTTTTTTTTTTTGGTTTAGGAGAGAAAATGGATGGATGGTTAGGATTGTTTAATGGATGATGGTGATCTAACGGATGAGAACGTGTCATAAGGATGTGACTTAGATTTGATGACGTGGCATGTTGTGAATATTTGTGGTATTTTTTATTTTTTCCATTGTTTGATTTTATTTTGTTATCCTCATCGTGGCCTCTTGTACTAAAGAAAGATGTAGAATGGAATGGTCCCATGCCTTCTCGAAGAAAAAACAATGGTGAGAATCAAACATTTTGTATATTGTTTGTTCAAGAGTTTTTTTCTTTTTAATAAACTAATATTAATAGATCTTTAAAGATTTTTCATATTAATTAGTATATAATCAAAGTTACCAATTATATATAAACCAATTCCCGATAATAATTCATGTTAGTATCATTAATAAAAATCTATTTTATGTTATTAACACAAACATAGCAATAAATTAAATTAAATTAAATTATATAAAAATAAACTATTTAGAATTAAATTAATAGTTTTACCTTGTGTCTCTAATTTAGAAATCAAACGTTTAGAATTTTACTTTAAAAGAAAATACTTGAAAGAACAAAAAAGAAATGGAGAATTTTTTTTTAAAGGGAGACCTTAATTAGGCTACGGCTTCTTCTTCTTCTTATTTTCTTTTTTTTTTTAAAAAAAGGGAACTTAAATGCACAGCATGACATACCTTAAAAAGACACGAATAATTTGGTAAATA
>Ga0307507_10007821_pt1 | contig 15205 bp, 19 predicted proteins | sample 7_EM_MG_FD_207223 | JGI IMG/M metagenome (GOLD analysis project Ga0307507, IMG submission 207223) | Populus trichocarpa ectomycorrhiza microbial communities from riparian zone in the Pacific Northwest, United States - 7_EM | ecosystem: Host-associated > Plants > Roots > Unclassified | place... | reverse complement strand
GTAGGGTTAGATCGTAGATCCGTGTTGAGTGATCTCGGGAGGTTGTGCTGAAGAGATGGGTGGTTGTAGGGTGCACGGCAATAGATGTGATTGCCTATTGAATAGTTGAGAAGGGAGATTGGGGAAGAAAAAGAGACAAACACCACCGTGCCCGCGGATGTAACCCGACATACCTTCGCGCACCACATTATAGATATACGCGACGCTTCCTCGAGAAAATATGATGACCGGCTCGAAAGGCGCGTTGTGGCTCAGACCCCACGCGACGGACATGACATCCGCCCCGATGAGCTGTTGATCGTCCTTAAAAAAAATAATCCATTTCGTTAGCATATCAATCACAGTTTCGATAACGAGGCACACACCACAGGCAACCTGACACACAAAGGGCTCTTCTTCCTCTTATGGGTGAAGAAAACGTACAAGCTCGAGTCGGATCCCACAGCAACGGCATCCCAGTACTCCGCTATCATCTTCCGCCAGTCTGAGACAACATCCTCTGTGTTGAGAGATCCTTTCCAGAGGGTGCTGATCGAGTCGTTGGTCCATGGGAAGATGGCAAGAGTACGAAAGTCTGGTGGGGGAATGCGGTTGGTATTGTGAGGCTAGATTGAAAGAAATTTATAGCTGGATTTACATAAAAACACAAGATTAAAATAACGCACATTTATTTTCTTGACGAGCTGGAAAGGGCAATATGTGTGCGTTTGGTCTCTGTACCATGGTTCCATATGAAGGGCGTGTTTAAAAATAGACAAGAAGCGTGACATTTCCTCCTCCCGGTTCTCAACCCAGAACCAATGGCAGACACCTCTCCAAGTCCAAGGTCAACAACCAGGGTCACCCACCAACCCGTCTTCGAACCCAAAGCACCCGTCGCAAATGCAGCAACCGTCGCTCTTAAAGCAGGAGCCGTCGGCTTCTTCGTCAGTTCATTGCAAAACGCACTGCAGACCCATAATTATGGCGCGATGGGCGTGTTTACGAGAACGGGGAGCACGATTGGTTTTTTTGGTGTGTTTTCCTTTCATTCTTTCCTTGCGTTCTAATTTAGCATACTCTTTAGCTGCCATGGGTGCAACGTTCGCTTTCACAGAATCCTTCGTAGCAAACCAAAGAGAAAAGAACGACGCTCTCAATGGTGCAATCGGTGGATGTGCAGCTGGTTTCTTGGCCGGAATCAAAAGTTCGTCTTTCACAAAAAATTCATTTGAGAATTGATTCCTTTACGGTGCCACCCTTTCAACCTTTTAGAACGATCTCTACCACTTGCAATCGGTACCTGTGCTATGCTGGGTGTAGTCATCGGTGGATTCGATTATACGGGTCAGTTGATGGGCGACCCGACATCCCAAGAGGAGAGGCGGAAGAGGTTCTTCAAAACCCCACCGAAACCTCTGATAGAGGTCGAGTCGACTAATGAGCAACTATAATTTCCCTGCCCATCTTTATTTGCAATAGACCAAAATGTTATTTTTCATTATCACATGCCCAACGGGCCTAGGATTGGGATTATATACCCACTATAGAAGATGCATAAACTAGTATGAAGGTGCTACAAAAGTTATTGTGTCTCTCTCGGTCAATAAAGTGCGGCGTTGTATCGTTTGATAACCACTTCGGCATGTTTCTCATAGAACGTTTCCCAATTGTCCTCAGTCTTGCACGGGCTCTAAAAAGTAAAAGGGGTCAAAGATTCATTACGCTGCAAGAAGGAACCAACCTTGTCTGCCAACCGCTGCCATACGACAGTCTCGTCCTCAGTCTGATCACGATCGTTTCCGTCAACGAAGAAACGAACAACGATTTTCATGTCGTCCTCCAGATCTCGCTCCAGTTCTTTGGTTTCGTTCCCATTAGGGATTGCAACCGGAGCACCCTCCATACCAAAGGTGGCAGCGGGCGCGCTTGAACTGGCCTCTCCTCCTGATTCCCTTCGGATCTGAGCCTTTCTGTGAGCAATGGCGGAACGTTTGCGCCATGAGTCCCATTCTCCAGCTATCGCACTAAAGTGGCTTCTCCAAGACCGAATGGTATGATGAGGAAGCTATAATGATGTCAGAAAAGAGATTTTGTTGGACGTCGGGGACTACTCACTTTTTTGTGGATAGCATTAATAACAGCAGTTTGCGAAATCTTATAGTCTCGGTCAATCAGGATTTTAGCAAACTGCAGAGCAAAGTCATTCTCTGCTCGAGAGAATTTGTATCCCTGAGGGCATGTTTCTCGAGTGCTTTCTGGAGGAGGACTTGGTGTGCGAGGTCCATCTGTTGCCCTCGGATAATTGGCATCGACAGACATGGCACGTTTGGGAGTTGGTTTTGGAGACTTGACACTTCCAAGAGATGGACTGGAATTCTGGGTAGCCAATTGTTCAAACATCTTCATCCTGTTCCTCCTTTCCGTCTGTCGTGCATTCTTTGCTAGACGCTTTCGTTCTGCCTCGTCGATTTCTGATGCGTCGTCTTCAGATTCAACAGACCTGACGGAGACCGACCGTCTGCGTTTCCGTTTCAACTCGGGTTCGTATAGGTAATCTGCAGGATCCAACATTTTCCCCCTTGACAAACAATCATGTACGAATTTCGATTGAACAGCTGGCACATGGGCATTATGAGCAGCTTGCAGCAAGGTCTTGAAGACCTTCTGTCGTTGATTTCCTGCATACAAGATGGCATAATCGGCCAATATTGGGGTGTCGACGATTGTGCCGCCACCTTTCTGAACCCTGGATGAGTCAGGTGCAATATCTGAGGAAACAAACACCCACCTTGATGGAGGATACCAGTTTGAATCGGTTATGGATTTCAATTTGCACAAAAAAACTAAGCGGTCGCCCGCTTTTGGTTTCAAATAACTTTTCATGCAATGAGTGATCCGTCTGGGTGGAGGTTTTTGCATCGCCCATTTCAATGTTCTTCGCGGAGGTCGTAGAAACCTTTCGACGTTTGGCCGCAGGGGAGGAAGCCCTTTCTTTGCTCTTCGGATTTTGTGAAGACCCGAGTTGTGATACGGAGCTCACACGACGCGACCCAGAAGGTCCCAACATGGGAGACGCTGATTTGAATGGTTCACTCGTCTTGGAGCTGGACGGAGCAGACGGATATGGGACTGGGGGTTCGGAAAGCGGCGAAACCGGTTGACTTGCAGGAAACGTCCCATTCTGAGGTTGCCAATTTGCAACGGCGTGATTCCTCATGGAGTCCTGCAAAGCGAGCATAAAAGCGTCGTTGGGATACGGCTGCTGATTAGGAATCATGTTTGGGTTCATGTTCATGAACATATTGGCCATCATTGCCTGCGCAGCTTGTGCAGTAGCTGCAAGCACAGATGGCGGGATGTTCTGCATGGGGTTCTGCATGGGGTTCTGCATGAGCATGAATGGGTTCATCCCGGACATCGGGGGGATGTCAGTCGGAGAAAGTGGCTGCGATTGCATCGTATCTGGTAGTATTGGCGCAGAACTGTTGCTGACCGTAGGAGGGGGGGTGAGAGCCGCCATAGAAACGTCATCGACTTGACTCTTCACACTGACGGATGGTTGCCTACTCGTCCTGGAGAGCAGTCTTGCTCGTTCTTCTGGTGTCACGCGAGGAGTCGGCAGAGGGCTTCTTACACATAAATGGATTCAGCATCAGAACAAAACCATGCGATTACGCAAGAGGTGAAAAGAACAGACTTTTGACGAGCCTCTGGCATGGCACCTTCAAGCCTTTCACCGCAATCGATTGGACGGCCGTCATCAAGAGCCAAACAATCGCCCCAGCGGTCTTCTACCAACAGCGGTCGCCCTGCTTCAAGGCATTTCTTGACCCATGCAAAGTCCAGGACAGCCTTATTATTATCCTTGCCCCAGTCACGAATAAACTGTCTTCCCTGTCGGGATACAGGATCAACCAACATAATTTGAGAATTACTAGCATCGCTTAATAATTCTGCGCCGTTCAACTGGAGATGGAGAAGGTCATTCCAACAAAAAACAAGAATCATAAAAGATGGAATCACGAACACGCAGGTTTTTGACAACTTTAGCGCGTCCAAATAAATCTGCTTGTATGAACACGCGGACGGGTGTGCCATCAGGGTTGAAGAATAGTGTGGTTTTTGGCACTGTCTGGGACTGTGATGGAGGAGGAGGGTCCATGCTCTCATGAAGGGACTAAACAGGGCGGCGTGGTGGGTACATAAAACCCAGTTTGGGACCGCTGTCACAGTGTGACTGTGGCTGACATGATGGAGCACGAATGGAATGGAAAATAGACGCAGAAAATTACATTTACAATGTTCATCAATCCAGATCTCTATGAGATTGGGTAGATAGGTTGAGTGGAGCGAGGAGTTCGAACCGTTTACTCAAAAAAGGGTTATAGTCCATGCAAAATGTTTATTTTATAAGGCCATAAAGACATGGAAGAAGTAGAGCAGCATGACGATGCTGCAAAAGAGATAATACAATGACAACACGTTTCAACGGTAACTAAAAGACGAGAATAAGAACAGGGAGCAGCAGAGTAACCGAAATCGAGTACACACCTCTTTTGCCTGCGAGCACGGGCACCTTGACCACCAAACTTTTTGGGTTCCATCCGTCTGGGATCTGCAATCAACAATGTTCTGTCATACGCCACTAGCTTTTTCTTCAATTCCATCGCACTGTACGCGTCGATATATTTGGAGTAATAGGCAACTAGTGCCTTGGCGATAGCCTGTCGGATGGCATAGATCTGCGAGGTATGTCCGCCACCTTTTACCCGCACGCGAATGTCGAGAGGGGCGAATGAGTCTTCACCAGCTACGAGTATAGGTTCATACACCTTGAAACGCAGAATTTCCGGTTGCACAAGATTGATTGGGGATCCATTGATGCGAATGAGACCGCGACCCTCTTTCGCATGCGCAACTGCTGTAGCGGTCTACAAATCGTCGTCATTTAGACGCGCACAAAGTTCATATCGTATGCACCTTCTTTTTGCCAAATGTTTGTACGGCCTTCGTTGATGACATTTTGAATAAGGTAGACGCAGTCTGTGCTAAATGTCAGTAAACATACGAAGGGTGTACTGGTACACACCTTGTTCTTTTAGCGTCCCACTGGGGGCAAGGCTAACGAGGAAGGTAAAGGTGGCTTGACTCACCTGGCCAGTTTAAACGGCATTTTCCGGGGAGAAGCTGCTGACAATTAACTACACACATAGGTAAATAATAAATAAATAATATTCGCACTTCGAAGTTCGGAACCAACAAACCACTCACAAAAATGCTTGGAAAAGCGTCTCGAGTAAGTCTCATAAACATCTCCGCGAACAAGGTAACTAAATTTTAAAAGGTTTCGAGCCTTACTTCCCGGACAGCTCTTCGGATGAGGTCAAAAGTGTTGAAGCCTCTGGTGAATACCCGACCTCGTTCACCAGTCGTCACTGAAGGCAAGCCTACTTATTCTTTCGCTTCGCTACCACTAATCGACTTCCACAGCAAAAACAAACGTTGAACCCGTTTACCTATCCATGACTCCTTCTTTCAAGACGGGACGTTGGGATCCTCCTGCAGACAAGAGTGTTGCTATTCTCGAGCCGACAGTCTTCAGGCACCCCATTCGACGTGACATCCTACATCTATGTGTTGTACACTACAGGGATGGCCTCCGTCAAGGATCAGCAAGCACGAAGACTCGAGGAGAGGTCCGTGGATCGGGCAGAAAAATCAGACCTCAAAAGGGATCAGGAAAGGCTCGCCTTGGTGACGCCCAAAGTCCCATGCTAAGGGGGGGTGGTGTTGCTTTTGGTCCCAAACCTCGAGATTTCAGCACGAAGCTTCCTAGAAAGGTCGTCGAAATGGGTATGCGTGTTGCCCTCAGCGCGAAACTAAAGGAGGAGAGGCTTGGTGTCATGTATCGCCTCTACTGGCCAAACGCGAAGACAAAGTTTTTGGCGCAAAGGATCGAGGCTCTTGGTCTCAGGAAGACCCTTTTTATCTCAGGGGCGCCAGTTGTAGACGAGGGAATCAAGCGGGCCATTCGCAATATTCCTTCGGTGAAGCTCATCACAACAGAAGAAGCCAATATCTACGAAATCTTGAAATGGCCACGGGTAGTACTGGATATGAAAGCCGTCGAGTTTTACGAACGAACATTGAAGAAGGAGAATATACCTGTCCTCCCTCCCCCCATCATGGACAAATCGACTACAAATAATATTATTAAAGTTTAAAACTACATCCATGTGCGATATTAGATAGAGCAATTAATGAGTAATATTAACATTAAGGATGATTATATCTCAACCTCCACCTCAGATCCAATGCACGGCGCGTCTTGATCATAATCCTCGTCCTCGTCCTCGTCTTCATCATAATCGTCATAGTCGTGATATTCATCATCACCGTCATCCCAGTCGTAACATTCATCTTGCGATGACCCGCTGAGCCGGTCGAGAAAATCGTCGTAAGGAATAAGGTAATTGTCAAGGAAGCCATTTCGTAAAGGACTTTGGCGAATCGAGAAACGATCGCCGAGAATCGTTTTCCACGCATCTAGCGCAGTCCCGTCGCAGTCGCAGCATATGGTGACAGGACAATTAAACGTCAATCGAGTATTTTGAAGGATACCGTGAAATGCCACTATGTCAAAATCACTTGAATATTTCGCCATGGTCGGAATCAAGTCGATGGTTATGGACTCCAAGTTCACGAGATTGACGATTGGCAGCCCAGCGCCAGGATCTCGATGACTTGGGAACCCAATGATCTCCAAATTTGTACCGTTGGGAAGCGAAGTAAGGAAACTCATGTCTTCTTCCATGAATAAGTGACTGCGGATACGCAGTTTGTGAAGGTGGGGAGATGCTTTGAAATGAGAAGCAAGCGACACGTAGTGATCGGCGAAGGTGGTGCCGTAATGTGATATCTCGAGATACTCCAGGTTCTCTGCAGATAATTTTGGCAACGCGCATGAGCAGTTGCTTTCGGTATGATCGTTGTCCAAATTTATCGCGAGCCTTTTCAGGTACGGCGCGAAAATTTCTTCGCAAGGCAAAGCGGAATCGGCAGGTTCTGCCGGTGCGCTGAGCACGCCAATGACGAGCGTTTCCAGAGCAGGACATTGGACAAACAATTCGCGAAGAGTGTTTGGTTCAGGTCGTAAACGATCAATTTCGAGAGCCGTTAGATTCGGGAGAATCGGGAGGAACTTGAATCGCAACCCATTCAGCTTGACGTCACGCAATGTATCTCCGCGGTTCATAAACGTAGCGGTAATTTCTTTTTCCGGTTCGAAAGCATCCTGGCAAAGAATTTCCAGGTGGTGAAAGTTAGGCGCGTCGTTGTCGCTCCAGGCTTGGAAAAGGGGTGCGATTTCGTCGAAATTTATGACATCGATCGTTATGCGCCTTAAACGAGACAAATTCTTGAGGATGGCCTGTGATACCTGGGCATGAACGTCTAAGTCCTGGGTCCAGGAGGAATAAAAGGTGACATCGTAATTTGCTGGGGCCGACCGCTCGAAGAACACAAGGGGATCGTATGGTTCTTTCATAGGGACATATATGTCTGTCCATAATAGTGGACAATGAAAGACCACGTCTCGCCAGTGTCGACAGACGCTTGATAAGGAATATTGTGGAGGAGGATGATTCTCCGCCACTGCTACTGTCCAGCAGAACAGATTGCGGAGTATGTTATCAGGGAGAGCGTTTATAATGTTGGATGATCCCAAATCGTTTGGGATTCGGAAGATGCTCATCTCCTGTTCTAATGGTCAGCGCTACAAGGGCGATCGAAGGGTGGCATAACGTACATCACTTGTACGATGATCCACGGCAAGGGATTGCATTATCAGAGGAGATCGTCAAGGTATAATCGTGCTATGCAAGGGACCCTGATCAGTGTCGGGAACGTGGAAGGCGTCAACAGAGAAAATGGGCAGCAGTGACCAGAAATGGATTGCCTTTATAAAGGGCGATAACACGGACACGTGATGATGGGCACGCGACTGGAACGCGTCTGCCCGGTTTCGAACTTTGAACCTTGAAGCTTGAAGCTGCAAGCATCCAATGTCCCAACCGTCTGCATCCCAGGTTCAACAAGAAGAAGATGACGAATTCCAGGTTACTGGTCCATTGCTCGTCAACAAGCTTCAAGAAGCGGGTATTCACCAAAATGACATCAAGAAGCTTGCGGATTTTGGTTTGCATACAGTCGAGGCAGTGGCATTCACGCCCAAGAAGACTCTTTTGACAATCAAGGGGATTTCTGACCAAAAGGCAGACAAGATTATTGCTGAAGGTGTGGTCCAACAAACCGCCTTCTATCTCTAGACTCAACCATTTACAGCACAAAAAATCGTTCCATTGGGTTTCCAGAGCGCTACAGAGGTTCATGCTCGCAGATCAGAGCTTGTGCACATTACCACAGGCTCAAAGCAACTTGATGCGCTGTTAGGAGGTATTCTGACTGATTCATCGCGCATAAATCGTTGATTAATTCTGTTCTCAGGGGGGATTGAGACTGGCGCGATCACCGAACTCTTCGGTGAATTTAGAACAGGAAAATCGCAATTGTGTCATACCCTTGCGGTTACGTGTCAACTCCCAGTCAGCATGGGTGGTGGCGAGGGCAAATGTTTGTATATCGACACCGAGAGCACATTCCGTCCTGTTCGTGTGCTGGCTACCGCCGAGCGATTTGGGTTGAACGGAGAAGAAGTCCTGGACAATATCGCTTATGCCAGAGCATATAATGCCGATCATCAGCAAGCCCTCCTAGCAAGTGCGAGTGCCTTGATGTCCGAATCAAGGTTCGTTGATCCAAAGATGACTTCCGAATTCTAAACCCTCTTTGCGATTAGATTCTCTCTATTAATTGTCGACTCCTGTACAGCATTGTATAGAACGGATTTCAGTGGCCGCGGAGAACTCTCGTCTCGTCAGAATCATCTGGGAAAATTCCTTCGCACACTGCAACGATTAGCCGATGAGGTTTCAACAACGCTTTCCATTTTTCACACCTGCTTACTGTCTTCTAGTTTGGTATAGCGGTTGTCGTGACAAACCAGGTAATGTCAAACCCGGACGCTTCAGCAGGACCGTATGCTGGCAATGAGAAGAAACCAATTGGTGGAAATATCATGGCTCATGCATCTACGACCCGGTAGGTGACTTTCTCGCGTCAAGCTGCAGAATTGATCTGACTATTTGTTCAGTCTACAGTTGAAGAAAGCCAGAGGGAACACCCGGTCATGCAAGATTTATGATTCTCCTTGTTTACCAGAGTCTGAGACTCATTTCGCCATTCTTGCTGGAGGCATTGGTGACCCTGAAGAAGAACCCTGAAACGAGAAATCATAGTACGACAAAGCATCAATACATTTTCAGTATACAACAATGCTTTTACAAACTTGTCTTGACATACATCACAGTTTACATAGTAATCCAGTTGAATGGAAGGTCTCGTATGGTCAGTTGAGTGAGCAGTAACGTTGATATTTTGGGAACCGCCCTTGGCAGTCTTTTGGAAGATAGAAAAAAAGGCGGTTAAGCCAAAAAGCGAGTGAGGATGTTAGCATCTATAGAGCTAAGGCGTTCTCTCAAATTAGGCCAATCCTTGGAGCTGACGTTTGCGATGTCGGCCATAACATAAGCAATATCGCCCTTGGAATCGGAAAACTGCTTTTCGACATTGTAAGGTGATAACGCATCGTTGACTTCCTTGAGCACACCAGGTTGATTTTTGTGGACGTGGCAAATACGAATGGAATCACTTTGATCGGCAAGAATGGCACGCAGATTGACCTCGGGGAAGTTGACCGCGCCGAATGTCGAACCATCGCACAGATAACGTGAAAGAGAGCTAGCGACTTCGTCCCCTATCATTCTTTGGGCCTCCTCGGTAGACCCTCCAATGTGAGGTGTTAAAATAACATTGGGGAGTGCACGAAGAGTGCTGGCCCATGGATTTAACTGATCGTTAAAGGTTTGACCACTCGATTCAGGCTCGGATGGGAAGACATCTAGAGCGGCTCCTGCGATGTGTTTTGATTGAAGGGCCTCGATGAGAGCAGGGATATCAACGATCCTCCCCCGTGCGTTGTTGATGAGATACGACCCCTTCTTCATCATGTTCAGTTGAGGTTTAGAGATCATGTTGAAGGTATCTGGCAACTCGGGGACGTGGATTGTGATGAAGTCGGACTCGGACAACAACTTGTCCAAGCTGTCTACTTGGCGAGCAGAACCAATGGGCATGATGGTGACGATGTCGTAGAAGATTACGTGCATGTTGAAAGCCTCTGCAAGGACTGAGAGTTGTGAGCCGATATGGCCGTAGCCAACGATGCCGAGTGTTTTGCCTCGGAGTTCCCAGCAACCTTTGGAGACCTTGTTCCATATGCCTGTACGAAGCTCATATGATCTCTCGAACAGCTGACGAGAGAGAGCCACAAGTTCGCATAAGACCAGTTCTGCAACAGAACGCGAGTTGGAGAAGGGGGAATTGAAGACGGGTACTCCTGCTTTAGCAGCAGAGGCAAGATCGACCTGGTTGGTCCCAATACAGAAACAACCAATGACGAGAAGCTGGAAATCAAAAGGATGAGTAAATTTTCAAGACGACAGACCAACGACCATGGATCGCACCTTTGACGCAAATTGGAGTACCTTTTTGGTGATTTTTGTTTTGCTGCGGATACCGATGGCGTGATATGAGCCAATCTTGTCGATGAGCTCATCCTCATTCATCGCTTTTGTATAGTGATCTACATGATAGGACTGAGATCTAAAAGACGCAACGGCATCCTGGCTGATGCCCTCGAGAAGAAGAATCCTTATCTCCTCATTCCCGAGAGGATGGAGGATCCTAGGCAGGGGAATATCAGTTGGAGCTAGATCGCGGGCACGGGGAGAATTAAGGAGAGAGGACATTGGTGTAGAAAGAGTTTAAAGACAGACAGACGCCCGTCATTGTGCCTTTTGTATCTTTCATAGAGATTTAAATCACCGATATTTACGCAATAGTTCGGTCCGGGACAGCCAAAGCCTCTTGTCTTTGCTCTCCCATGGGCCTCTATCTGTTAGATTACGGTGCTGGCAACGTACAGAGTCTTGCCAACACAATAACACGGCTGGGCCATTCGTTCCTGTGGATAAAGGAACCAGCAGACTTTGCAAAGGCCACTGTCAGTGTACCCAGACTTGGACATCATTACCATTGATCATCATCATCTAGCGTTTGGTTTTCCCTGGTGTCGGAGCGTTTGAAACCGCAGTTACTTATCTTCATGCCAATGGACTCTTTGATCCCCTGAAGGCGTATATTTTATCCGGAAGACCATATTTCGGCATCTGTATCGGCCTCCAGATCCTATGTCAATCGTCGACCGAGGCTCCGACATTCTGTCATGGGCTAGGCCTCGTTCCCTGCAGTATCGAAAAGTTCGATGATCTGGACAAGTCAGTCCCTCACATTGGATGGAATTCGGCCGATGCTCTTGATCCCAGACGAGAAGGCGGACTCATCGACCCATTGTCATATTACTACTTTGTCCACTCATATTGCTTAAAGTATGCACCGCATATTCATGCAGACGCCATGCGTTGGGCCTACACTACAACCCAGTACGGAAAAGAATTGTTCATCTCCAGCATACGCCGGGGGAATGTTTTTGCTACCCAATTTCACCCCGAAAAGTCAGGTCCTGCTGGTCTTGCCCTTATCAACGAATGGCTAAAAAATCCCACGTCACAGCAAGTTCACGAACAAATTCCACTGTCTGTCCGGCGCATTCCTGCACCTCAGCACAAGCTCACCAAGCGTATTGTCGCGTGCATGGACGTTCGCGCCAACGACGAGGGTGATTTAGTCGTGACCAAAGGGGATCAGTATGATGTCCGCGAAAAAGATGACCCACAACAAAACGCCGTTGGCAATAAAACAACCAAGGCAACAGGCGCCGTTCGTAACCTTGGCAAACCAGTCGCGCTTGCCAGGCGCTATTACGAGGCAGGAGCAGACGAATTGTGCCTCTTGAACATCACCTCATTCCGCAACTCACCACTGCATGACCAACCTATGCTCGCTGTCGTCGCAGCGGCTGCGGAATTGATATTTATTCCACTCACGATTGGAGGGGGGATCAAAGACACCGTTGATCCGGATGGAACACCACGCAGTGCACTTGAAGTCGCCTCTGCCTATTTCCGTAAAGGAGCCGACAAGGTGAGCATAGGTTCGGAGGCGGTCTACGCCGTAGAGAAGTACCTCGCGACCGGCGAAAAGAAGGATGGCACGAGTGCCATCGAGACAATCGCGCATGCCTACGGAAAACAAGCTGTTGTCGTTTCGATTGACCCACGAAGGGTTTACATCGAAGATCCGGCCTCTTATACAGGCCCTTACAGGGATGAACTTGTATTCGGCTCTGATTCTGCGTACGAGAAAGAACGCGGAACGGCGTGGTGGTATCAATGCACCGTCTCGGGCGGACGCGAATCACGCCCGCTCTCAGTGGTTCAGCTTGCAAAGGGAGTGGAGGCCCTTGGTGCAGGTGAGATCCTGGTGAATAGCATTGATCGTGACGGGACCGGGTTGGGTTTTGATCTTGACCTCGTGAAGTTGATTAAGAAGGCAGTGAAGATACCGGTGATAGCAAGCAGTGGCGCTGGTTCGTGTCAACACTTCGTCGATGTATTCAGTGGGACAGATGTTGAAGCTGCTCTGGCAGCGGGGATATTCCATCGGGAGGAAGTTAGCATACCTGATTTGAAGGCAGAGATGAAGAAAGTGGCTATCAAAACCAGATTCTTAGGATGACGCACATGTTGGAATTTATAATTACTCTCAGGATCAATCTTTGACGGGAAAGTTCACATACAAGTAAGACATAGGTTGATAACCAAAAAGAAAATTGGGACACGTATTTAAACCACGCCAGTGGTGTCTTTGCGACCCAAGAGAAATGAAAAAGTGGACCAGAGGTATTATAGGAAAGAATGATGCCGGACAGAATGGCAAGGTAATGTAGTAATGAATACATCTATTTCCTCAGCAAGACGGATATAGGTCAACAGAGACAAACAAAGGGAGAAAAGAAAAAGAAGCAGTAGCCTATGTTGTACGTTCAACAATCGCCGCTGAATAAATACAAAACAGATGTTCTTGGGATAGTGGGCACAGTGGAAAGTAAAGCAAGGAAATGTTAGCACAAGGATATGGTATCACGGTCAAAGGAGTGATCGACTCAGCAAGGTCATTCGCACATGACAAAATGGTAGAGGGTAATTCTCAAATCATTTTGCACCTGCTCGAACAACTTTCCCCATTCTCTGGATAATACTGGTCTTGCGTTCTAAACCGCCCGCGCTTTGATTGCCGTCAAAATAGCCACCGGAATCCTCATTGTCTGTGGGAGGGGTAGCAGACTCTTCCTTGAGTGGAGCAGGAGGCAAATCTTTGTCTTCTTTAGTAGTGGCCTTGATGAACACAAAAGGTTCTGTGTCGACCGTGTGTTGATTCGCTCGTGATCCGCCGGCAAGGCGTCCTAGGAAAGAGTTCTGGGGGCGGTGAGTCGGACGAGAAGACTCGGTTGGAGAGGTGGGGGATCCAGGCTCATAATCACGACCAACTGGGATGTTGGGTGCATCACGCATTTTGCGGAGACGCTGCATGATAGACTTTGACCGCTTAGGGAAGCCAGGGGAGGCAGGTGGAGATCCTGGGATGTTCTCCGATTCAGTTGGCTCAACAAAAATGGGCTGAGGGGGAGGAACAGCAGCACGGCGTGGTCGTTCACGATTCTCCTTTGGTCGTCTGCCAGAGCGGGAATGACTTTCCCTGCCATTATAGATCGAGTTAGAGGGTGTATCGCCGTCCAACCTGCCGGATCCACCACCAGCAGAAAAGTCTTCAAAAGGTTCTGGCTCATGGATACCCCAGGCTTCAGCTAGTGCGTCTACCTTTTTCTTCGGTACCTCGGTGTAATCATTTGAGAATGCAGCATAGGCATGCGCAGAGGGGTAGGCGCTTCCGCTGTTACTAAGCTGTGCAGCAGTGACATCCTCGCCCCAAGCATACAAGGGTGCTACATTACGATGCTTATTTCGCGATGGGGCGCATGCATCAAAGGGCCCATCATGGTGGAACACTAAGAGGGAGTGATTTAGATGGATTGATTAGAAAATGCCGTGAGACGACTCACTCGGTCCCACGCTTGTGAAATCGAGCCTGTCAATGACATCTGCGTGCTGGGAGCCTTTCTTTGTACGTGGTTTCCCGTTGCGAGACTTTTCTGCGATGTGACCAGAGTCCTCAGATTGCGATCGTCGACCTGACGGGCGAGAGTTGGATGATGAAGTACTGTAGTTGTAAGTGGTTAGTCATCAATGAGAAAGAAAATTTTCAAAGGTACGCACGCAGCGTTTGTTTGAGTGCGATTCATCTTTGAGCGATCTTGGGGGCGGACGGTAACGGTATCGCGGACTGCTTCGGTGATATCACCAGCAGTCTTTGATGGTGGTGGATTCTTTGTGGCTGTTGTATGAGGAGTAGGTGACTTTGGGGGCGGCAGGGGGGCCTTGCTCAGAGATGAGGGGTCCACGAATGGATCCGACGCTGACCTGAGGCGACGCTGGCGAGGAGGCTGATAGACGGCGGCCATCCAGGTTCAGGATGATGGTTGGGAACGAATGCTGTTCTTCCCACGCTGACGTCTGATATTATGGACGTCCGGTCCGGCCTCGTCTTCCTCTCGTCATGAGCCGATGGACGAGAGACGCCGTCGCACAGCGCATTCTGCGGGGCGACACCCTTATCATATACCAGGGGCATCTCCTCAATATCCCACAGAAATGGCTCGACGCGCATCCGGGTGGTTCTCTCGCTCTGCTGCATTTCGTAGGACGCGATGCCACTGACGAAATCCAGGCAAATCACTCCGACCACACCCTGAACCTCATTCCCAGATATTCAGAGGGCCACGTAGAGCTCACAGAGGACGGGTGGCTGCCTCTCGTTCCCCCCATTGCCACAGGTTGGGTCCGTAAGCAACGAGAGTGGGTTAAAGAAGCAGCCGAGGTCTATTCTACCGAACACTCGGAATTCTATCCCTCTTCGTCTATTATTCTCGTAGAGAGGGACGAAGCCTCCAGCCAACCCCTCGGCCCCACACTTGCCTCTCTCCAACCCCCTCCATCCGAGCTCTCCCTCGACGTCCAGATAAGCT
>Ga0307507_10007820_pt1 | contig 15211 bp, 23 predicted proteins | sample 7_EM_MG_FD_207223 | JGI IMG/M metagenome (GOLD analysis project Ga0307507, IMG submission 207223) | Populus trichocarpa ectomycorrhiza microbial communities from riparian zone in the Pacific Northwest, United States - 7_EM | ecosystem: Host-associated > Plants > Roots > Unclassified | place... | reverse complement strand
TCCCGCGTTACTCCCCTCATCATGTCCTTGGGCCCTGGTGTCCTTGTTTCTAGGGGTCGTTTGGCTCTATTACCCCCTCTTTTCCCTTGCGCTTCGCTACCTCACTTAGCGTTCGCTCGGTCGGCAACCCCCTGTCGCCCATGTTACAGACGGCTAGTACTCCAGTTCGCAGTAGGAGAAACCTCTTCAACAGGCTACTATCGATTTCTGTGTTCTCTTCACCCCCGTTAGAGGCTGCCTAGTCTGCCACGTACACGGTTACCAATGGTTTCCATGGTTATTGGGTCTACCCCTCCTCTCCCCCTTCAGATCTCGTCCCGTTGCTCGGTTTCAGCTACAATCCACTCACTCGGCTTGCTCCCTACTGCCTTCGCCGCCCCAGCTATTTTCACGGTCGCACCTCTCGGTTCCCCTCACTCGTCGTATTGCACTGTCTTAGTGGCTGATGTCAACCCCTTGGGTTCTTGAGTAATGTTTGCAACCCCACAACGGTTTTAGTGGCCCCCGCACCCCTTTGTTCTTCATTCATTGTTAGTTACTTAGGGTTTCCCCTGTGCTTTAACAATTATTTATTTTGTTGGTGTCTACTGCAAGGGCTTTCCTCTTGATTCCTCCCCATGTACTTATTTGATGTTTCTTATTCCGCCTCTTTAGTCAGAGTTTGATTTCTTATTTTGCGTAGCTGGTGTGCGGTTGGTCTTATACCAGAGAGACTTTGCTTGATGGCTTTTTCCCTCGTACTGGGGTGTATAAAAGATAGGGGATGGGGTTTTTCCTTTACCATAGCTAGGACTGCACGTAGTCTTTGTTCCCAGTAGTTGATTAATACAAAGCACATGAAATAAAACATAAAACATCAAAAATAACAAAAAAGGCCTGAGATTTGGGTTCCTCACTCAACCATCTAAGTTGTTTCATAGACTATACTTTCAATACAAAGATCTTTATCTATCGCGCTTTCGGGAATCAAGACATGAAGGTCTTTTATGAGCCTAGCGATCAACGTTCCTAGATAGGAGTCAAAGGGCTTAGCTATCGCAACAGCTATCAGGCTAAGAAGAAGTAATTGTTAGGAGACTATTTGTTATCTGCTGCAAGTATCACCCGGAGAGGAGAGGATTGTAACAGTCATCCTTATTGATGTATGCATGGTTGAAAAGTCCTAAGACTCTATGCCTATTTCGGTGTTCAGAACACCTGAGCCAAAGTGCTATAAAGACTCTATTCATTTTGTTACCAACTGACCTGGGATAAAGTTGATCGTATGGGCTTGTATTTGCGGTAAAAATAAGGTTTTTCTGATTCCTATTTTTGACAAGAGTGTGAATACATTTGTATATATTGGAGTTTTGGAGGATGGCTTAGTTAATGTCTGGCAGGAGGTGGAGGACACAGTTGGGGATCCTATCTTGCAGCAGGATGGTGCAAAGATACATACTGCAAGAGATAATATGGCTTGATTTGCAGGAAATAACATACAGGTTATATAATGGCCACCCCATTACCCAGACCTCAATCCTATTAAGCACTGTTGGAAGTGGTTGAAGGAAAAGTTACACCAGCTCTTTCCCAACATTCACAAGACTAAGGCGGGGCCAGATACTGTTAGAAGATGTCTAGCAGAAGCTCTTGATGTGGTTTGGACTCAGGATATTGCAGGGGATCTTTTGGAAAGCCTGTGGGAGTCTATGCCTAGGCGAGTGGCTGCTGTTCTAGATACAAAGGGATTGTATACTAAGTATTGCTTTTTTTTCTCTAAAGTTTTAGATGGAAGTTTTCTTATATCTACTGGATATGTACATAGATTTTCAGTTCATTCTAAGCAGTTGTGGTTGTATAGGGAATAAATGTATGGTGGGAGTGGGGTTGCAGTTGCCGTGCAGGACGAAAAGCTTTGTCCCCGTACTTTTACCATATTAGCAGCTAGCACTTCTGTTATGAGAAATGCTTCCAGTCATTATTATTATTTCTCTATATTTGCATAGAAACACCTTTCACGCCTGTGCTTCAGAGAAGAAAAAGAGGAACCGAAGAGAAAGAAGAGATAAAAAATAAATGTGAAAAGCCGATTTACTCGGGTACAACCTGTAAAGGAGAAAAATCAAAATGTGGCAAGAATTCCAGAGCACACGGCCTTTCTCAACCAAAGGGAAATAGGCGGGCTTACCCGGAAAGATGGCGACGACCACAGGGCGGCGTTTCAAGCTGCCGGGAGAGCCAGGGAGAAGGTGAGAGGAGAGGTAGTGATGGGGATAAGCATGCTTATGGAAAGGTACTGGTAGCCGTGCTTGGGGAAATAGCGCATAGGTTATCAGTGGTCAAAAGGGGGGAGGGGAGTGATGGCGCAGTGGGGGTCCCAGTCTGGAGCCTGTAGTAGCGCTACCACTGCCGCATGGCCAGCGGTGGTAGCACACGAGAGCAGCGTTTGGCCGTAGATATTTGGCGTGTCGGGGTTGACGTCGTCCCGTTCGAGTAGAATTTTCACCACTCCCTCGTGCCCATTCTCAGCGGCACCCCAGAGCGCCGTTTGGCCGTAGATATCCGGTGTAGTGGGACTGATGCCATCGTGTCCGAGGAGTATTTTCACCACTTCTTCATGCCCATTCTCAGCAGCACCCCAGAGCGGCGTTCGGCGGGTGATATCCGCTTTGTTGGGGTTGACATCATCCCGCCCGAGTAGTATTTTCACCACCCCCTCGTGCCCGTAAAAAGCAGCGCTCCAGAGTGGTGTTCGACCGTAGATACCCATTTTGTCGGGGGTGACGTCCTTCCGTCCGAGTAGTATCTTCACCACTTCCTCGTGGCCATTCTCAGCAGCACATAAGAGCGGCGTTCGGTTGCTTCCATCTGGTGTGTCGGGGTTAACGTTATCCCGCTCGAGTAGTATTTTCACCACCCTTTCGTGCCCATAAAAAGCAGCGCTCCAGAGTGGTGTCCTACTGTACATACCGCGTTGGTCGGCGTTGACGTCGTCACGACTAAGTAGTATTTTCACTACTTTCTCATGTCCCTTAAGAGCTGCCCACACGAGAGGTGCACTACCTGTGCAGTCTGTTTGGTTGATATCACAGCCCCCCACCTCTACCAAACCGGCTACTATCTCAACAATCCCGAAGAAAGACGCACAGTGCAGACTACTGAACAGGGAAATTTTATGAAAGTCAACATGGAAGGGACGCGGCTTTTCTGCATTCAAGAGGATTTTTGCGGATATGTGGCTGCCGTAGGGGTTAAATAGGTTTAGTGCAAGCTGTTTTGCATAATCTGAAATTTCTTTTTTTGCGTGAATTCCCCAATATAGAGAAGAATATTCCAGAAAGGGTGTGCCGCGGAGATCGGAAGAGGGACTGGCTGAAAGCGCGTGGACCTGGTGAGAATTCAAATAAGTTAAGCAAGTCTCTGCCATTACCGCGTGAGCTGTGCCAAAAAGCTCGGGATGAGCCCGGAGGTACTCTTGGAGAGTAAAATGAACTAGTCGGACTGTGGAGGCTTCCTTGTCTACCGAAACAAGTCCCTGACAACAGCATAGCAAAGTCCCTATTGAAGGGACATTGTCGCTATCGAGATCCGGTGATCCTATTTTGACTCCTAGCGCCTGACACAATTCATCGACCTTCAAGGGCCGCTCTGAGTGAGAGATCCACATCAAAGCAGACATTCCGAGCCTCGATTTAGCCCCACCTTGTCCATTTATGCGCCTTATCGTCTCACCATAAACCCCTCCCAACCCCAAGCCGTCAGTCATTGCCTTGAGTCTTTGTCGCCTGAAACTGATTGTGGCTTCCTGCAGGATAGCATCGATATTCAACGAGACAAGCAGGAACCTAGGCGTTTATCTGTCAGTGGATAAATTGATATAGCTTGCCCAGTATCGTCGTTTCTACTCACATTTCAGAAATATCTTCAGGAATTCTCTTTAGGATATCTGCCTTCAGACTACTGTCCATCGCGTCCGGCGTTGTGTCTTCGTCCAGTCTAGTATGAAGATAACTAATGACGTCACGTTTCCTAGTAGTGATGCACATTGTCGTTACTCTTCCAGCAAGACGCTTCCAGACCTCAGCCTGGATGTGTGGTCTTCCTGTTATAAAAATCCGGGCGCCCGGAGAGCAGTGTAGAATTTGACTGAGCGAATCAAGAATTTTGACTTGATATCCCGCCAGACATTCATCGAGAGCATCGATGCATATGAATGTGGGCTTTTCGGAAACAGTATTCTGCAGCATTCTCACAATATCGGCCAGCTGAGGTCCCCGCCCACCAATTGCATTTTTTTGGCCTCGGTATGCTAGTAATATCTCCTCCGGGATCTCCTTCAGTCCGCTAATCACCTGTTTCAACAGGGCACCCAGCATGTTCGTGGGTGACTGCTCCTTTCTGGCGGCGAAGTCGAAATAAAAACATGCAACGATAGCCTTTTGTCCCCCAGCCTGATCACACAATCTGTCTATCACTAATGAGCTAATATTGCAGCCAGTCAGTGCTTGCCCCTCTTGTCCCGTTCATCGAAGTTCATCGTTGTTACCTAATAAATGTCTTGCCAACACCCGGATCTCCATGGAAAAACAAAACTGCGTTACCTGATTCACTTCTCCCACTCCCGGCGTACCAGTTTTTAAATTCTTCGGTTTCCAATGCCCATCCCCCTACATCTCTGACTCGGCTCTCTTGAATGTCCCTGTGCCGTAGCCTAGGCTCTAGTGTGGATAACCAGGCCAAGATTTGAGGTTGGCCATCGGCAACAGGATAGTTGTTCACCACGGTAGTATTATTAGAGTTCGTAGTATTGAAGCAGTCTCTGCTATTGTTGATGGTATATTGAGCCATCTTCGCTGTTCGGACTGGTAGGGAATGGGTAATTGAACCGGTCGGTTGATGAAACCACTGGGAGCAAAAAAAACAAACAAGAAAAGCGGGGCCTTTTCCAGAGCCTGATGGATCCCTCAGGACTGTCCAATTAATCTCTACTAAATCCTTCTCAACAGGACTCCGGCTATGTTTACCGATTAGTACGAGTTCGGTTCGATGAGAAAGGTAACGTAATTTACAGGGATGTGGTTCATGCCGGGATGCGGCTCACCTGAGCAGCCACCCCAAAACCTAACGTATATTTGACTACCGTATGTTAATACATAATACTGCGAATTCTGTTAGAAAGTACTTCAAAATATGGAGAATTGGAATATATAGTTCTTATTTCATGATAAAAAAATCTCTATTGGGATACTGCTGTTAAGACTTGTTGTTTCAAACAAGGTTTCTCGTACCACAAGTTGTGAGAAGGGGAAAATATACATAGGAATGCTTTCATAAAGCGATAAAAGTTTTAACTAAGTCCCATCTGTTCTAAATGAACCACTTTTAGTTTAATTCATTAAGATTTTCTTGAGTTGTAATAGCTAATAGACTGAACAAAAACTATCCCATAACGTGTTAAGACATTCTGGTCGTGTTTAAAATCTAGAACACTAGCCTATTTGAGTAATCGTGATAGGAAAAACTATGTTGGTAGAGAAAGGTGTAGTGCTCAGAATACGGCAAAATACGCACTCCTCAGTATGGCCGTGATGGAAACAAGAGGTTCCGCGTAGATTGACTCCCAATTTCCCCAATGAGCTGGTGTTCTACTACTGTAGATTTCAAACACGACCAGAATGTCTTAACACGTTATGGGATACTCGCTTCGCCGGAATTAGTCATCGGTCACGTGAACTGTAGTCAAGTCACTGAACATGAAGCTCAGTCAAGTATAAGGTGCGATGCATCAATATCGGAGCGGCATTCAAGAACCTCGGTTTCAAGCACTTCAGATCTGTTCATTTTCACAATGGATACTCCAATTTCAGTCAGATTCCCAACCTCAAGAACCCGCTCTCATCCTCCAAGTAATGTACCGGTACTTCTTCACAGTCCAGGTGACCTATAACTAATTCCGTCGAGGTGAGTACACGTGCTTCTCAGCCAAGATTTTTCTTCCCCATGGGGCCTAGTCAGGTTTGCTGGGGTTTTTCTTCCAAATAAGTACAAGTGCCAGGGATAAAGTTTCCGAACAATTCTACCCCTTTTACGCCGAAAAAGATGGAAACGATTTTAGAAAAAAGACCGGAAACGCCTAAGTCGATGAAGCGAGATAGAGAGTCGACCACTTTCGGAGTGAGGGAAGGAAAGAGATTTGAGGGAGGGGGAATATTGTTTGACCCGGTAGGATTGAGGGGGAAGAGAACGATGGTGGGGCGGAAGGTGAACGGAGTGTTGTGGGAGGTGGGGGTTGAGGGATAACTGGCTGCGTTGGAAGAGGAGGGTTATGTGATTTGTGAGGGGGCAAGGTGGTTGGTGGACGAGGAAGAGGTGGTACGTAGAAAAGGTCTTGGCAAAACATCATCCACGGTGGTGGTGTTTTTGCATGGGGTTACGGATGTGGCTGGGTTGTTGAGGCGCGGGTTGTGGCTGGGTGGCAGATAGCACTCGGTTAGGAGGTTTGAAGCAGTGCAGCCGGTAAGGAAGAAGACGGGATGGGTGTGGATGAGGGAGTGGATGGAGAAGGAGGGGAAGGATAGGGTTGAAGGGGGGAGGAGGGATCGTGAGAGGATGGAGGTCATCTCCGATCATTTGAAAGAGTTGAGGGTAAGAGCCGAGAGGTGGAAGACGAGGAAAAGAGGAGGAAGTTCGAGGGTTTTGGAAGTTTTGGGAAGTTTGAGGAAAAGAGACCGGTGAAACCGGTCGCGGGATTGGTACTGAGGAAGGATAGGAAGGATAAGGAGATGGCAGCTGAGGCGGATGCGTTTTTGAGGAGTAGTGGTAGTGGTACTTTGGGAGGTTAGGCGGAATCACCCATTGCAAGTGGTTCAACCTTTCCCGCGGGAGGGAAGAAGTTTGGGGAAGATAAGACATGGCAGATGGAATTTGGGTATAGGCCGTAGAAGGGGTTTGTGGTAGTAGGTGGGGGATAGGGGGCAGACATCCTATTAGGATATAGAAAGCCCGTAGTAGGTTGTTTTAGCTAGTTTCGATTAGTTGAATATACTCTGAAAAGTTTAATAAAAAAAGAAAAAAAAAGGTTTCCGAACAGTTAATTTAGGTTAACCCGCAAAATAAACCCTGTCCCGTACGAATACTTTTTTTTACTTTTTTTTATTTTTTAAACTTTTCGGTATTTATTTGCTAAACTATAAGCTATCTAATACACTACAGGCTTTTTATATCCAATTGGGATGTTTGCCCTCTAATCCCATCCGCTAACTATCTCCTACGCTTTCCCTCCCTCCTCACCGCCTCATTCACAATTTCTCCAAAAATCTTGCTCTTCCTGCCTGGGCCTTGGCCAAAAGATACGTTACTTGCAATGGGTAACGTCTCCTTTCCCAGAGCCTCTTTCCTCAGCTTCTCTATCGCCCTCCTCCTCCTGCTCTTATTCCTACCCATTTTCAAATCCCTCTCCCTCTTCCTCTTTTCCGTTTCCACCGACATCAACATTCTACTCCCTAACCTCTCCCCTTCATCATCCTTTAAAACTCCCTTCCCTCCTGACCAGTCTTTGTTCCCAATAGTTGATTAATACAAAGCACATGATAAAAAAAAAAAAGAAAAAAAAAACAAAAAGAGAAAAAAAAAGACATGGGATTTGGGTTCTTCACGCAACCATCGAAGTTCTTTCATATATTATACTTTCAATACAAAGATTTTTATCTATCACGCTTCTGGGAACCAAGACACGACTGTCTTATATGAGCCTAGCAATCAACGTTGCTAGATAGGAGTCAACGGACTTAGCTATCGCAACAGCTATTGGGCTAAGAAGAAGTGATCGTTAGGAGACTATCGGTTACCTGCTGCAAGTATCACCCTGAGAGGAGAGGATTGTAACATTTGGTTGCGTTAACCAGCAGCACCTAACAAAGAGACAAAACGGAGACCAACAACGAAAACGACATCGACCCCTTAGCGGAAAACCTCGACCTTTCATCACTAAGGGAAGGACTTGAAAGGGCCATAACGGAAGAGAGGGCACCAAGCCCTACAACACCAGAGCCACCGTCACCAAGTGGATCAGAAGAAACAGAAGAACAAGGCAAGACACGACGAAACACGATGGTGGCCACAGCAGAACAAGGAGGAGCAACATCCTCAGAAACAACCACTATTGTGAACCTGGAACAGATGAGAGAAATCATCGGATCCCTAAGTGGAGGGACCAGAAAGCCCAAGGCCAAGGAACCGGAGGTGTACCGAGGAGAATGACACAAACTAAGAGGATGTCTAGCCCAACTCATAGCGTACTACAGGACAGTAGGATGGCAGAATGGCCATGATGAGGAAAAAATCCTCTATGCACCAAGTCTCCTAAGGGACGACGCAGGAACCTGGATTACACCATACGCAGAGGTACGAATCACCCCAACCTGGGATAATTGGGCAGGATTCAAAGCAGAGTTACAAAGGCAATTTGGCGTAATCGACGCCAAGGGAGAAGCAAGTATCAGACTAAAAAACATGAAACAAGGCAAACGATAAGTCACGGAATACTGGAACGAATTCCGACTTGTGGCTAGCGAAGCCGAATTGGACGACTCAACTGGAGGCGAACTACTTCTAGGAGGAATGCTCACTGAACTACAAAACGCCTGGGGAGCTAGTAGCGAAGAATACGAGGACGTCGAAGCCCTAGCTCAATGGACAATCCGGAAGGAAACCAAACTGGTGACTGTCAGACATATTCAAGGATCACCATGAGCAAAAAACATCCAACGGGAGACCACTGCACCACGAAACCCAGATGGGACATATCGACCTGGCAATAATGGCAATCAGAATTACGGCGACCCTATGGAACTTGACGCGACGCGAAAGCAACCAAGGTTCAATATCTCGAGAGAAGAATTCCGAAGAAGGATACGAGAACAACTATGTCTCAAGTGCGCACAACCTGGACACTTAGCCAGGCACTGCCAAAAAAAGGATGTACCCAAACCATTCAACCCACAGGCAAGGAGCTGGCAACCCGCGAAGAAAACCGCCCCTTGGCAAACTAGACCAAAGATTAGAGAAATCGAGGTCAAACAGGAACCCGAAGAGTCAGGAAACGACCAATGTCCCCAGTAAAAGATAGTCTGAGGGACAGACCCGAACGAAGACCCATCATCCTGCAAAACTAGTATGCGGCACTCAACTACACGGAAACCGCAAACACAACAATGACGATATTATGGTCAAAATAGAACTACACGGCGGAAAGGAATCAGTCACTATCAACGCCATGATTGACTCGGGAGCAACAGAAGACTTCATTGACAGAGAAGTCTGCAACAAACACGGGATCAAGATGATCAAAGCAAAAAACCCCAGGGAGATTTACCTTGCGGATGGAAAACCAAGCGCTATGGGACCTGTTACCCATATGACGAAAGTACCTATGGAGATTAGTAGCCATAGGGAATAGGCGACCTTCCAAGTGGCAAATGTCCAAAACCATGAGGTCATCCTCGGGATACCATGGTTAAGAGATCATAATCCAACAATCGATTGGAATGACAAAAGGATCACATTCAACAGCGAACGATATACGACTTGGTGTCTCAAAAGTTCGCCCGTTGCATATGAGGTACCCGAAGAAAAAGCCCGGGAAGAGAATCTCATTACCAGATTCTCCAAGATCCAGGCCCACAATGGCCCGACGGCCAAGAGTGGCCCGACGGCAAGTGACCAGAGGATCAGAGTTAAGAAGCTATCCGATGAGGCCAGAGTGCCTAAAAAGGGATCAGCAAGGGCGGCAGGGCACGACCTGTATCCAAACGAAGGAACCGACGTTCCTGCCAGGGGACAGGCAATTGTTGGGACAGGGATAGCTATTGGATTACCACACAACACCTATGGACGAATTGCACTAGGAAGCAGTCTAGCAGTCAAACACCGACTCAGGACAAACGCAGGTGTGATAGACTCCGACTACAGAGGAGAAGGGAAGGTGGTCCTAGCCAACCTAGGAGACCAACCATACCGAGTGGAAAAAGGAGACCGAATAGCACAACTCATCATCGAAAAATTCTACAACAGAGAACTACAAGAAGTAACTTAGTTGGATGATACCGAGAGAGGAGATCAGGGGTTCGGAAGCTCAGACAACACCATGGACCAGGAGGTCAAAGGCCAGAAGGCGAAAACAAAAATGGAAATCAACAAGATATTGGCAAGAGCTTTTGGACAGTTCTACAGAAGAGGAGAGACAACTGGCATCCTAAGGTGGGATGAAATCGAAGACGAAATTCAGTTGGAAGCTATCAAGATTAGTACCGAACTGGCGATAAAATACAAAAACAACAGCGAAGGCCACGACGTAAGAGTGACGGTCCCCAGAGAATATCACAACCTGCTGGATGTGTTCGAAAAGGAGAGAAGACGACGCTACCTCCACACCGACCGGGCATCGATCTAGGAATCGACCTAGAAGAAGGAAAAACGGTACCTATCAAGAAAATATACGCCCTCAGTTAGGACCAACTGGAATAACTCCAGTAATACATCAAACAGAACATCAGCAACATGTAAAAACCACTCCTGGTCCACCAAGGGGGGTTATGGTCCCCCTAGTCCTCCTGGTCCACCCTGAACCACCCTGGTCCACATTGTCGGTAAAATTTGAAAAACTGTGGATCAGAGCGGATCAGAGTGGACCAGGTGGACCACAGGGACCACAACCCCCCTTGGTGGACCAGGGGCGTTCAGGGCCACCTTGGACCACGCTCCGACATTTTCCTGATGCAACCAAGATCAAGGATGGATCACAAGGGTAAAATCAGGAAGTGCTTCACCAATTATGTTTGTCAAGAAAAAAGATGGCAAACTCAGGCTATGCACCGATTATCGAGCACTCAACGAAGTCACAAAGAAGGATCGACACCCGCTACCGCTCATTAGTGAAGCACTGGACAGACTGGGAGGAGCCAAGTACTTCACCAAGCTGGATATCAAGGGCGCCTACCACAACATTCGAATCAGAGAAGGAGACGAATGGAAGACAACCTTTTCGAAAAAACTAGGAACTTACGAATACCTAGTCATGCCCTTTGGACTATGTAACACACCAGCGGCGTTCCAACGATGGATCAATGAGGTCCTTATGGAACACATTGACATGTGTTGCATCGTGTACCTGGATGACGTACTCATATATTCAAACACCCTACAACAGCACCGAAAAGACGTGAGCAACATCCTCGAAGTAATACGAAAATCTGGGATGAAGGTCAAACCATCTAAATGCGAATTCCACCAAAACAAAACGGAATATCTAGGATTTATCATTGGTCAAGAAAGGGTCAAGACAGACCCAGTCAAAACACAAGCCATCTGGGACTGGACGACCCCCAAAAAAATCAAGGAAATCCAATGCCTACTAGGTTTCTCTAACTTTTACCGACGATTCATAGAAGGATTCAGCCGAACAGCCAGGCGACTATAGGCAAGAACAAAAAAGAAAGGCATCGGCAACTGGGAGTGGGGAGACAAGGGACAAAAGGCATTCGACAAACTAATGACAAAACTCACCAAAGCACCAGTACTGGTTTACTTCGACCCCCTCGCACCAACCAAAATCGAAACAGAGGCCTCAAAATACGTCTGCTCCGGTATACTGTCACAACAATGCCAGGACGGAAAATGGAGACCAGTGGCGTACCGATCCAAGACAATGACGGACGCCGAATGCAACTACGACATACACGATAAAGAACTACTGGCGATAGTTCAAGCATTCCACGAATGGAAAAGATACACGAGAGGAAACCCCAAACCAATACGGGTCCTCACAGACCACGAGAACTTGGTCACCTTCATAACGACGAAGGAACTAAACGAACGACAAGCACGATGGATGCAAGAACTAAGTCAATACAACTTCAAAATCGAATACCCACCAGGAAAGGAAGGAGGAAAGCCAGACGCCCTCACAAGAAGAGAGGGAGACCTACCCACGGCAGGAGACAAGAGATTCACTCAGAACGTGGGAATGCTACTGCCAAAAGAACGATACTGGGATATCCCAGAGAGTAAAGAAATCAAACTCGACATATTGGAAACAATATAATTCCAAGAAGAGGACAGAGAAGAGATACAAAAGGCGATCAGCGTCAACAACGAGATTCAAGATATCAAGAGAAACTTGGACGAAGGGAGAAAAGAAATGAAAGTAATAGCGCTAGGGCTATGCCAATGGAAGGACGGCCTCTTATGGTATCAAGGCAAGATTTGGATACCAAAGGAGGAAGGGATACGAACCACTATTATCGCTAAACACCACGAACCCCTACTAGCGGGACATGGCGGAACAGCAAAAACTACCGAACTCATCAGCCGACGATATTATTGGCCCAAGATAAGAGAAGATATCAAACGATTCATAAAAAATTGCGACACATGCCAGAGGACCAAAGTGGTCTGACATGCACCATACGGATTGCTCCAGTCAAGCAAGGCCCCTGATTGACCATGGAAATCAATAGCCATGGACTTCATTAGGGACCTACCGAAATCAGAAGGATATGACACCAGACTGGTGGTCATCGATCGGCTGACCAAAATGAGCCATTTTATACCCTGCTCAAAGGACCTCGATGCACGGCAGTTCGCCAACCTCTTCATGAAAGAGATGGTCAGGCTACACGGACTGCCACACGATATCATCACCGACAGAGGAACACTATTCACCTCAGACCTATGGAAGGAAACCACGGGGAAATTAGGAATCGAATGAAGACTCAGCACGGCTTTCCATCCACAAACGGATTGACAGACCGAAAGGACCAATGCCATATTGGAACAATATCTACACGCATACATCAATTATCAACAGGACGATTGGTGTGGTTACCTACCACTAGCCGAATTTGCATACCACAAGGGATATCAGGAAACCATCAAGAACACACCCTTCTTTGCAAATTCCGGAATCAACCCCCAATACAAGATGATCGGTCATCTGATCCAAGGAAAGCAGATAAGAGCAGAAGACATGAGTCAGTTACATGAGTCATTAAGAAACGAGATGGTGGCCGCGCAATTAAGGCAAAAAGAATACTACGATCTACATGAAACCCCGATCTGAACCTACAATCAGGGGACCTGGTATAGTTCTTACCACGCAATATCAAGACCACAAGACCATCGAAAAAACTGAACTACAAGAAAATCGGACCCTTTAAAATCTTGGCAAAGATAGGGACAAGCGCATATAAACTGGCCTTACCACCTTCAATGGCGATACAGAACACATTCCACATCTCCCTCCTCGAACCTTACCAAGACAACCGATTCCCCTCACAGATCAAAGAACCCCCTCCTCCTATTCAGATGGAAGGAGAAGACGAATACGAACTCGACGAAATCATCGACTCTCGACTCCACTACAACAAGCTCCAATATCCAGCTAAGTGGAAAGGTTACTCACCAGAACAAGATAAAGTCTGGTACCCCGCGGAACGCTTCAACAAGGCCGAACACACAGTCCAATGATTCCACCAACGCTACCCAAGAAAGCCCAGAATGGATACACATTACGATCGATAGATCGTCCTCCGCACCTCCCCCGATAGTCAAACAAGAACGGTGCTCACACACACCAGACAGCGACACCCAGCGCCTCGCCCGCAACGCTACCCCCACTAGGCCGGATTACTCGGGCTCACCAAGAAAGGAGCTGGCACACGCCTCCATGAACTGGACGGACTGCACCGATGATGGATGCCAGAGCCATCTCGGCGAAAAACAAGGGTCCAGCTGGTACCCACAATTCACCAGGAGATCGAGGAAACCAAGTGTCGCCCCTGACCACGAATGGCGACAGGAGATTGAAGCAAACGCAGGAGAGGACTGGGCCCCACAACAATAACCTCGTCAGCGAAGGGCCAGAAGGGCCCACGGAGACCTCACGAGCTGGGAGCACTGTTTTAACAACAAGTGCAAGGAACACCGGTGGGAAAAGGTGGACGCCGGATGCTACCCCAGAGAAGTGGGAGAAAAAGGGACCCTGTCAAAAAATGACAGCAGGGAACACAAGAAGAGAAAGGTTGTGAGGACACGACTAGGAGGGCAGGGGAGCGAAAAAACCATTCCGGACGTGGAAGCTCTGGAAAAGACAATCTCGGACCTCGGAAGCCAACTCGATTGCGCCGCGCAAGCCATCGTCGCAAAGGACAATAACCTCGAACGACTCGATAAGGAAAAGGAAAAACTCCAAATATCCTCCAATCGAACAAAACAGAGGATGCGCCAAATCCGGGGTATGCTGTGGAAGGAAGGAGTTTAGCATCGTGGGACCAATGCAAGAGGGGGAAGGGAGGTAATGTCACAAACGGTGACTAGGCAAGGCAGAGTCTCACATGACTAATAGTTATTAGTCATCGGTTTGTTATCTTTGACGCTATGAGATCAGTTGACTCATAGGTTCTCACATGACGACGCAATAGTGTGTCATTGGTTGATTATGATTCGTTGATGGTTTGACATGACGCACGATTGTGGTCATGTGGTTTATGTATTTCGCACATGACTCATAGTTATGAGTCATGGGTTTCACGCATGTGACCCCGTTAGGGCACATGACTTGTTTTATGAGTTTTGATTGACTGGAAGTTAAGACGCAGCTGACTCGGACGAGTCACCTGAGGGATTTCACACTATGACTCACTATGAGTCATGAGTCGTGTCCCGCGAGAGTATCAGTCACACAGGGTTAGGGTTGAGGGAGGAACCCCTATATAAGGGCATCCTCGGGACATGGGATTTGGGTCACGAACGATCTCCTCTACACCTCCGGCGATTGAAAACTCAACACCATGAGTTTTCATCGTCAACATCCACCCCCTCTCCCCTCTTCTGATGGCTCGTTTGCCTAGGAGGGTGACGCTACCACCCCCCCTCTCCCCTCTGATTCCCTTCTGATCTTCCTGTTGCTTTGGCAGCCTGGTTGTAGGGGTTTCACGGTTACTTTCCCCTCCTTTCTCCGCACTTGCTTCGCTGCCTCGCTTAGCATTTGCACGGTCGGCAACCCCATTCTTTCGTCAATGGGTCGGTCGCAGTCCCGGGTTATCGTCAAAGTAGTGGCCCCGGTGGCTCTGCTCCCTGGTATTGCACTATCTCCTTGGATCACTGTTCGGTACGGTCGGCATCGTCGAAAAGTCGTGATCTCGCTTCGGTCCTCCTTCCCTCGTACTTCTATTTG
>Ga0307507_10007819_pt1 | contig 15212 bp, 4 predicted proteins | sample 7_EM_MG_FD_207223 | JGI IMG/M metagenome (GOLD analysis project Ga0307507, IMG submission 207223) | Populus trichocarpa ectomycorrhiza microbial communities from riparian zone in the Pacific Northwest, United States - 7_EM | ecosystem: Host-associated > Plants > Roots > Unclassified | place... | reverse complement strand
TTGAGCATGAGGGGGAGCAGGCAAATTCTGGGGTCGAAACACTCACCTTGGATCAGCTTCATCGCCGAATGGGGCATATTTCCCCTGCAATTGCTCAGAAGCTCGTTAAAGATGGCTTTGTGACAGGTGTGCGATTGGAATCCACGCCATCAGGTGATTTACACTTTTGCGAATCTTGTACATATGCAAAGGCCACACGAAAGTCCGTTCCCAAGGTCAGGGAAGGTGACCATGCCACAGAATTTGGTGGTGAGGTGCATAGTGATGTATGGGGACCATCGCAGGTTGAGTCTAAGGGAGGAAAGCGCTATTATATCACATTTACCGATGACAAAATGCGGCTTACTCACCTCTATCTTCTTGTGAGGAAGAATGAGGCCTTCGAGTCATACAAGGACTATGAAGCCTGGTGCTCCACACAGCTGGGTGCAAAGATCAAGATCCTTCATTTGGATCGAGGGGGAGAGTATCTGGGACAGGAATTTATTTTATACTTAAACTCTCAGGGTACGGCCCAGAAACTAAATGTACATGATACTCCCCAGCATTCCGGAATCGCCGAACGATGCAATCGCACCATCGTCAAGCGCATTCGAGCTCTCTTGCATGCTAGCGGTCTACCAAAGTACTTGTGGGGAGAGGTGGCACAGCATGTTGTTTGGTTATTGAACCGAACATCAACCAAGGCTGTGGATGGGAAAACACTGTACAAGGCAGCTTTTGGGAAGAAGCCTGACCTGCGTGGCATATGCGAATGGGGAGAAAAGGTGTGGGTGCATGTTGAGGGTGGAAATAAATTGGGAGGGTGTGTACGTGAGGGGCAATGGATTGGAGTCGACGACAAGTCAAAAGGCGTCCGCGTTTATTGGCCTGATAAGAAAATGGTCAGCGTGGAGCATAATGTTTACTATGACAAGACTTGTTCATCAATTTCTCAGCTCGAGGGGGAGGAATTGGAGGAGTTTGTTGAGACAAAAATTGACAAACCTGTTATACCTCCATCTTCCTCAAATTCTACATCAAACCCTTCACATGTCCAACTGTCTGCTTCACATGCCACCAGAGATCCACCTAGCGAACCCTCTACAGATGTCGAAAACCCCCCATCTGAAGCTGAAACACGTCCTAGATGAGCACATAAACCGATGCAACATGTTAAGGACCTGTTAGAAGGTCGGGCCGTCGCTTCCAACCTCCCAAAGGGGTGAAAGGTGGCGAAAGGTGTCCAGTTGCCGACTACCAAAGCACCAGAGCCTGTCGTCGAGGCACCAGATGCTGAAGGCGAACCTCGAAATCAAGTTCTTGAGGGGGAGGGAACCGCGGACTGGATGATGGCGGCTGATTGTGTTGAAGAGTACGCATTGGCGGCAGTGATCAGTGAATCGGAGGCGTTGGAACCTCGTAGTGTCAAGGAGGCCAAGCGTCGTCCAGACTGGCCATTATGGGAGAAATCTATTGAGGAGGAATTAGATGTTTTGAAGGCGGCAGGGACATGGGAACTAGCAGACGCACCTGAAGGAGCCAATATCGTCGGTTCCAAGTGGGTTTTCCATGCGAAGAAAGACTCTGCAGGCAACGTTGTTCGTTACAAAGCTCGTTTGGTTGCACAGGGCTTTTCCCAAGTGCCTGGCGTCGACTATTTCAACACATTCGCACCTGTAGCCCATTTGGCATCAATTCGTGCTGTCCTTGCAATAGCGGCTGTTGAAGACTTCGAAATTCATCAGATAGACATCAAGGGTGCTTATCTGAATGGGATACTCACCTCTGACGAAGTCCTTTTCATGCGACAACCTCTGGGTTATGCCATCCCAGGATCCCAAGGCAAAGTTTGCAGACTTCATAAGACTTTGTACGGCTTGAAGCAGTCCGGAAGGCGGTGGTACCAGAGATTGGTGGAGATCATGGTGGATGAGTTGGGTTTTACAAGATGTGAGGTGGACCAGGCAGTGTTCTTTCGACGTTGTGGAAAGAGTTTGATCATCGTCTTGGTTCACGTTGACAACTGTACAATTGTGGCAACTGCACAATCACTGATTGATCGATTCAAGATCGAGATTGCTAAGCACGTCGGCATTACAGACTTAGGAGAACTTCACTGGATCCTCGAAATTGAGATCCGATGCATCTGTGAAAGGCGCAAAATCTATTTATCTCAACATTCATATATCAAATCGACATTACGCTGTTATGGTCTTGATGACCTCAAACCTGTCTCTTTGCCTATGGAAACCAACATCCGACTCACATCCAATCAATCTCCTTCAACAACTGAGGAATTTGCAAAAATGCGAAATATTCCGTATCATGAAGCTGTCAGATCACTTATGTACGCATCTCTCGGCACACGTCCAGATATCACCTATGCTGTCCAAACCATCTCACGATTTTCGAAAAATCTGGGACTTATTCACTGGGAAGCTGTCAAACGGATCTTTCGTTATCTGAAAGGTACAAAAGAATTATAGTTGTCTTATGGAGGAGATGGGAAAGAACTCACGGGATATGCTGATGCGGATGGTAATATGCCCGAGGATCGACACACGATTTCTGGGTATGCATTTTTATTGCACGGCGGTGCCGTTTCTTGGACAACTAAACGGCAAGAAATTATTTCTCTTTCCACCATGGAAAGTGAATATGTAGCCGCTACCTACACTGCAAAGGAAGCTTTATGGCTTCGTTCCCTCATTTCCCAAATCTTCGACACCACTCTCACGCTGACAATGTTATTTTCCGACAATCAATCTGCCATCGCGCTCACGAAAGATCATCAATATCACACCAGAACAAAGCACATTGACATCAGATTTCATTTTATTAGGTGGATCATCGAAAATGGAACATTACAACTTATTTACTGCCCTACCGACAATATGGTTGCAGACACCCTCATGAAAGCTCTGCCATCCCCCAAGGTCAAACACTTTGCAGCCGAACTCGGGCTGGTATCGGTTTGAGGGGGAGTGTTGGATTATTGCCAGCAAACGCGATACAGCTGACGCACCACAAAGCTATACACTCAACTGTGCATTCCAGCATATTATTTGTATGTCCTCTATTGTTTCACATTTTCCATTCCATTTCTTTATAATGTACGGCCTTGTACGGCTATTGCCTATATTGTACATTCACCAGTTCCTGCTCGGCTTTACCAAGCATATATCCTCTTATGTTCCATTGAATTAACATTAGTATGATATATTCTACTTGTAGCTACACACGGCCTTTCTCTTGGGTAGTTATCTTAAATACAGTCTCGTATCTTCGAAGCTCCCCTCAGTCATTTGTCTACCAAACACTGAGGTGAGCAACTTACCGTCTCTTGATTTATTTACTGTACTTACTTCATATATAGCTTTCGTTCTAGGTAATTAATATATGCCTTAGTCGTTTGTCTACCAAACACTGAGCTTTCGTTCTAGTATTCCTACAATAATATGTTCTTAGGTGCGTTTTAAAGGGTATTTAAGGGACTACAAAAAAGCCAGTTAAGACTGGTTAAAACCGGCTCACTTGGACTGGTCTTTTTGCAGTCTTTACATTTCAAAAATGAAAAGACCGGACCACAGGTCTGGTCTTTTGCAGTCTTGGTCCAGTCTGGTTACAGTCTTTTTCTGGTCTTTTAACTGGACTTCCAAACACTAACTTTTTCAAAAAAAGTTGTCACTCATTATTCAGTGTAAAATGATTTTTGAACTAAAAATGGCAGAAAAAATGGCCAGGACTCAAGTAATAGAAAGAATCTAGCAGTTGTTGTGATGGTATCAGTGAGAGAGTCAATTGTATTCAGTCCACAGACATTCAGAGGCCACTTTAAGCTTTCAAGGCTTCCATGTGAGCCTTGTTTGACCTGGGATCAGTGGGTGTGCTCTGCATATTTTGCCTGTGACTGGTATGGCCATAACTTCACAAGGGATGTGATTCAGAACTAGTTTTGCAGAGCGAAATTGGTCTAAATTTTTGGGGCTACAACTGGATCAGTCTAGAATTTTTATTTAAGACCCTTAAACCTGTTAAAGTGCCTAATTCACAAGTATTCATAGATGTCACTATAGACTAACAGTTCTCCACATGGTCAATTTTACTATGTACTATAGAGCCACCCCAATGGGGCCAATGCTATCTATAAGTTATTGGATGTAGGTGGGCCCAATCTGTGATTTTACCCTAAGATGGCATGGTGTGGCCCAGTTGTGAACAGGATATGAATATCCTAATGGCCAACATTGGGCCAAATTGCTCTGCCAGCAATGTGATATGGCCATGCAAGAATATGTTACCCTCTGACATTTTTAAATTTGATTGAAAATCTGTGATTTCAGCCATGTTCACTGCCAGTGTGGAGGTATGCCCATGCAGGAATATGTAAGGTCAGTATTACCCTCCTACAATTTTAATTTTGTGAAATTTGATTGAAAATTCATGATTTCAGCTGGGTTCACTGCTGGCATGATGGTATTGCCATGCAGAAATATGCAAGGTCAGTATTATATTCTGATGTTTTAAGTTTGCAAAATTTGATTGACAATTGGTGATTTCAGCTGGACTGCTGATGTGACAGTATAGCATGCAGGAATATGCAAGGTCAGTATTACTCTCCAATGTTTTTGAAATTGCAAAATTTGATTGAAAATTCCCAATTTCTGCCAGATTCACTGCTGGCTTGATGGAATAGCCATGCAGGAATATATAAGGTCAGTATTATTCTCCGACATTTTGAAATTTAATTGTAGATTTGTGATTTCAGGTAGATTCACTGTGGGCATGATGGTATGGTCATGCAGGAATATGTAAGGTCAGTATTACATTCTGACATTTTCAAGTTTGCGAAATTTGATTGAAAATTCATGATTTTGGCCAAGTTCACTTCTGGAGTGATAATATGGTCATGCAGGAATATTGAAGGTCAATATTACTCTCCAATGTTTTTAAATTTGCAAAATCTGATTGAAAATTCGTGATTTTGGCTGGGTTCACTGCTGGCATGATGGTATGGGTATGGTCATGCAGGAAAATGTAAGGTCAGTATTACTCTCCAATGTTTTCAAATTTGGTTGTAGATTCATGATTTTGGCTGGGCTCACTGCCACTGTGATGGTATAGTCATGCAGGAATATGCAAGGTCAGTATTACTCTCTGATGTTTTTAAATTTGCAATTTCAGCCATGCCAGTGTGATGATCTGGCCATGCATGTATGCAAGGTCAGTATTACATTCTGACATTTTTAAGTTTGCAAAATTTGATTGAAAATTCACAATTTCGGTCAGGTTTACTGCCAGCATGATGGTATAGCCATGCAAGAATATGTTTCCCCCAACATTTCAAATTTGCAATTTAGCCAGACTCACTGCCAGCATGATGGCATGGCCATACAGGAATATGTAAGGTCAGTATTACCCTCCAACATTTTTAAGTTTGTGAAATTTGATTGAAAATTCACATTTTGGCTGGGTTCACTGCCACCCTACTGCTGCAGTGTTGCTATGGCCATGCAGGAATATGCAAAATCAGCATTACTTCTGACATTTTTGAGTCTGCAAAATTTGATTCAAAAGCCACAATTTTGGCCAGGTTCACTTCTGGTGTTGTGGTATGGTGATGCAGGAATATTCAAGGTCAGTATTACCCTCTGATGTTTTTAAATTTGCAAAATAGGATTGGTAATTCATGATTTCAGCTGAGTTTGCTGTGGGTGTTATGGTAAGGTTTTCAAATTTGGGGAATAGGATTGGGAATTTGTGATTTTGACCCAGTTCACTGCCAGCATCGTGGTATGGCCATGCTGGAATATGTCACCCTCTGACATATTTGAATTTGTGAAATTTGATTGAAAATTCACAATTTCAGCCAGGTTCACTGCCAGTATTGTGGTATGACAATGCAGGATTATGTAAGGTCAGTATTACCCTCTGATGTCTTTAAATTTGCAAAATAGGATTGGAATTTTGTGATTTCAGCCAGGTTCATTGCCACTTGTGGTATGGCCATGCAGGAATATGCAAAGTTAGGGTTACCCTCCAATTTGTGAAATAGGATTGAAAATGCTGGATTTCAGTCAGGTTCACTGCTGCCATGGTGGTATGGCCATGCAGGAAATTGTAAGATTAGGGTTACCCTCCAATGCCTTTAAACTGTTGTGGGGTTACTTTTCCTTGTTGAGTAACCCAAGGTGGAATCACTAGCTAATATCTTCAGAATATAATATGAAACATACTGTTTCATTTGAAAAGGGAATAATGAAGTGTTTTTGGTTCATCTCAATAGACTGATTTCTTGAGGATAACATGGTGAATGTTCTCAGTTCACAGATGAGATATGGTTCAACAAAAAGCAATCTTGATAAATTGAATGTGGTTTTGAATCTATTTGAAACACCAGAATGAAGCAGGGAGATAGGGAAGGCCATTCAATGTTTCTCATATTGCATATTTTGCATGGCCATAACAGGACCCCAGAGCTTTTGACTTTTAGCCCCCCACTCCATTGTTCCTGTCTTAGAAATTATGGTGATTGTGTTTGGCTGCATCCTCCCCAAACCAAATCAGGCTCTAGTTTGTAATGTCCCTGGCTCAGCTCACCATGGCCACAATTCAATACAGTAGAGTAGAACAATAAAATAAAATATCCATACTTTCAACTCTGACTACCATCATCCCATCAAAAAGTTGCAAATGTCTGTTTTCACATTCAGGATTACCTCAAGCATGTCACCCCCTTCAATCTGGCACATCCAGTTTGACAGCCTTGCATTGGTGTGCTAATCTCAACACGTCTGACATGCTTTGACAATCTTTCCCAAGTGCACTTTTCTGATGCCCCAACCCTCCTCCTCCTGCTGCTCTTGCTTCCTTCTTCCCCTTGTCAATCAGTTTCAACCTCCATCCCTGTTCCCCCTCAGCCCACTCTGAACCCCTATATACAATGTTAAATTATCCTTATTTCTCACTGCTTATTATCATGTACCTACCTATCAGTACCCTCATTCAAATTTAGTTGAATTTCATGCTCCAGTATTACTGAAAACTTATCAACACAACATAATGCACTTTAATGCATCTGTGATGCATCACTTTGGCTTTGGCATGTCAACAATACCCTGTGACCCTTAGAGTGACCTGGTTAGCCTGCATTCATTTTGGTTCAGGTGAAACAACTGTTTTGGGGTGTAGCCAAACACAACCACTACAATTCCTAAAATGGGAACAAGGGAGTGTGGGGCTAAAAGTATGCAACTGGACCCCAGCATTGAACTCAGAAAGTAATAATTACCTTGCATATTTCCCATTGGCCATACCACAATAGTGGCAGTGAACCCAGCCAAAGTTGTGAAGTTTCAATGCTATTTTGCATGTTTGAAAACATCAGAGGGTAGTACTGACCTTGTGTAGCCAGACCATCATGCCAGCAGTAACTCTGCTGAAATCATGAATGTCCACTCCAATTTCACAAATTTAAAAACATCAGAGGGTAATACTGACCTACAGCAGTGTGCCAAAAGAATGGACCATGGGTCATTTTCTTGTACTTTTTCTGTAGTGTAAATATAGTTGTGTATTCTTTTAGATGAGGTAGTTGTATTACACTTCCTTTGGTATCAACCAATTTGAGTGAAAGTTGGGGCCTTGAAGAGGTTTTTGTTGTGTTGTGAAGGTGATTTTGAAAAAAAATATGCACTAACTGGAAAGGGAGCCAAAAGATACTTCTGGTTAATCTGAATGAGCCTATCAAAAATCAGTAGAAAATACTGAGCAGTTAGGTCTCTAGAGTCTTTGGAAAATGCAACTGACTAGCTAGGAGTATGAGACTTAAAATTAGAGGGGCATAGTGCTGGCCCTTATATACCTACAGGCATGGTCCATGCTACTATGTATACATATTTATCATAGAATGTGAAAGAACAATGGCTAATAATAGTCCATTGTTGTTATCATAATTGTGACAGGGTATGGTCATGTGTTTTATGCCAACAGATAAGAGATAAGGCAAGGAATCATGCAGCACCAAGTAGAAAAAGGTAAAAGGGGAAAATGAACATGTAAAGGGTATATACCAAGGACACTGTCATCTTGTAAATTCTAACAAAATTAACTACCAGTCCCTGAAACCCCTCCATTATCAAGATGTTCCTGTTTATGAAATGAATGTGTTATCCTGGACTTGAATTTTGAAATTCTCTTGGCAAGATTGGACAGATGATGCACTTATTATGTAAACATGTGAGTTGGTTTTTTAAAGAAAAATGAAGTTCACTACATACTTTTTTCCCCATGATTCACTATTGTATCTGGCAGAACTGCTAGAGCCTGAGGATCCAAAATGACCTGTATTGAATCTGAGGCATCCTCTTCAGGGACTGTGCTCCTTGCATCAAGAACTTGACTCTCCTGGGCTTCTTTGACATTGGACATGGTGTTGATTTCATATGAATGCTCCCCTGGAAAAACTCTGCTCTGTGCTTTCTGAGCTTGGATCTGCAATTCCTCTCCCTCTGAGTGTTTTCCCAGGCATTTATATTTTTCTGCTAGATTTCTCATGGTTGTGATGGTGTGTGGGTGTTCCAGTCCAAGAGTTCTGTTTCTTGCATCCAGAACTTGCATTTCCAGCTTCTCCGCCTCTGTGTATTTTCCCAAATTTCCATATGTTGATGCTAGATTTTCCATGGCTCTGATTGTGTCTGGGTGGTCCATTCCAAGAATTCTGTTCCTTGCATCCAGAACTTCCATTTCCAGCCTCTCTGCCTCTGTGTATTTTTCCAAGTTTCTATATGTTGCTGCTAGATTTTCCATGGCATTGATTGTATATGGGTGTTCCATTCCAAGAATTCTGTTTCTTGCATCCAGAACTTGCATTTCCAGCTTCTCTGCTTCTGTATATTTTCCAAGTTTAAAACATGTTGCTGCTAAATTTCCCATGGCATGGATTGTATCTGGGTGGTCCACTCTAAGAATTCTGTTTCTTGCACCCAGAACTTGCATTTCCAGCTTCTCTGCCTCCATGTATTTTCCAAGTTTAAAATATGTTGCTGCTAAATTTCCCATGGCATGGATTGTATCTGGGTGGTCCACTCTAAGAATTCTGTTTCTTGCATCCAGAACTTGTTTATCCAGCTTTTCTGCCTCTGTGTATTTTCTTAAGTTTCGATATGTTGCTGCTAGATTTGCCATGGCATTGATTGTATCTGGGTGTTCCACTCCAAGAATTCTGTTTCTTGCATCCAGAACTTGCACTTCCAGCTTCTCTGCCTCTGTGTATTTTTCAAGTTTAAAATATGTTGCTGCTAAGTTTCCCATGGCTTGTATTGTATCTGGGTGTTTCAGTCCAAGAATTCTGTTTCTTGCATCCAGAACTTGCATTTCCAGCTTCTCTGCCTCTGTGTACTTTCCCAAATTTCCATATGTTGCTGCTAGATTTCCCAGGGCATGGATTGTCTCTGGGTGTTCAACTCCAAGAATTCTGTTTCTTGCATCCAGAACTAGTTTTTCCAGCATCTCTGCCTCTGTGTATTTTGCAAGTTTAAAATATGTTGATGCTAGATTTGCCATGGCTCTGATTGTGTCTGGATGTTCCACCCCAAGGATTCTGTTTCTTGCATCCAGAACTTGTATTTCCAGCTTCTCTGCCTCTGTGTATTTTCCCAACTTTTGATGTGTTGCTGCAACGTTTGCCATAGCTCTGATTGTGTTTGGGTGTTCCACTCCAAGAATTCTGTTCCTTGCATCCAGAACTTGGATATCCAGCTTCTCTGCTTCTGTGTATTTTCCTAGACAATGACATGTTGTTGCTAGATTTGCCATGGCTTGGATTGTTTCTGGGTGTTCCACTCCAAGAATTCTGTTCCTTGCATCCAGAACTTGGATATCCAGCTTCTCTGCCTCTGTGTATTTCCCCAAGTTTCGATATGTTGCTGCTAGATTTTCCATAGCTCTGATTGTGTCAGGGTGTTCCACTCCAAGAATTCTGTTCCTTGAATCCAGAACTTGCATTTCCAGTTTCTCTGCCTCTGTGTATTTTCCCAGACAACGATATGTTGATGATAGATTTGCCATGGCAATGATTGTGCCTGGGTGTTCCACTCCAAGAATTCTATTCCTTGCATCCCAAACTTGCATCTCCAGCTTCTCTGCCTTTGTATATTTTCCCAGAGAATAATATGTTGCTGCTAAATTTGCCATAGCTCTGATAGTATCTGGGTGTTCCACTCCAAGAATTCTGTTCCTTGCATCCAGAACTTGCATTCCCAGCTTCTCTGTCTCTGTGTATTTTCCCAGAGAAAAATATGTTTCTGCTAGGTTTGCCATAGCTCTGATTGTGTCTGGGTGTTCAACTCCAAGAACTCTATTTCTTGTATCTAGAACTTTATTCTTCAAGACTTCTGCCTCCTTAAAATATCCTTGTTCCCGCAACAGCTCCCCAAACTTATCATAAGCATCATCCAAGTAACTGACCCTGCTCTGGTTACTTTCTGATCTGGAATGCTCCATATTTGCTCTTATATGTGTCACCAAGGCCCTCCGGAACTCATATGGCTGGCCTTCATTCCATCTTAGTGAACAAGACAACATAACATATGCCATTAGGCAACATTGTTTCCTCTCATTTAAAGGTATTCTGTCTCGTCCCCAGGCATGGACAAGTGGATGCATTGCATACACACAGTCAGATGGGCCTTTCTTGATTAAGGAGAATGACAGTAATATTCGAAGTCCCTCTCTAAAGACAAAGTTATCCCAAGTACCTGTTTTGTTGAGAGGAAGTAGTCTCCGATCCAGTAGTGAACTTGCAATTGGTAATGCAGGGCTAGACATTTCTTGATTTTTTTGAACTGCAGCATAAGAAAATATTTCCTCAGTGATTCCCTCATGATGGAAGAAAGGAAATAAATTGAGCAGAAGAATTGCACTATTAGCTGCATTGGCCCTGTGAGGATCATCAGATTGAGCCCTCTTCTCAATTTCTTTGTATGATAGTTCCCAAGTCCCATAGAGACTTCTGTTATACTTAGAAGCTCCAGTAAATTCAGAATGGGATAATAATGTTTTTCGATGCTCTGAATATTTTGCAAGGTAGTCTCCAATAGTGGTTACCCTAGATGCAATGTAACCACCAGCCTGATCAATGGCAAGAGGAAGGCAAAAGAGTTCCTTTACAATCTTAGAACCTTCAGCTTGAAACTCCATTGAAGATGGATCCAAGCAACTGGCTTTTAGAAGTAATTCAATGGCATCATTCTCTTCCATCTCAGTTACTTCAAGAGAATTCTCAGGTGAAGTCAGATTCCTCATGGTGGAGTTGCGACTAGTTATCAGAATGTTTCCCCCCCTTCCAGGTGGAAGATAAGCCTCCAGCTCAGCAGGAGATAGAGCATCAGCATTGTCAAAGATGATTACATAGTTCTCTTTCAGCAAGCCAATCCAGTGAAGAGCAGATTCAGGTGAGCCATCCAGTCCACTAGACTGGGCTGCATGAAGATTACAGATACCCTTGAGCCCCTGTGTGATGGTGCCAACTGAGGAAGCATCAATCCAGAAAACAGAAGAGAAACTGAAGGGAATTGAAATACCAGAAATGAGTGTTGGATCTGCCTCTTTGGTGATACTCACCAGTTAGACATTTTCTCAACAAACTTCAAGCAAATCTGAGTCTTTCCAATACCCCCCATTCCATACAACAGAAAGAACTTTCTCTCCTTAACTGAGTCACTTGTGTCAGAGAAATGATTCTTGAGTTTGGTGATGACTTCTGTACGCCCTGTGAACCGATTGCTTGGATTTGGCATGAGGGGAATAACCCCATCGGACATCGTACTACTGCCGTTGTTGATGTTGTTGATGTGCATCTGCCAGAGATCCACACTGTCAGTTTGGTTCACCAGAATATCTACATGATAACCATTCTACCCACAGCATTGGTGGTAATGAACATGTTGTCGCGAGCAACAACAAAGTGGTGATCACCCGCAAGAACGCTCGCTCCACTCATGTTAAGATACTGAAGTGGAGAGGTTCAGGATGAGGGAAGGAAGGAAAGGAGAGCGCCTGGAGGCCAGGAGACCCCCAATCATGCTGTCATCGAATTTAAGGATTCCCCTTTCGGACTGCCGAGCCAACCGGGAGCTACCTTAAGCACGTGCCTGGGTTTTTCCAACCGTCCAGTCTTCTCCTTGCCTTCGTTTTTCTTGTTCCTCGGTATCCAGAGATGGCTGTTTACTATGCTGGCTCTGTATGGCACCTACAGAGTTCATGATAAGGGGATGAAGTCCGCTGGCGCCAAAGCCACCTATTGTGATGGGCGGTGCTTTACTGTTGGACTCCACATCTTCCTCTACGAGTTCGTACAGCAGCGAACGTATCTCAAGCGTTTCTTGGAAATGAAGGTGCGAAGTGTACACCCTGGACGCAGGAGCCTCGGCTGACAGCCTTGTAGGTGGGAGTCATGGCAGATTGGGTGCGCGGTGTCAAGTCTCAGCCTCGAAACCAGAAAATGGTACACGATCTACATATCTCTCTTTTTCGTCTTAACAGCCCTTCCAGTGTGACCATCGCTCGAAGTGAGTGGCCGGATCATCGAGTTTACAGTCCGAAGGCACAGTCTTTGCCTTCGTTTGAACATCTGTTTTCATATCTGCAAACTCTTTTGCAAGGATGGAGGTAATGCGCGGTGACTCAGCGGGTCGTGTCCGATCGAACGACAGAGTCTGTCAAGTGAGCTCATATTCTTTTCTATAACGGCGGTACTTAGCTAATGATATTTTCGCAGATGACTCTACATATCCTACTACTTTCCCAAGTCCGAGCGCGTTCTCTCGCACGGCCACATTCGCTCGCCCATTCTCCTAAACGAAACCAAGGGTCAACGACAGCCGACTTTCGCAGTTCCCTCAAATTCCACTTTCCTCTGCACCAACATCGCGCCTGCACCTCCCAATCTCGACTGCTCCCCCACCACGGGTACTGAAGCCAAGTATGTTCTTGGACTATTTCAGTGTTCTCCCGACTGAGGTCGATCGTTGGGAGGGCCCTTCTGACGACACAGACGCACGGCTTCGTTTCGGTCTGTTGTCCCGGGGGCGGATTAAGGTGGCGTGGACGATGGATTGATCAAGTTATTCGACATCCACGGCGAATAACGTGGACAACGTTTGGACGAATCTTCGACGAGGAAGGGCAAAAGAATGTGAATGTCGAGTTGCTGGGGCTGGAATTATACGGAACCCGACTCGCTTTCTCGCATTTTCTCCTCGTCGACTTCTACAAGATCCAAGGTCGTACACGCTTCAGGCCTCCCAACGACTCAAGAGATGCTCGACCCTCATGTGCTCGTTATTTCTCCACCGTCGTCATCCGCTGGAAGGGTATATGATGGTTCTCTCAGCTCTCAGCTACCTCGCAATAGCAACCAACCCGCCAGGAAAGGGCGCTCGGACGACACTGAACTAGCGCAGGATTGCACTGTGAGAATTGTATGCAGAAAGGGCAAATTGGCGCCATATAAAGAGGATGGCGGGAGCTGAGGTTGGTTGGGAAGGGTGCGACGCTCTGTGAATGTCGATGTGGTGATTCTGGGTGGATAATAGAAGCGATATGTCAGTTAGACGCAGTGGAAGCAATCGAGCACGGATTCAATCGGGACAAGAGCGCGATGTACCTGATTGAGAGAATCGTCGACCAGGAGGGATTGTAGCGAAGGCAGAGCACTGCGGGGTATGCTCGAGTATTCGACGCCGGAGTTGGTGGATGGGTAAATAAACGGATGGGAGAGAATGGTCGTTTTGGCGAGCGCTTCTGCGTTGTTCAGCCAGATCATGACTTCCCGGTCGCTTACCTACTGAGGTAGAAATATGAAGAGAGCGCTGACAGATAGTTCCCGCTACTACTGTATAACGTCAATCTGGTGATTTCGTGAGAGCAAAATCTGAAAGCAGGCTTCACAACAGTCTCTGACACTTTTGCATCGTGTAACTTTTGCAATCAATAACGCCACCACCTCTGCCCCCATCGCGTAGACGCATGAAAGTCAAAGCACAAGCGCCCGATGGTAATTCATCATTGCCACACAGGACGACGATGTACTGAGTCAAGCCATATTATTTTGGCCGCGCTTGCGTCAATGTCGGCTGCACATACATTCATGGATAAATCGTGCTGATAGTCATAATACTACACAAGTGCGCACTTGGTAAAGTAGTCGATGCGAGGAGAAAAAGTAGTAAAATTGAGTCTATGCCTTAGAAAAAGGACTCGGACAAAGAAAAAAAAAGACAACTAACCCCCAAAGTGTAAGACGGCCATATGTCTGCAATGCAACCGCTACACCAAAAGGTCGTATAGGTGGAAGTACACTCTTTCACCTACCGGAACATATATATGGTAGTGTAGACAGCTGTAGCGACAGCCTTATACCGAGTCGCTAAATGGACACCAGCTTTTCCCGTTTCGTACTCTGCACTTCCCACCGCAAAGACGAAACGGGTCTATTGATAAAAAGTCGTGGCGAAGCTCGTCCAGTATTAATCGGAACGAACCCTCAATCCGGTACGGGAAGGCACTGTCAGGACAATTATAGATCGGGTACGGGAGTATCAAAAACGAAGATCTCACAGGTTGAAATTGCAACTTGAAGCAACTTTTTTGGGGGCGAAGTGCCTGAGCCCTGAAGGATATTCAAATCGAAAAAGCCCGTGTAGACAAAAGCAGCAGCTTCTCCTAATTGTTGGACTCGGAATAAACATTAGAAAACTCCGTCAGAGCCTAAATAAGGTTTAAAAGCCAAGGATTGTTGACATGTCGGCAGATCGATATCATTCAACTCAAGAGCCCGAAATATTCCAATAATAAATCACATTGCAATCCGGCCCAACGACGTCCAAACCCTGACCTCCCCGCAAGAGTCTCCAAAGTAATAATACAACAACAGAACAAAAGAACCCCTCCATAAATATATTCCGCGCCCCGAGCGTTGAAGCGACACGAAAAAAAAACTCCCTCATAATCATGTAGGCCAAAGCGAGTCATACAACCGTGAATGTGATGTGTGTGTGGGTCTAAAAAAAGTATAAGCGCATTTGAATAGAATGACAAAATGGTGGAGCGTACATGATATGAGTGGGGTGCGTTCAGGCAATAACGCAGTAAGCGTTGTTACCGCTGCCACCGTCGTCGGAGTTGGTGGGGATGTCGGAGGTGTTAGAGATGGTGGTGAAAGAATCCAT
>Ga0307507_10007818_pt1 | contig 15213 bp, 14 predicted proteins | sample 7_EM_MG_FD_207223 | JGI IMG/M metagenome (GOLD analysis project Ga0307507, IMG submission 207223) | Populus trichocarpa ectomycorrhiza microbial communities from riparian zone in the Pacific Northwest, United States - 7_EM | ecosystem: Host-associated > Plants > Roots > Unclassified | place... | reverse complement strand
ATGAAATCGATCAGATCATAGTTACAATGATCGATCATGATCTGATCGAGAGGGCCTTGTGATCGAGATGATCGAGCACTGTATGATCGATCATTGATCGATCATGATCTGATCGTGTCCATCACTATTTGGGGTGGTTTTTGCGCTACTCACATTTTCCCGCTTGAGCACGCAGAGCACTGGGTTGACCCTGGCTATGATCACTCGATCACTACCCCTCTCTCGAGAAAATCTGCCATGAGAAGATGTATCGGTGTATACTCGGTTCAGAACGGAGTGTTGCTAAGGAGGGATGTACGCCAGCGGTTCGAGCGCTACCTCGTGTCTATCAACCCTGATGTAAGTACGCAAGTATGTTCTTCCGAGTTACAACCACTTACAATATTCTTAGGACAATTACAAGTTCATCTGCTTCGTGCGCGATGAAACGGGCGTTGCCGGCAAGCATATCGATAAGACCTTCCTTGAGAATCCTCAGCGACCAGGTGATCAATTCCTACGGTGGCACTTCAGGCAAGCTGTGCTCGCAAATATGAGGGGGCAAGGAGAGCCGATCTTCGAGTAGGATCTCCCTTCTGGTTCTGATATGGTTGGTGAAATTATGAATGGTGCAAAGGCGGGAGAAAGGATGGAATTTGAGCTCTTGGTCGGCTAGCAGAATCTGCCAAAGCCGGGCAAAGCGCGGGATAATGCTATTGTAACTAATTCTGTTAGAATTGGGCGGTGTCTATGATAGAATAATATCACGATACTATTTTTCTCCAAAGGGGAGTACAGGGGTGAGGTTTATTAGGGACCATTTACCTAACCGTCTAGTTTTAAAATTTGGGTGATAAAACACGTCGCTGCCCCTCAGTAGGTAGAATAAAGCACGAAATGATGCGGGCCGGGCCCAATCTCACACTCCCTAAGGAATAGAGCAATATGATACCACCACTATATCCCGAGGTTTGTTCATCCTCCGGGCTTTTGCAGCATAGACCCCAGGTCCCCAGCCTAACTTAACTATGACGAGCCAACACGACCAGTTCGAAAAACAAGTGACTGGCAAAGATATAACAACCGCTTGGAATGCTCAGGATCTCAAAGGGTAGATATCGCTCGGCCTCCATACAATCAAGGAAGCTATCATACGAATTCCTAACAGTGTCGAAGATGCTTCGCTTGATGGAGCAGGCCCCTTCTTTCCAACTCTCCCAAAGATCCCGAACCTAGCTGTCGAAATGGAGATCATTAAAGAAAGTCAAAACCTCGTATTGGCCAAGGTTTGATCCAGCTAACTTATGGATGGACCCATATATCAAATCTTTATGACTTGGATGAATCCTACATTTTGGCAAAAAGTCGGGAGGGAGATCTTATGGCATCCCCGACATGTATAAAAATGGCGTAGATCATGAGAGAGAGCCTATTATATCATGTCAAGGAGGGAATTACTTTCGAGGCTATGAGAGAAAGTAGCGTGGCGATTATTTACACCTCAGATTAAAAAAAGACCACGAAAAGCGGAAAGTATAATCCAATTCTTCGATTCACCTGTAAACGAACGGATATTCCTATTAATTTATACGCAGACTCCCTTCTGCGATGGGGTATCGAAGTCACAAACCTCTTTCTGGTTCCAAATATACCGGAACAATTGACACCCTACATACGAAGGCAACGACCGTGACATACTTATAGAAATTCCTAAAAGAAAGGAAAGATCCAACATCACCGAACCTAGGCCAAGTTTTTCCCGCTCCTTAATTTAGAAGTACATATTATAATTGTCAGTATGGAGATTAATAGATGCGGATGGAGAGTAGGCTCCAGAACTATGGGCCGCGGAAAAAACGTTCGGGGACGACAATGAGGATATCTACTGCACAGTCCAGTACAGTACTTGCACCACATATCGGCATCTTATTTACAGTACATGGCCTTTCTACGAGCCATACTTTCTCTAAGGACGAATTAATTATGTTGGTATTTTGTCTCCGCATGCCCGATATCATTCAACTTCATCCTCTCTTGTTATACCTTTCATGAAACTCCTTACTGCACCTTCCTTGGTCCTTCCGAAACTATCTCCTTGCAGCTGAAAATTTCTTTCTTGTTTCAGTCAGAGAAAATTTTCTTCCTCCGTGTGAGAGGTGAAGGATTTTCATATGATAAAAGAATGGATCATCTAGTTAGAAATAGTATGCAAATTTGAACGTCTATCTTGTGCAAGTGATTTGCCCAATTCAAATCTCTCTCTACCAATTATTTTACACATTTACTCCCCCTACTCACCCTAATTTATTATAAATTAATTCATCCTTAACAGACAAATGGATTCGGAATTATTGGAGGAGCCCCGCCGTCTACGGTCAATACCACAACCCTTTAAAAAAAAAGCACAGGTTACCTCTTCGGTTGGGGGATCCGACATATAAACTGGTATACTCAGTGAGTACAACAAAGCTGTCTACTCCGCTATCACCACGGTTGATCCTCTATGATACGATCGGGAATTTTCTCCGTAACGAACTATCGATATAGGAGAGTGGAAAGAAAGAAATAAAGCCCCCCCTAAGAAAAGATCCATTACCGGCTCCTCCCTGGAAAACCCCGAACGAGCTCTATTCTACGATATTCTATTCTAACTTATCCGCTAAAAGACGAATTCTTCTTTTGAGAGAGAGATAATAATTATACAAAAGTGAAAACAACAGGGCAGAGCAAGTCCACGTGATAAAACAAAATGCACTCATGTTATACACAAAAAGGAAGCCATTCGTTCGTTCGTTCGATCAACCTGAGTCTCAGATGAATCTGAATTTTTTTTTTCATGCTGGGAGCGACCGCTCACCCGGCTGTATGTACGTATGTATCTATCCCCAGAATATACACGCCTTTCACGGCTTTTGTGGTTTTTTTTTAAAAAAAATTAAAAAAAAAACGCCACACCTCTAGCAAAAATTATCACTCGCTTTCACTTTTTTTATTTTATATTCGCTAAGTTGCCCACCCTCTCACACTTGGGCCACTTGGTATTTCGCCCCTACTAGCTTAGGTCGTGACTGTTGTTTTACGGGGTTTTCCTATTGTGCGGGGTTTCCACCAGTAAATAAACTCTGCGACTATACAGTAGAAAGCAATAATTGAAGTTATCCTTTTCCTCTCACACCCAAGTGCTGTATTTCTCTGCTACCCGCCATTTCGACTGCTGACTGCTATCACCACCCACCTACGCCCAACTGCACACCTTACCGCCATCTATCACTACCACTCTCATTAACAGCTGAAAAGAGGCTAATAGGCAAATCATCTTGTTATTTGCAAGACTACCCCTAAACAGGTGGTATTCATTGGTCGTTGGCGTTGTTGGTCCTCCTTTAATTCTACATTTCATTCGCGACGAATTCCTGCCCCTGCTCCCTATACTTACCGCCCACCAGCCGCTACCGCAAAGAAAGCATTTTCACTTCCTAGAACATCCCGTAGCCTTCGGTCCCCGGATAGGGATTTATATCGGCTTGCCTTTTGGAGAACAGGGTCAGTAGAAACTCTCTCAACCCCCAGCGAAGACCACAAGCCTTAATCAAAATGGAACAAAATCGTACCCGCGGACGCAATGTCCACATCTACAGTGCAAAAGACACCAGCACAGTTCTCGGTGGTCTGATCGTCACCAACGGTATGACAAACTCTAATTTTTACTCGATGGTCGAGATCACCTATATACTCGACAAGGACTACAAACTGCGTTATGAGGGTGGTACAACTGTTCAGAGGGATGACAATCCTCTTCAACCAGGGAAGTACTTCATCAGTATTGCCGGTTCCCTCATGACAAACAATGAGCCTTGGTTGGTCCGTACGGGAAACGGGCGGCCAAAGATTTCCACTAGAGCATTTCGTAAGCAGTACGTACGCGCGATCGTGGGTGCGTTATAACGGAAACACGTGCCATTTATGAGGAGCAGGAGTATTGGGTTGGTTTTTCAGCTACCCACATTTTCCCGCTTGAGCACGCAAAGCACTGGGCTGATCCTAGCGATGATTGTTCGATCACCACCCCTGTCTCGAGAAGATCTGCCTCGAGAAGATCTACCGGTATATACTCGGTTCAGAATGGATTGTTGCTAAGGAAGGATATACGCAAGCGGTTCGAGCGCTACCTCGTGTCTATCAACCCTGATGTAAGTCCACAGGTATGTTCTTCCGAGTTACAACTACTTACAATATTATTAGGACAATTATAAGATCGTCTGCTTCGCGCGCGATTCTATGAACATTGCTGGCAAGCATCTCGATAAGACCTTCCTTGAGGATCCTCAGCGACCAGGTGATCAATTTCTACGGCGGCACTTCAGGCAGGCTATGCTCGCAAATATGAGGGGGCAAGGAGAGCCAGTCTTCGAGTAGGATTTCCCTTCTAGTTCTGATATGGTCAGCGAAATTATGAATGGCGCAAAGGCTGGAGAAAGGATGGAATTTGAGCTCTTAGTCGGCTAGCAGAATTTGCTAAAGCCGGGCGAAGGGCAAGGTAAAGCTATTGTAACTAATTCTCTTAGAATAAAGCAGTTTCTATGATAGCATAATATCACGATACTATTTTTCTCCAAAGGGTAGTGCAGGCATGAGGTTTATTAGGATCCAAAAGGGTAGATATCACTCGGCCCCCATATATATAATTCCATCAACGAAGCTATGATACTAAATCCTAACAGTCCCGAAGATGATTCGCCCGCCTGATGAAGCAGGCCCTTCCTTCCAATGCTCCTAAATATGCCGAATCTAGGTATTGAAATGGAGGTTATTATTAATGACACAGGGAAAAAAAGCCGAAACTTCGTCTAGGCCGAAGCTTGATCCAGGTATGGATGGACCCAGATATCAAATTTTTACGACCTCGGATGGAATCCAGATTCCTCAATCCTAGCAAGGTCGAGAGTGATGTGTTATAGCATCCCCGACATGTATAAAAAAGACCTGGATTACGAGAGAGCCTATAATGTCGAGGAGTTACCTTTTCGAGGCTATGATAGAAAGCAGCGCAGCAATTATTTATTTACACATCAGATTAAAAAGGAACCAACCCAGAAAGCCAAAAGTATGATATAATACAATTTTTCGATTCACCCGTAAAGAACGGCGCAAATATCTTTTCGTGATGAGGTATCGAAACCACAAACCTCTTTCTAGTCCAAATATACCCAAGGGCCTGTTTAGATAGAATAGTTCGGTTCCGTTAGCCCATAAAAATGACATTTTCTTTCCGTTTTGAAAAGGGTAACAAAAGTGGAATGTTGCACTAGTGCGCTCCAGGTGGATTTGGCAACATGGTGGGCTTGCGTCATTTGGGGGAGTTGATAGTTATCGTGAGCAACGCTTCAAAATCACTCTAATCTCACTTAGTCTCCGAACAAAACCTTTCATCTTTTCTACTTCTCTTCTAACTTCATCGAAACTGCATGTCTCCCCGCCAAAACCTGCTTCAATACACAGCCTAGTTGTTTGCTTTGTATTCCACTTGAGATACCTATCACTGGACTATTTGTTGTATTTTGAGAAGTACTTAAAGACAAGGCATCGTCTAGGCGGGTATTTACCCGCCTAAGGGTGAACGAAAAACTTCGAGTGTCCTCACTATCTTTACAGAACCAGCTAACTTAAATCCCCCTAAATTTAGTATGTATGTAGGTGTCAATTGTTTAGGGCCTGTTTGGTATACTTGTAGAAAAGGAAGAGGTGGCAACTGTTCCGTTGCGAAATGGTTTGACCTGTAGAAATGGTTGTCGCCAATGGTCAACCATTTCTACAAGGCAACCATTTCGTTGCCACAAGTTGGAAACGGAAAGGTTCAGAGCCTGTTTGGTTGGAACGGTTCCGTTCCGTTCCCCCATACTCGAGTACAAACGACCGTTCCCATTTCCGTTCCAAAAATTGTGAACCGAACAGCCGTTTAGCAAAACTCTTCCGGTCCAAGGAAGTGTTTGCTTCGTTGCCGTGAAAAGTTTTTCCCATGCCAAACGGCCGTTCGGTTCACACCTAGCGGCTCTCTTGCCGGACCAACTAAATCCCTCTACTAACGCAACGACCATAGCACGCTAATAGAAATTCCTAAAAGGAAAGGAAAGAACCCAGGCCAAGTTTTTTTAGCTCCTAAATTCGGAGGTACATATCATAATTGTCAGGACGAAGATTGATTGATGCGCATAGAGAATTGGTTCTAGAACTATCTGCTGCTGAAAAAAAATGTTCGGGACGACTATTCTAATATGTACAGTACTGTACAGCTCAGTGCAGTACGTGCACCACATGTGGGCATCGTATTTACATGGCGTTTCTGCTAGCCACAATTTCTCTAAGGACGAATTAATTAATCCTTACAGACAATGGATACCACGAACCTTAAAAAAAGCAATAGGTGCTCGCCTCCTCAGTTGGTGGGATCCGACATATATATACAGAGTGAGTTCTATAAAATTTGGCTCCTCCTCCTCCTCTATCACCTCGATTGATTCTGATTCTATGATACGATCGAATAATACGATCGAATTTTTCTCCCTAATGGAGGGACCGATATGGGAGAGGAGGAAGAGATCAAGTCCGCCCAAGAAAAAATTCATTATTAACTCCTTCGCTCCTCCCTAGAAAAGTCCGAACCAGTTCTATCCTATTCTATACACATTAAACCAGACGAATTCCTTTTTTTCTCTTGAGATAATAACTACGCAAAGTTGAAAAGAACAGAAGCAAGTCCACGTAATATATAAAAATGTGCACTCATGTTATGATACATAAAAGAAGCGACCCATTCGTTTGTTCGTTCGATCTATCAACTTGGGTTTCAGATGAATCCAAATTTTCTTCATACTGGGAGTCGCCACGCACCCAGCTGTACGTATGTATCCCCGGAGTTTACGCGGCGTTCACGGCTTTTGCGGTTTTCAAAAACAAAAAAAAAGCAACGTTTTGTTGAGCTTATAGAATAAACTATACAAACCATATCTTATCCGTCCAACTGAGGGGATGAGCGAGGTCCCATGAGAAGAATTCAGTCTACCAAGATGGATGGACGGATGAAAGACTGGAAGAGTAAGTTTTGTAACCACCTCCAGTTCATATTATATACAATCTCGGTATGTTTGTTAGTTATTATACCGAGATTATTTATGATACACGTCTTATCATACCAGGCGGAAATATCTAAAACTCTTTCTCTATGATTCCCATTACGGAGGTACAGGGCCTAAGTTTTGTAGGTTCTACCAGCGAGGTCTGCTACCTTCACCCCTGTGGAACCTACAAAACTTAGGCCCTATACCTCCATAAGCAGCGGCGCTAAAACTGATCCAATTTCGGTCTCTTTTATCTCGGATAACAGTGAGTGGGCGTGTGAGTGAGTGCTTGGCGAAACGAAGCGAGTAGAGAGAGCAAAAATCAGGTGCATGTCACCCTTCCTTCCATCCGAGGATCACTTGGCTCCATGTCAAAAAGCGAAAAGGTTCGGCGCGAACAAGGATCTGGAGAGGGTCACGAGTCTAGTCTGGTTTGGCAAGTACTAGGCAGTGATTGTGTGAAGCTAAGAATGATAAATAATAACTCCTCCACAAGGAGTGCACTGCACAGCACAAGAACCTCTCAGAAATATAATCCAAATTCCAACATACCACATTGCCATACAAGCACGATCCTCGAGTCATTCGAGTCAAAGCGAAACTAGTGAACCAAAAGCTCATCAATTGACATGACCAAAGCCCATACCGTGTTAACGTCAGTGTCCTAGTGAAATAGAAACCTTGATGCTCAGTCATGTAACTCCGCTATCATAGATTATCACTCGCTTTCATTTTTTTCCCAGTATTCGCTAAGCTGCCCATCCAGTCACACACTTAGGCCACAAGGCAACACTAAACCTTAACGCGATTTCTAGTATCGCGCTAAATCCCACCTGATAGATAATCCCATCTGACAGTGATTACGGTATAATAGTTAGGTTAGTTTGGGGCACGAGCATTAGCTTAGGGTCGTGACTGTTATTTCATGGGTTTTTCCTATTATGTGGGTTTTCCTACTTCGTCGTGAGTGCTCTGTACCTGTATATAAGTCCACGACTACCCAGGAGAGAGCAATCACGGAAGTAATCCGTTTCCTCTCACACCGCAAGTGCTTTCTTCCTGTGCTACGCGCCATTTCCACAACCGACTCGGGCTAAGTCGCCATCGTGCTAGTGTTGCAATCACAGTGTTGCTATCACCACCCACCTACGGCCGACCGCACACCTGCCAGCCGGAAAGAGGCTAATATTCGAATCATCTTGTTATCATTCGCAAGACTACCCCTGAACAGGTAGTTTTCATTAGTGGTTTCCGTTATTGGTCCTCCTTTCATCCTACATTTCACTCTCGACGAATTCCTGCCCCCGCTTCCTATACTTACCGCCCTCCAGCCGCTGCCGCAAGGAAAAGCATTTTCACTTTCTAGAACATCTCGTAGCCTTCGACCCCCGGATAGGGATTTAGATCAGTTCTCTTTTTGGAGAACAAGGTCAATACCAACTTTCTCGACCCCCAACGAAGACCACAAGTCTTAATGAGAATAGCAAAAAATCGTTCCCTCGGACGCAATGTCCACATATACCGTGCAAAAGACACCAGCACAGTTCTCGGTGGTCTGGTCGTCACAAATGGTATGACAAACTCTAATTTTTACTCGATGGTAGAGATCGCCTTTATATTCGACAAGGGCTACACACTGCGTTATGAGGGTGGTACAATTGTTCAGAGGGATGACAATCCTCTTCAACCGGGGAAGTACTTCATCAGTACTGCTGGTTCCCTCATGGCCAACAATGAGCCTTGGCTAGTCCGTACGGCAAATGTGCCCCCTGAGACTTCCAATACAGAGTTTGATGATGTAGTGCGTAAGCGCGATGGCGGGTGTGTTATAACGGGAATGCGTGCACCTAATGCAGTGTATGGGAGCTAGACCGGTTTTGAAGCTGTTCATATTTTTCCGCTGACATATGAACAGCACTGGGTCACTCATGGCTATGATAAGTGGATCTATCAGCTCAGTCCAGAATGGAATGTTGCTAAGAAGCCATATAGCCGCTCTTTTTAAGACCTACACCCTATCTATCAACCCAGATGTAAGCATGAAAAGTATGTTCCTTGGAGTTCCAACCACTAACAATCCTCTTAGGACGGTTACAAGATCGTCTGCTTCGTGCGCGATGAAACGGGCGTTGCCGGCAAGCATCTCGATAAGACCTTCCTTGAGAATCCTCATCGACCATGTGATCAATGCCTACGGTTGCACTTCAGGCAGGCTGTGCTAGCAAATATAAGGGGGCAAGGAGAGCCGATCTTCGAACGGGATTTCCCTTCCGATTCCGATACGGGTGACGAATGTTCCGATACAGATGACGAATTTTCCGATACGGATGACGAATTATGAGTAGTCCAAAGGCTAGGGAAACGATAGGATTTGAACACTTCAGTCGTCTAGCAGAATCTACCAACGCCGCGCCCAGGATAAGGCTGTTGTAACTAATTCCGTTAGAATAAGGCAGTTTCTATGATAGAATAATATCACAGAACTATTTTTCTCCAAAGGGTAGTGCAGGCGTGAGGTTTATCAAGCTCCATTTACCTAACCGTCTAGTTTTAAAATTTGGGTGATAAAAGCAAGTCGCTGCCCTTAGGTAGGTAGAATACCGTACAGCACGAAATGATACGGACCACGCCCAATCCCACGCTCTCTAAGAAAAATATCAATTTAATACCATCACTATATCCCCAGGCCTGTTCTCTGGGCTTTTGGAGCACAGCCCCAGCCTAACTATGACAAGCCAACATGACCAGTCCAGGAAAAAAGAGAAAATGGGGGAAAAAAGAGAGCGGCAAAGATATCATAACCGCTAGGAATGCTGAGGGTCCCAAAGGGTAAGTTAGGTATCACTCGGTATCCATACAATCAAGGAAGCTATGATACTCATAATTCTGACAATGTCGAAGATGATTCTCCTGACGAAACAGGCCCTTCCTTCCAGTGCTCCCAAAGATCCTGAACCTAGGTGTCGAAATGGAGATCATTAAAGAAATCTGAAACCTCGCATAGGCCGAGGTTTGATCCAGCTAACCTATGGATGGATCCATAGATCATATTTTTACGACTTCAGTGGAATCTGGAGGTTCCTCATTTTCGGCAAAGTTTGGAGGAAGATCTTATGGCATCCCCGACATGCATAAAAATACTGTAGTGGCCAGGTCAATTGGGACGGTTCGAAATTGCTGACGCAAGAAAACAAGTACCTGGGGTTGGGACGCCGCATGCTGACACAAAAAGCTTTTGGGACAATATTGATAATTTTTCTAGTTTTCTTCATTTGTTTGATAGATACTGTACTGGAAATAAATTGTTGCTTTATGGTACATAGCAGACAATAGGGTGGGGTAGTAAGATTAAGAGAAGTATATAGTAGGTTCTAGATCATTCTAGATTTTAGGACTCACAGTTATAGTATAATGAATGATGTTGTGCACAACTTGAAGTCCCTTAAGGTGGAATCGGTTGTCTCAGTGACACCTTCTCCGGAGAAAAACACTAAATCTCTCACTACTGTCCGAGCAGGAGTAAAACGCTGACAGGTTCTAAAAATTCGGAGACAACAATGCTGACACTGACAAAACAGTGGTTTGGTGGGACAGGACAGTCGATGCTGACAGCTGACCGTTCACATTGACCTGGCCGCTATAGTAACCCGGATCATGAGAGAGAGCCTATTATATCATGTCGAGGAGGGAGTTACTTTCGAGGCCATGGTACAAGGTAGCACGTCAATCATTTACACCTCAGATTAAAGAAAGCCCACAAAAAGCGGAAAGTATAATACAATTTTCTAATTCACCCGTAAAGCACGGAATCTCCTATTAATTTATACACAAATCCCTTTTTGTGATGAGGTATCATATCGAAGTCATACCATCTTTCTGGTCTAAATATACCGGAATGAACAATTGACACCTATAATACAAACGTTACGACCGTGACATGCTTATAGAAATTCCTAAAGGAAAGGAAAGGAAAGATCCATCACCAAACCTACTGTTGGCCATGTTTTTTTTAGCTCCTAAATTTGAAGGTATTGTAATTGTCAGGACGGGGGTTAATTGTCAGGACAGAGAATTGTCTCCAGAACTCTCGCCCATGAAAAATATTGGTCGATCATGACGGAGATATGCACTGTCTAGTACAGTAGCATACGTGCCCCACATCTCGGCATCTTATTTACAGTATGTGGCGTTTCTGCGAGGCATAATTTCTCCGAGAACGAATTAATTAATTCATCTTTAACCGACAAATACATTCTGAATTATTCGATGAGCCTTGTTGTCTACAATCGATATCACAACCCATTAAAAAAAGCACAGGTTGGGGGATCCGACATATACACCGGCACTAAGTGAGTTCCACCAAGCTAGCTCCTCCTCTATCAGCACGATCAATCTTCTATGATAAGATCAAATGTTTTCTCCATGACGGACTACCGATATGAGAGAGGAGAAAGAAATTAATCTCCCCGAAAAAAATTCTTTATTAGCTCCTTCCCTCCTCTCTAGAAAAGTCCGAACCAGTTCTATTCTATTCTATTCTATAAACTAAAAGATAAATCCTTCTTTTTTAGAGAGAGAGATAATAATTATACAAAAGTTGAAAGCAACAGAAGCAAGTCCACATCATGATAAAAAAATAAAGCACTCATGTCACATACATACAGGAAGCCATTCGTTCGTTCGATTTATCAACTTGGGTTTCAGATGAATCCGAATTTTTCATACTTGGAGTGACCCCCCAGCTGTATGTATGTACTGCATATATCCACTGAGTTTACACGCAGTTCATGACTCTTGCGGTTGTTAAAAAGAAAAAGTAATGTTTTCCTAAGCTTACGGGGGAAACCCTATCAATCGAACATAGGGGATGAATGAGTGAGGTTCCTTAAGAAGAATTCATTCAATAGAGATGGATAGATGCATGAAAGACTGGAAAAGCAAGTATTATAAGCGCCCCCCAGTCATGTTAGCCCTTTCTAATAAATCTAGCGAAAACATTAGGTATTTATGATACTCGTCTGATCATACCAGGCGGAACCACTTGAAACTCTTCCACTATAATTCCCATTCAGTAAACGGCCCTAAAACTGATTCAATTTCGCTCTTTTTATCGCGGATCATGGTGAGTGGACGTGTGAGTTAGTGCTTGGCAGAACAAAAGTGAAATAGAGCAAACAATCAGATTCATGTCTACCTTCCATCCCATCCGAGGATCGCATCCCATCCAAGGATATTTTGGCTCCATGTCAAAAGGTGGAAAAATTCAGCGAGAACGAAGATCTAGAGGTGGTCTTCAGTCTAAATCTAGTCTAGTCCGGCAAGTATTATACCGGGGAGTGATTGTGTGAAACTAGGGATGATAAATAATGGCTGTACTATACAAGTATCATACAGCACAAGAGCTTCTCAGAAATGCTTCTATTAAATTTAAAAAATCCAAATTCCAACATATCACACCACCATACCAGTCAAAACAAAAGTAATGAACCAAAATCTCATCAATTGAAAGATCCAGAGCCAATACCGCGTTAACGTCGGCGCCCTAGTAAAATAGAGGACTTGATGCTCAGAAATCTAACTCCCCCATCAGAAATTATCACTCGCTTTCATTTTCTCTACCCTAATATTCACTAAGCTGCCCGGCCTGTCACTTAGGCCACATGGCAACACTCCAAGGTCGTGACTGTTGTTTCATGGTTTTTTCCTGTTGTGTGCGTTTTCCACCTCTACACAAGCCTACGACTGCCCAGTAGAGAGCAATCACGGTAGTCTTCCTTTTACTCTCACGCCGCAAGTGCTTTCTTCCTGCGCTGCGCCCCACTTCCACCACCCACTCTCGACCAATTCCTGCCTCCCGCTCCCTATACATGCCGCCCACCAGCCGCTACCAGAAAAAAAGACATTTTCACCTTCTAGAACATCTCGCTACCTTCAGAATGTCCATGTACAGTCGTTCCATCGGACGCAATGTCCACATCTACAGTGCAAGAGACACCAGCACAGTTCTCGGTGGTCTGATGGTCACCAATGGTATAACAAACGCCAATTTTTACTCGATGGTGGAGATCGTCTTTATATTTCACAATGACTACACACTGCGTTATGAGGGTGGTACAATTGTTCAGAGGGATGACAATCCTCTTCAACCGGGGAAGTACTTCATCAGTACTACCGGCTCCCTCATGACTAACAATGAGCCCTGGTTAGTCCGTCCGATATCCGTGGGTCTCTTTGCTCTCACCGAAAGTTTTTGTGATGCACTACGTGAACGCGATTATCGGTGTGTTATAACGGGACAGCCTCTCCCTGTGAAGCTCACTGGTTATATGGCTGCTCCTATTTTTCCGCTAACCCATGAAAATCACTGGATTACTCATGGCTATGATAAGTGGATCACTATCCCAGGATCAAGCGGACCTATCAGTTCAGTCCAGAATGGAATGTTGCTAAGAGCCGATATAAGCATTCTTTTTGAGAGCTACGATCTGGCTATCAACCCGGATGTAAGTATGACAAGTATTTTCCTTGGAGCTCCAACCACTAATAATCCTCTTAGGACGGTTACAAGATCGTCTGCTTCGGGGGCGATCACGATCACATTAATGGCACCCTTCTCAATGGCACCCGTCTCAATAAGACCCTCCTTGAGAATCCCGAACGACCCATTGATCAGCTCCTACGGTGGCACTTCAGACAGGCTGTGCTTGCGAATGTGAGAGGGCAAGGAGAGCTAGGTTTTATTTGGGATTCAGCTCCTCATTGGGATATGATTGATGAAATTCCGAGTGATCCGAAGGCTAGGGAAAAGATGAAATCTGAGTACCTCAGTTGGCTAACAGAATCTGCCAAAGCCGGTCGAAGCTCAGGATAAAGCTATTGTAACTAATTCTATTAGAATAGGGCAGTTTCTATGATAACATAATAAGATTATTATCACGGTAGTATTTTTCTCCAAAGGGACGTGCAAGGGTGAGGTTGTGGGATAAGCCAAACAAACCCTATCCAAACGAGGGGATGAGCGAGTAAGGTCCCTTAAGAAGAATTCATTCAATAAAGATGGATGGATGAGTTATATGCTCTTTCTATAATATAATATTATATCTATTATGCCGAAAACACTAGACTATTTAGGATACTCGTCTTATCATACCAGGTAGAAAAACACCTGAAAACTAAATTCTTCTGGTATGATTCCCATCAAGCAAGCGGGCGCTAAAAACCAATCCAATTTCGCTCTCTTTTTTATCCCGGATCACAGTGAGTGGACGAATATACCTACCTACCTTCCATCCGAGGATCATTTATCTCCATGTTGAAAAGGTGGAAAAAATAATAATTTCGGAGCGAACAAGGATCCGGCGAGATGATTGTCTAAAGCCGAGGGAGGATAATAAATAATGACTTCTCCCTAAATATGATACCTCCATTAAATTCTGAATAAATAAACCCAAACTTGGAACTAACTTAGTAGAGGGTTGGTTGGAAGTTTGGGTGGGAGGTGGAAAATACTCGAGTATCGGAGGTTTCATTGTATTATGATACTATTCCAAATTTCATTCAGAAGGCAGAGAAGTATTCCATAGCAGGCGAGGTGTGAGACAGGTGGGCTTGAAATCTAGAAATTCTTTATGGACTTTGTACCACGTTACAGCAAGGAACCCCGCGTGGGGCATTCGAGCCGCACCAGGGAACCTTTAGTACGGTAATAGCGGCCCTTTCGGTACAAATAGGTCCATTGCATAGCAAAGTGCAACTGTAGCATCAACAAATTTTATATACGCAAAGCTAATAATACAAGTACTAATAGTATCTATGTTATCTGTCACAAGTACTATACAAAAAATACAAAAAACAAAACCACAAACACCACCATGATGCAAATGCAGACAAAAAACTATGGAATAAGAATAAAAAAAAGGGTATAAAAAAAAGTAACAAAAGAAAATTACAGCATGTGCTCGTATAGTCCGTTAATGAGGGGGGGGGGGGGGATGCACCGCATCAAATCATACAAAATGTCAAATAAATAAATACCGTGGGAGAGACAAAAAAAACTAAAGGAAAAAAAAAAAAGGTGTGGATGATAATACAAGTAAAAAAATACAAAAACCCCACTCAA
>Ga0307507_10007817_pt1 | contig 15214 bp, 22 predicted proteins | sample 7_EM_MG_FD_207223 | JGI IMG/M metagenome (GOLD analysis project Ga0307507, IMG submission 207223) | Populus trichocarpa ectomycorrhiza microbial communities from riparian zone in the Pacific Northwest, United States - 7_EM | ecosystem: Host-associated > Plants > Roots > Unclassified | place... | reverse complement strand
CCCCAGATCAAGCTTATTCGTAGCTGTTGGGCAGGCTGGCTCTCCGATATTGTCAAATCATGAGATTAGATTATGCTATGGTGGTGTCGGATTTTCTCTCCGTCGGTTCTATCAAGCCGTATTTTTTCCTCGCATGGTTTATTCGTTCATCTATCCGTCCCCCCTTAACCAAGTGATGTCTATAGATATCTGTAACTATTATTGGGACCGGGAGTCAACTTCAGAATACGTCCCAAAGTTTTGTATGCATTACGTATCGCACAGTATAAAAAGACATTTCGTTTACGTCGACAGATGAAAGGTACAGATATACAATCAAAAAAGTACATGTAACTGAAGTATGCGAATGGACTTGCAAAAAAAGAACGATGCGACAACCCAAGCATCAATCAATCATCGTCACTAGCTGTTAGGTACTCTTCATCACTGATAACTTGTTTCCGACCAGCACTTCGACTGCGTGCCGGCAGAGGACGCTCGTCTTCCTCCATCGGTGTCAGGGCGGACTCGTATGATCCAGTAGAACCCGCTGCAGGTGGAGGCGCACCAGGCATATCGGTTCCTGCTATCAGCCGATTGAACGTCCGATCAAACACCTTCTCCATCTCATTGGCATCGACATACACCCATGACCCTTCTTGGTTGTAGGTCCGAGCGTTGTTAAACATCAAGCTCCAATCGTTTCGATATTGCTGCACAGTCTTGTAGTAGTTGCTGTTGGCGCGTTTCCGCAGATGGGACAAAGCGATTGGTTGCACAATCAGTTGGTAGTAGTCTGGGTAATCCTTTTGGAACAAAAAAAAAAAAGAAAAATTAAGTTACACATTGAGAAAAAATCGGTGGACTAACCCTCTTGTCGGGTAGGTCACGGAAAAGTTCACAGCGTTTCCGACCACTTTCGTCTTCACAAGCCAAGACCGCTCGATAACACTCAGCAAAGGCTTTCTTCATTCTTTCTCGCATAGCTGGGGGCACATCGGTCCCATTGTTGATGGGGCCCTTTTTGCGTCGTTTCTTTTAGAACGAGCCATCATTAAGCATGAGTATTGAAGACCACTGAAGCCGCGTACCTGGTCGTGATCCTCGTCTTCGTCGTCTGCTATTGAAGGAGTAACCGAGGAGGATTTTGTGCCGCGCTTTCGCTTGGACCCCGCTGGCAGACTTGTCTCGTAATCACCCGCCTTGGTTTTCCCTTTTTTATTGTTCTTTCGGTTCCGAGTGTCGTCTGAGGCCGGGGTACCACGCGCAGAGATATCGGTGTCTTTCGTAAATTTATTTGTGCTCCGACGATCCTTCTTGTCCCTCGCACGTTCAGAAAGCTCTTGCAAGTCTTCCCCTTCTTCCAAAGCCTAAAAAAAGGGGGGAAAAGAAAAGAGGTGAGCCGTAAAAGCAGGCGTATGGTGATAAAGATGCATACAAGTGCCCAGGCGTCATCGCTGAGACCGTCGTTATAACTAACAACGTTCCTTCGCCGTTGTCCTCGGCCCTCCACCAGGTCATCCACTTCCTTGACCTCAAATGGCTCGTCTGTTTGGTAACATTCTGGCAACTCGTCGAGCTGCATAAGAGGTTGTGGCGGCTTTCCGCGGTTGCCGGATAGACGCCAAGATTCCTGTGCCTCTCGCTCCCGCTGTATGTCCATATCTCGAAAAATGACACTTTCCTGGTCGCTACGAGCAATCAGCTCATTGAGTTCCTCGTCGTTCATGTCCCCAGCTTCTTCGTTCTCTTCTTCCTGGTCAGCCTCTAAAATGGATCGCTACAATGGCGACGGATAAGCGATGTGGGCCGAACATTATCGAGGGAAGTCATACCAGGAATTCCTCTTGTTCTTCTTGTGTTGACTTGTTGTCGAAGCGACCAGCTTGAATGACTTTGTCGTCAATGTCAAGTTTGAAGCGAGCCCGTTGATACATGGCCTCTTCAACGCTCTTTTCCGTGATGAACCGAAGTATGAGCACCGCCTTCGTTTGACCGATGCGATGGGCACGATCTTGTGCTTGCAAGTCAGCATGAGGATTCCAATCGCTGTCAAATCTAAAAAAATGTGAGTGTTGGCAAGGGAAACTGATCCACATTTACTTACATGATGACTGTGTCGGCTGTTTGCAGATTCAAACCTAAACCACCGGCCCTCGTAGAGAGAATAAAGACTTTGTATTCAGAATCTTTGGCGTTGAATAATTGAACGAAAGAAGCGCGGTCCTCTGTCTTTGTTCCACCATCTAAGCGTAGATGTTTCCAGCCCATCATCTTCATAAAATCTTCCATGATATCCATAACCTTTGTCATTTGGAAGAAGATGAGAACCTGAAAATAGGATTTAATGGGTTTCGCAAATAAATAATTTTTGCTACATACTCTGTGTCCAGTAGCAAAGAATTTTGGCAGGATACGATTCAACAACTCCAACTTCCCAGATGTTCGAATGATCTTCTCGTCAATGTAGCCACCCGGACTGATTTTATCTTCCACGCTCTCGAACAGATACGGATGTTGACAAATTTTGCGAAGCTGCATCAGCTCGTTGCTCAAACCTTTGACACTGCCTGATTTCCTGGAAAAAGTATGGATGAGCCTTCCCATATATGATAGATGACCGTGGCAAGAGTAACAACCCTTTATTGTCTTTGCCATCCGCGATCATCTTATGCTTCTTCATCTGTTTATAAAGCTGGCTCTGCAGAGCGCTCATCCTAACCTTGATGACTTTCTCGACCTTATCTGGCAATTCACTCTCTACATCCTTCTTGAGTCTCCTTAGCAAAAAGGGTCGGAGAACCTTGTGCAAACGTCGAATAATCAGCAGCGCCTCTTCTTCATTCAACTCAATCTTATCTCCTGTGCCAGAATTGGCAAACGGAGTGTTGAACCATTCGTCAAAAGATTTGACGGAGTTGAAGATCTTTGGAAGGACGAAATTAAGGAGAGACCATAGCTCAGGAAGGTTGTTTTGCAAAGGTGTACCAGTGAGAATGAGTCGATAGCGAGAGTGGTAGTATGTTGTCAGGGTCTGCGTTAGCTTGCTTTGCGTGTTCTTCATGCGGTGGCCCTCATCTAGAGAATTATTTGTTTGAGCTCAAACGAGAAGATGAGACTTTTGTATTTACCAATGATCATGTGGACCCACTTGATTTTGCTCAGAATGGGACGGTCCTTGATGATGTATTCATAAGTGGTGAGCAAAACCTGAAATTGGCCCACACGCAGATCCCCCTGTAGAGCACGGCGTTGGCCGGGGTTGCCTTTGTAAGCAACCATTTTGACAGTTGGCGCCCATTTAGCGAACTCTCCCGACCAGTTAGTCATGGTGGAGAGAGGGACGATGACGAGATAGGGGCCACGCTGCCTCTTGACCTCAATGAGAAAAGTGATCAAAGATATCGTTTGAATGGTCTTGCCGAGACCCTGATACCAGTCAGTATTATCGTGCCTTGCCCGTGAGCGAAGACCACTTACCATCTCATCTGCCAATATGCCATTGAGCCTGTTATTATACAGACTAACCATCCACTGGAGACCTTTCAGTTGATATTCCTTGAGAGTACCACCAATGAGCAGGTTTGGCTGTCTGGTGACCTTCTCGGAAATTCTGTGTGCCACTGCGTAGTAATCCACCTTGGTTTTATCTTGCTGGACATCATCAGCGCTAATCTGTGCACCAAATGTTGCCTCTGTGGCTGGGCCCTCTTCTTGCTCAAAGCCCATCTCACTCATTGGGCCGCTCTCGTTCTGCTGGGCAACAACGGCCTGTGCCAAAGAATCAAGATATGCGTCTGTCTGTCGCAACAGGTGGGTGATGCGCGTGTCCTTGGCAGTATCAATGAGTTTCATGTATGCCTCTTCGTCATCAGCCTTAAGGGCTTTCAGACGTTCTTTAGCAAGACGCTCAACGCGCTTCTGCTCCTCCTTCTCAGTGTATGCATGAAAACTGAGGACAGCACGCCCAAGGCGAACAATTCTCTCTTGAGCACCATGATTGGCAAGGACCACATCCCTTCCATGCGAACAGATTACCCCAAGCTGCTCGACGTGTTTGTGTTTTGCTCTTCGCTCACGGTCAGCTCGCTGTTTCCGCTCCAACTGCTCCGTCATGCGAGCATCGCGGATCGTGGGCTTCCGAGTGCGTCTGAAGTCCAGACGGTTGAGGGGCAGCATGGAGCCGTGAGTGAGTCGTTCAGCCACCAATGCACGCATTGCACGTTGTTTGTCAATGACACGGAGCGACTTCAGCTCAATCAGAGCGCGCAGTTTTCCATGGGCGGTGGGACTAGGATGAATGAGGGAGTTGTATACGTGAGATTGAATAGAGTCGACGGGACGAGATATAGTTTTTTCATTCTCTTTATCTTCTTTAACATTGTCAGCGGATGAAATGTCAATGGTTGGGTCGAAGGACCCATCGCCCATCGTAGTTGACAGGGCTTCAAGCTCGTTGATACGTTGTTGGATACGAGCTTCAATAAAGCGTTCTCTCTCGTTGACAATTTGATGGACATCGAGACCGGCTGGCATGATAGTAGGGACGAGAAGGCGCTGTAAACGTGTAGCAAAAAGGGTAGGGTCCGTGTCTGAGGTCCGCTTCAGATGAGAAAAAGGATGGCGGAAAGCATTGTAAGGGTATATTCCAGAGTTGACATCGTCCTCCATGAAGGGACCCTTAGGAAGGTCTGCAGGATCTATAGGTGTTTCTTCATCCTCAGCTTTGATTACATCCTCCACAGACGAGACGGGAAGAGGACTTCCAGGCTCGCCCCCGGAGACTTTAACCGCAGCATCTATTATCCTCGAAGAAAGATCTGCGCCCTGAAGTAATTTCTCCAGCTCGGGGATGGCGTTATTTGGAACTAGAATGGCTTGCTGGATATTGTCTGGGATGGGGAGGCCACGAGAGATTAACTTAAATGCGTATATCTGAGCTCGTAGAGCGTTGATCTGTCCGGTTGTGAACGAGACGGGAGTTTGAGAGGTTGAAGGGAAAGGACCGCTGGGCACAGGCCCAGATGTGATGGAGGTGTTAGCAGTTGTACCATTGGTGAGGGGTTGAGCATGGCCATTCATCATACCCTGGGGTGAAGACGGATTCTGTGGTTGACCTGCAGAGCGGCCTTGCACTAAGATAATAAGAAAAACAACGCATTAAATGTTAACTGGAACTTACTATGGCCCATTGTCTGGATATACTTGAGCAGGCTGTCAAGCTCATTTGGCGACTTCTGTTCCGCCGGATTCTTGTGTAAAAAGTTTGCCCGCTACCGTTAAAAAAGTGAGAAAGCAGGAGTGGTTGTTGACTGAAGACATACAGCGATCACTTGAGTTAAATCTGGCACAGAGCCATTGGATTGTCTTGGCTGCTGGCTGATATTCTGCGACATAGAACTGGCTAGCATGGAAGCAGACATAAAGGGAGATGGATAGTGCGGAGGGAGTCGTCAGTGACGGCTACCTCGACGCGTTTATTTGTCCTATTGACCGCCTTGAGTGCTTTTCCAAGAACCTCGTGATGAATTCGACAATGACAGAACACAGAGAGCAAGCTGTCACAGAGTCACAAGCTGGTCACAAGTGACTCGACAAAACGTAAGCTTCTCCAATCACGTGTCTGATATCAAGTCGCGTCCAAGTCAGACACTGTCACTAGTCAGACTTCAATTCAACTTCCAGCCAGTGATTACTTTGAGACAATGCCAGCAGAAAGAGCAGGCGTAGGTCTGCGTCATTTTTCTTTAGTCTGCAACTGACACTCTCTACAGTACACAGTCACCATGTTTCTCGTCGACACTTCTCCGTCGATGGGAACTTTACGAACTGTCGACCTTCCTCTAGGCCCAGCCGGCGAGCGTCGAACGGCTAAACTCACCAATCTCGAGTGGGCCTTGCAGTTCGTTAAATTGAAAATACAAGAAATGGTTTGCTAAGCCGCTCTTCATGGAGCACTCATCCCAACTTGCCTCGCCAGATCTTTAACGGCCGTAAAACGGATCAGTGTGGCGTTATCGTTTTTGGCTCTGAAGGTATGTAAGACTTTGCAGTATCAGCCTTCATCTCGTAACGTCAACCCAACTAGAAACTGATAACATAGTCAACGAGAAGAACGGAGGTTACGAAAACGTCATAGAATACATCCCTATCCGCCAACCGAACGCAGGCACACTCGCCAAGATCGATGCTCTCCAACCTTCCAGCGTTTCTGGAGATCGTAAGATTCTTGATCACTATATTCTTGAGTATCTGACATCTCCCTGCACAGCAATCGACGCACTCATTGTCGGGATTGAAACACAAGCAAACTACCTGTCCTCTAAAAAAACGTGGACGCGAAAGGTAATCATGGTTACAGATGGAGAAAGTCCGATCGAAGTTGAGGACTGGGAAGCCACAGTTGCAAAGATGGATGGGTTAGACGTTAGCTTGACAATTGTGTTCGTTGCTTATCTATCTCTCCCATATTCTCTTGATTCATCTAGGATGCTTATAGCGGAGTTGATTTTGATGACGACGAGCTTCCTTACACGGAACCTAATAAAACTATTATTAAGGTATGGACTACGGATGCAACTCAACAAACGATAACCAAAGCTCAATCATTGCATAGCGTGCAAATGAAGAATTTTACAAGACCCTGACATCAACAATGAAATCGGGCGTGCTTGGCTCGTGTGCGTTCGCCCTTCGCGAAACAACCCGCCCAGAGATCAAGCAAACTCGGTCTACTTTAATGGGTACCGTCCTGAGATTGGGGGATGTCGACACTCGCGGTAAAGAGGCCATAGAAATTGTCGTCAAGACAAGCAAATGCACTGCACTGACAAGGCCAAAGAGCTGGAAGAAATTTGGTGTGCGACCCAACAACCCCACTGATAAGATGAACGTCGATGATGAAACAGAAGAAAACAATGAGGAAAATGTTGTGTATTCCCAACTTCGGATGAGGACGGAGTATTACGTAGACTCCAACGCAGACAACGAGGAAGACGAAGAAGGTGACGTGAAAATGAAGGAAGAGGACGAAGGTCTTGATGAAGAGGAGGAGGACAACGAGAAGTCAAAGGGAAAGGATCAAAATCTGCAGAAAGTCGATCGAGAGGAACTCGTTAGGGGATTCAAATATGGGACGACCTACGTGCCCTGTCCCGAAGGCCAGTTTCCAAAATTGCCAACTAGGAAAGGAATTGACATTTGCGGTTTTTTTGGCACAAAGAACGTCAGTTCTTTTCTTTTCCTACTCGTTTATTTGCTTGCCAACTGAGAACGTAGTTCCGACGCGAGTTGTCTATGGGTGAAATCCAATACATCTGGGCGGACCCTTCTTCTCCTCAACAACAAGTTGCAATTTCGTCCATCGTTCAAGCTATGTGCGAGAAAGAAGTCATGGCCATCGCTCGGTGGGTTACGAAGGATGGCATGGATCCCAAAATGGGAGTCCTATGGCCAACCAGGTTTGACAAAGTTGATTGCTTGCTCTGGTCCCATGTATGTCTAATATCTAGAGAGTGCATCCTGACTCACATTTTTTCAGATGCCATTCGCCGACGATGTCCGAAAGTACACATTTGCCTCCCTGGATCATCTAGTGTCAAAAAAAGGAGAAGTGATTGAAGAACACCCGTACATACCAACAAAGGCGCAGAGAACAGCAATGGATGAGTTTGTGGATGCCATGGACCTGATGGACGCGGGAGAGAAGGACGAAGCGGGGTAAGCGATATTACCCCTCCAAAAATTTTGATTGGAGTTGACTCCATCCGAAACCCGTAGAAGCCGACTTCCCTGGTTTGATACGCTCCTCTCGTACAACCCAGCAGTACATCGCACAAAACAAGCAATTTTTCATAGCGCCGTCGTATCAGACATCGAAACCAACCCCCTCCCTCCTCCACATCCTGATTTGGTCAAGTACTTTGAACCCCCGAAGAGGGTTCTTAAACGGGCACGGGGGCCTCTAGAAGAGTGTAAAAACGCCTTCAAAGTCAAGCAAGGCATGTTATCTTGATGTTTCTATTTTCAGAATGCGTCGTTAATTTTTGCTACTGCAGTCCCGAAGAAAATTGCAAAAGCCAAGAAAGAGGGACACGTACACGCTCACGATGAAGATGACATGCTACTTCTTGATCGAAAGCAACCCGCCCGAACTTCATCACAATCCAGGATAAATGTGACAATAGCGTCATCCTCCCGAACTCCTGTCGCTGCAAATGATAGCGACACGGAAGATGACGATGATGCGGAATTTCTCCTTGACAAGAAAAACACTTCTGCACCCGCCCCTTCAAATAAGGAGGTAACACCACTACCCACACCTGCACGCTCTGTCTCCCCGCAAGTTGACCTTGGCAGAGAGCCAGGAAGGATCATTGGTGCAACATACCCTCTCAAAGACTTTGAAAAAAATGTGGCGCAAGGAGATCTTATAAGTAAAGCCGTTAATGATCTTGGCGCAGTTATTACCGAGATCGTCATGCGCCCGTTCGCGTCCAGAAGGACCACTGAATTACTGGATTGCATGCAGGCATTGAGAAAAACTTCACTTGAAGTGAGTTTTATTGACTAGGACCCTTTCGTTGCTCATGCATTCATTCAGGAGGATGAAATTGATGCTTGGAACGCGTAGGAATTTCGTTCATGCGAGTGGAAAAATAGAAACTGAACATTGTACCCCTGCAGCTTCCTTACAAATCTGAAGGGAAAGTGTCTCTCCCGGCCTGGAAACGAAGCATTCTGGTTAGGAGTGAAAAAATCCGGAAGAGGGCTTGGCTTGATCAGCAATAAGGAGGCTCGACAGCAGGGCGGAATCTCTACGATATCAGAGGGGCAAGCCGAAGAGGTACGGCAGGTACTTCAGATTTCTCGTTTTCACAGCTCACCAGTCTAACAGTTCTTCGCTATCTAATTCCCCATTCCTTGTAAATGTAATTGTATTTTTTTGAGTTCACTTTAGGACAGTCTCTGTCTTCTATATACCAGTCGTTCATGAACTACGCCCCCACCAACCTCCCAACAACCCAGAAAGACCGCCGCGAGCAGGTGCCTCTGGCTCTGGGGTGGAAGCCCTGACATCCTCTACTTTTGCCTTGCTAGCCTGCTTCTTCTCCGGGACGACCTCATTCTTGATCACTGATGGCTGAACCGTCACAGGACCTAGGACTAGCGATGGTTGTTTACCAGCACGTCCGAGCAGGTGGTCCATATCTAGTTCAACATAGTTCAAAGCTATGTTGAAAAATAGTGGTTTCTTGTATTGTTTAGGATCGGCATTGACAGCCCCTCCATTGTAGGCAAACCAATCTCGCTTATATTGCAAACCGTCGGCAACAAGAGTGGCTTCAAGTGTATCTATATCGACGTCACGAAGTGGGAAAAACTGTGGATTCGCCGCATTGAATGAATCATTGTCAGACAGTGACAGAGTCGACCTCGTTTCGCGAACGTGGATGTTCGCATGTTGGATGAGGACAAGAGCCTCTGCATACCGCTTAAGAGGCGTATAACACCGAGCTAGGAAAAGACATCTAGGTAGATCAGGAACACTATTCTCAGGATTTGGATCTAGACAAACCTTCGCGCCTTGGTTACTGACAAGCGTGCTTCAATTGCAGAAGCCAAGTCAGGGCTATCATCGACTATAGTCAGTGTTCTCATTTGGCCAAGACTCTGTAAAACGGTGTCTAAAAGTTTTACCACCGCAGGAAAGAGTCGGTTGTCGACTGGTTTTGTTTTCGAGCCGGCAGAACTGGAGATGGCGCTACTGCTCCCTTTTCCGGACTGGGAAGCCAACAGGGCGGAGATGAGTAGAAGATCGCGCTGAGTACGACGCATTAGGAGTTGGTAGAGGATGTACGCGTAGACAAAATGGATGTCACGGCCACTACTTGATGAGGGACCCTGGCTTGCAAGCTAGAAAGCGGGTATGAGAAAACAAAACAAAAAAAACAAAGTCAAAAAATCACACCTGATGCGACTCTGAAAGTTTTCTTGCCACTTCCTCAGCATCACTCAGCGCCAGAAGGATAGCGTCATAAGCAGCAACCCCTTTTTTGGACTTGACAAGTTGCTTACTAGGACCTGTGGACGTACTGCCTTGCTCTTGGCCATCAAGCCTTGCCTCGGCCTCCTGCGCCTTTAGAAGGACATCCACCAACTCTGGATTCCGCACTGGCACTAATTCGTTCTCCCAGATCAACTGTTTGAGTTTCTTTCTGATCTCGCTTTGCGCCGCTGCTTTGCCTTCAGAGTGCAGCTTTGCGATAAGAGTATCACAGTTCTCCACGATATTGTTCCTATACTTTGGGGCCAATTCTGCTACAATGCCGTCCACGTCGTACGCCTTGGCGCGACCAAGTTCATGTGCACAGTATCGAATCTCTGGTCCAATCTCGTCTGAAAACAAAATCGATAAAGCTTGATCACGGCTTGTGAATGCCGTAGCTGCTAGCTCGTCCAGGAGGTTTCTTGCGACACTAAGCTGAGTGAGAGCGTCTTCAAAGTCGTCGCGGTAGCGAAGGAAACGTCCATTCAATATCACGGTGTAGGCAATCACTTGAACGAGATTAGCTGTAGACATGCGTGAAGTGGCGTGGAGAGATTGGCAAAGGGAGAGCAATTGGTTTGACCAACTAACAGAGCGGCGGAATCTTCCAGTAGCACTGTGTCGCAGACTGCTGGCCGTTGCCTTATTAGCAGGAATTAGTGAATGGGCGATTAGTTCCTGCGAGTATGCCCATGCTCTCTCGGCTTCAAATAAGAGCAAATGGAGGCTAGACCTTGTAAGCGTAGTTGCGCGTTATAATAAGAAAAATCAGTCTCACTGTCCCTCTTTGACACTGTCCAGATTCAAGGGCGGTAGCTTCTTGAAATCCCTTCCTTTTCCATGCGTGGTCTTGAGAGATGATCTTAGACGATGAGTACGATTGGCGCAATGTTTACTTGGGTGGAGTTAGTGAATTTTCGGTTCAAGACTTTGTATTCCATACCGATATCGTGTCAAGTCATTGTACCGCAATCCATAGGCATTTCGCTGCTCATTGGCGACTTGTAAGGCTTGTAGGGTGCATGAGTCATAATCCTTTGCGGAAATTAGGGAGGAGCATACTCTTGAAGGACAGAATTGTGTTATCTGCCATTGACGTTTGCTGGAAGGGTCGAAATCGTTTTATTTGATCACACTCGGATTATGTACGCGTTTAACTTTCTACGTCTTTCGTTTATATTCGAACGAGCATATCCGTTTCTCTGGTCGAAATGGCGACAGATCTCTTACCTCCAACCCTCCAGAATATATTGGATCAAACCTCACTGAAATGGATTTTTTGTGGTAAAGAATCAACTCTTCGTCCTCCCTTTGTGTCACTCAAAATTATTACAAACTGCTTTCTAGGTGGTAAAGGTGGTGTAGGTGAGTCCACGGCATGATTGAATCGAGACCATGCTTAAGACGCCCCTTGGGCAGGCAAGACCACGACCTCATGTTCTTTGGCCATCCAGCTCGCCAAATGCCGTAAATCGGTGTTACTCATTGTGCGTGGTTTTCCAGTTTTCTAGATTTCAGCAGCAGGAACGTATTTTCCAGTCTACCGACCCAGCGCACAATTTGTCGGATGCATTTGGGCAGAAGTTTTCCAAGGATGCGACGAAGGTTAATGGGTTCGATAACCTGTTTGCCATGGAGATCGACCCGACAAGCGCAATTCAGGAGATGGTTGAACAATGTATGTTGGGTTCTTCCTCAAACATGTAGTTCTAACTTTTTAATAACAGCTGACTCAAACGGTATGATGGGATCTATGATGCAGGACCTTGCCTTTGCTATACCAGGTGTAGATGAAGCCATGAGCTTTGCCGAAATTATGAAGTATGTGTTTTCTCCTCTACCCCACAATTCCCGTTAACCCGTACTTTTCAGACATGTAAAATCCATGGAATACTCCGTGATCGTCTTTGACACCGCGCCCACGGGACATACCCTTCGCTTTTTGTCTTTCCCCACAGTATTGGAAAAGGCTCTTGGGAAATTAAGCTCCCTTGGCTCGCGGTTCGGGCCAATGATAAGTCAGGTACAGTGTTACTGTACATACTTACCGCGTTTTCGTCGTGACTCAATCTTAGATGTCGAGTATGATGGGAGGTGAAGCTGGTTCTCAGGAGGATATGTTCGCGAAACTGGAGTCCATGCGTGGGGTCATCACTGAAGTCAACACTCAGTTCAAAGATCCTGTAGGTTTCCTGAACTCGATCGGTCAACTTGTTCAACTTTCGTTTCAGGAAAAGACGACTTTCGTCTGCGTTTGCATTTCTGAGTTCTTGTCGCTGTACGAAACCGAGCGACTGGTGCAAGAATTGACCGCTTATGAGATCGACACGCACAATATCGTCGTCAACCAACTTCTCTTCCCAAAGAAATGTATGTTGTCCAGACGAAACTTTTTGATCGCAAGTAATGTCTTTAAAGCGTCCAATTGCGAACATTGTAGTGTTCGCCAGAAGATGCAGCAGAAATATCTTGCGGAAGCTCACGAACTTTATGATGAATTTTTCCACATCATTCAACTCCCACTTCTCACAGAAGAAGTTAGAGGCCCAGAAAAGCTCAAAGAGTTTAGTAAGATGCTTGTTGAACCTTACGTTCCACCTGAGTGAAAACCATATTTCTGTGGTATCCAAATGAATGCGTGCTTGGGGGGGAAGTGTTACTCAACTGTTTTGTGACTAAATTCCGGCTATTCCAATTATGAAGGTTGACTGTGAGCTATGATACGCGCGATTTATAAAATATGAAATAAGTTAAAAACCACCCAACCGAAATAGCATTGATCGGAGTCACGACCGCAGAAGGCGCTCTACGGTTTCTGACCAGTCGAATCCTTCTCCACTACCGATAGGGGATTTCTTCCTTCTCTGAGAGGAAGGACTCCTCATACCGCCAACAAAAGGTCGTCCATACACCTGTTGTGCCAGTCCCTTCACCTCACCAAAATCGGTCGTAGCCTGTGCGCTTAGGAAGGCTGCGCTAGCGGACCTGTGCTTGAGACAATCGGGCTCAGCGTAGCTGTCGAGAGTCCCTTGGAATGGTCCATCCTCATCCGCAGCCATAGCGCGACTGTCCTTCCACAGCGAGCCGCCATTCGTCTTTGCGAGAACATCGGAAATATCTAGGCTTTCTCCAGGGGGTATAGGACTAAGTTGAGAAGGGGTGACACAGGGCATATCAACCTCCTTTCGTAGGACTTTGTCAATGTCCACAGCTGAGAAGAAAGCAACACCTTGCGGGAGATCATCCATGCCGAGTTTATAAGCGAAAAAACTACGAGTCCATAAGTTAGCGATTTGTAGAGCTAAGGCAGCGCGATATTTGTCTTCCTCGACCACCAGATAGCGGAGTTCATCATGAACCGAAATGAGATATCTCGCCTTGATGTTGTATTTGGTGATAAGGTGATCCATAGAGACGATGAGGAGATGAAGGTAATCCACACCGGATGATTGCACTACCCAATTAACACGAGAAGGCATGTAGTCTGAACCAAATTCAGCCGGAAGATATTCCTTGGAGAGTGCATAAGTTATACCACAGCCAAGAGCAGGAGTTTGGGGTTTATCAGACAGTGCAATTTCCTCCAACTTGTTGAAGAGGTAACTTTCCGTTCCACCAAACCAGAACTTCCTCTCGAAAATATCGGTTCGATGGGTATTCTTGCCTTTAGTTGACGCATATAAAATTTCAGCCAGCTTCTGGGCTGTTTCCGGTAACATGCTTGCATTTGATTGCACCAAGAGAAGAATGGCATGCCGCATACCAGCACCGTAAATCCGCGAATAATTGAAAACCTTTGCCTGGTCACGAGATATTCCCAAAATGCTCGCCGTTTTTGAATGCAGATCGGTCCCTGCCGCCTTCGTACCCTCAAGCGTCATCCAGCCAATGGCGGTAGCACCATGCAACCCAAACTGCGCATCGCCCATGCAGCTAGATATCCACAATTCTTCACTGTCAACATCAGCGCCGACGATGGCATATCCTTCAGGGGCGCGAACCATTGCTTTGAGTTCTGAACCAACGCGATTCTTTTTGGCATTACTTGCCGTTAGCCATGTTTTTTCGATCGCCCGACGCGTGACAGTCCCCATCGTGATGACTTGCGGGAGAATTATCCCCCACTTTTTCCCATTGTCCTCGTCAGAGGGGAATTTCGGAAAACCAAGCCTGTTCTTTACATCCTGCCAAATGACCATCTGATTCAGTATCCGATCTCGAGCACTGATCCAGTAGCTGCAGAATGCATTCATGTCCAGCGCCTCCTTGGCTTCGTCTCCCGGACTTTTCAAGGTGCCATCTTGTGCAAACTTGATGAAAGATTTCCCTAGAGGGCTCCCTACATTTGCCTTCTCGCCATCTTTATGGGGTAGCTTGTAGAAAACAAAGCCGCCGCTCAGTGTGGCTTCTGCGAGTTTATCATCAGTAGGGTCATAAAAGCTTAGTGGCGATAAGCGTGTCTTAAAGCTGGCGTTTGAAGGGACACGAAATGTCCAACCGTGTTCGCGAGAGTGGAAAAGTGGCCAACCAAACCATGAGAGACGTAGAAGAATGGGAGCGATACGGTTCCGAACAGTGATCTCGAGTGTGCCTGGAGGCATGCCTTTCTTGGGTTTAGTAGCATCCCAATACCACTTGGGCCAAAGTACAGGTGGTGGCTTTGGAGGCTTCATTTTTGCTATCTTCTTTGCTTTTTTCACTTTAGCTCTTGTATTATCCGGTGTCCAGTCCAATTGACACAACCAAGGATCTTTCTCAACGCTCTCCGCCTTCGTCTCAGATGCGATTGATTTTGCCAAAGAGAGAATTTGGCTCCGAGCGTCTTCTGTAAATTCGCCACTAGATAGCGATATTGCTAGTTGAACATCTCTGGACGACATTCTACCGCTCCTTAAATGCACCAAAGCGTGTCTGGGTCCGAGAATTTTTGTAGTTCGCTGCTCTCGCGAGCTGGGCAATCGAGAAATGTTCCCATTATTCATGTAGTGCCAGCGTTCTTCCGAATTGTATTGCAAGGGGTTGCTGTCGAACGAAAGCTGCAGAAGAAGGGGCATCACTTGGTCCATCGATTTTGCTGAGAAGGGATCTTGAGATAGTTTTGTGTACCATGCGGGGAGCGAGGTTTCCCGAGGTGTTGGCATGGATTGCAGGAGATGGGGATCCGCCTCGGAAGTTGTGGTCTCGAGA
>Ga0307507_10007816_pt1 | contig 15215 bp, 7 predicted proteins | sample 7_EM_MG_FD_207223 | JGI IMG/M metagenome (GOLD analysis project Ga0307507, IMG submission 207223) | Populus trichocarpa ectomycorrhiza microbial communities from riparian zone in the Pacific Northwest, United States - 7_EM | ecosystem: Host-associated > Plants > Roots > Unclassified | place... | reverse complement strand
AGAAGGCGATCATTTCCTATCATAGAGGATCAGTTCCAAAATAATCGCATCCTCAGGCCTGTCTGTCAGCATGGAGACTGGAAACTCATCTTCAGCCACAACTTGACAAGTATCATTTGCTTATAGTCCTTACATGCATACATGTGAATGCTTCTCTTCCAGTGTTCAATTATTAAGGCTTAACAAGTGAAGAATGGAGGGTAGCTGAGGTTGTTTTTTAAAATATAGTTTTTAAATTTGGTTTGGTGGCCGGCCCGGTTCAAGGCTCGGGTTTCGGGTTTTGATCGGGTCACCGAGTCTTGACCGGGTCTTCAGGTCGGCCGGGTCAATCTCTATTTTTAAAAAAAATCAAAACGGCGTCGTTTTAATAAAAAAACAAAAGTCAGCGGATTGCAACCGGGTTTTGCTAGGTCAACCGGGTTGGCCAGGTCATGACTTTTCCTATTTTTTCATCAACCCGGCCAGGTTTCAGCCCCGGGTCGGTCGGGTCGACCCGCCGGGTTTCAAAAATATGTTTTAAAGTACTTTTTACTTGGAAATGTATTAAAATGATTTTTTTAAATTATTTTTAAAATTAGAAAATTAAAATAATCTAAAACACCAAAAAATATATTAATTTAAAATTGTTTTTAAAGACAATTACCAGTTACCTTTAGATTGTATTGTTAGAATTGTTACATTGGTTATTTTTTAAAATAATTTTAAATAAAAAATTAAATTTTATCCCGCTTCCATTCAGAACGCAATACAGAACTGGAAAGAAAGAAAGAAAAAAACTAAAAAGGCTCATGAGTCCCATCAGCAGCTAACATCAGAGAACAAGCATCATCACATAATACAAGAATGCTAAACAGAGATCCATAGACGTCTCAGTCTCCCTTCCCGCAAAACCCATCTCTCTTGTGGATCTTCTTAAGTGGCTGTCTTCTTGTCTTCTAGCACGTTAAATTAATCTGACAAATACTCGAGGTAAATCTTGTCAGAACTCCAACTTTTACGCAAATATATAGTTGGTGTCTAAATATTCTGGCTTGCTTCGGTAAAGAACAAAAACCATATTCCACTGATTTGGTTTTTCCAGCTGAGCCTAATATAAATGCCGAATTTGTATCTTTCCTATACTTAATTTATTTGGGACAAGAAATATGCTTGTCGTGGTTGATTTATTTCACGCATTTTGGGTGTCAAGAGGGCTCGTCAGAACAACTCTTGAAAAGTGTGAATTTGTTGAAGCAATCAATCCGCGGAGATGCAGAGTAGACCTTGCCGTGAGAAAAATGGATTTGAAAAATAATTAAATTGCATTGGGATGCTGCTGGGGGGCATCCGCGGCGAGTTTTAAGAGGAAAAATGAAGAAAAAGAGTACCATCTAATACTCATATTGAGAAATTTAAATAACTGGTTTGCTCAGAAATCCAAGGCTAAGGATGGAGGGTTGGCTATACAAAACGAAGATAACAATTATCTAATACATTGCATTGCGTATAAGTCAAAACCTGTAGGGTAAGATAGTAAAAAAGAAAAGGAAAGGGAGTCACTCAAGTGTTTTTTTATGTACATGTTATACGTGGATTAAATATACATGCATGCAAAAGATGGTAACATATCATAATAATAAACATTAATTCTAAATAAAAAAATATTATAAAAATAAGATACAAGACTAATGTTTTTACAGTTATTCAGATATTTTTGTTTAATAAAAATCTGAACACAAAAAAATATATTTACACAAGACGATAAACAACCTAACAAACTAGAAATACAACTCGAAAGGTTATGGTTGGAGCATGCTCCATTGAACCAGCAAAGTTAGGCAAGCATTTTGCATCAAAAGATAGAGAAGAAAGATAATAGCAATAATCAAATAGCTTATATAAAGGCATATTCAATTTATTTATCTATGACATAATTCTAAAAGACCCAATGTATGTTTATATGATAGAGGATCGTGAAATCAATTGTTGGCTAATTAACTAATCAATCACTAATTTTCTAATCAACTATGCTATCTAATATTGATCATTTCTTCTTTTCAATTAGAAGAAACTACAACTAGGATCTAAATAGTTTATAAAACCTATTCTAAACAAATGAAAACTAAATAAGCATAAATTATAAAAATATTAGGAAAGAATTATTTGAAATGAAAGAAAATTAAAAACAAATTAATTTTGTCAATTTGAATGAAATAAATGGACAACAATTTTTTTTTAAATAAAAACTTAAATAATTTATTCAAGTTAAATAAAAAAAATGAACCAGTGATGGTTCTAAATCAATTTTGAAAATCAATCATCACAAAATGAATTAAATCAACAAGTTTTTTTTCTCTTAAAATTATCTTCATCAAAATATACCATGTAAGCTAACAATCAAAATTTAAAAGATCAAAGTCTTGTCAACAACAATCAACACGTCAAACACACAACAACAAAAATGACAAAACCAAACCAGGACCAAACCATTACATCCCAAATAAACCAATCAATTAAGTTCACAAATTTGCCCTCTCAACCCTATGATATGATAGAGTATTGAACATCAACCTTATTACACCTTAAAATTTCTTTAACAGCATCATATACACCATCAGAGTATCACACAACATTATGACCCTAGTACTTTAATGTTTTTCAAAAAAATGCTCAAAGAATAAAAATCCTCATAATTAGTAAAACATATAGGTAAAGGATGAAAATATTAGGAGAACATAGAAAAAATACCAAATATATCACTAGCATGTGTATGCTACACACTATTGCTCTTGTTACTCGATAACTAGTTCCTAGTGGCTTCTTTCCATGCATGCATGGACTAATTTGCCTTGCAGCCCAAGATCTGATGGTGTAAGCCATCGATAACCTGTAAGCACATATCCGAACTCAAATGATGGTTTCCTATTCTTTAATTTTTTACTAAGTTGCTAATGTTGCTTGTTGGTTTTTTAAGGGCTTTTGAGAGCTAAAAAAAATGCTACAAATATGGTCTTCAATGTAGGGATGTTATATCCATCACCATAGAAGAAGAAAATTTCGAGAAGAGGGGCTAATATGATCGAGTTCAATGAATTTTAGTCAAAATAAACACTATTGTGGATGGGAAGATGGTAGTGAGAAGGAGAGAGCTTGACTTTAGCAAGTAAAGGTTTGGTGTGTCGTATTTTGACAAAGTTAAGTAAGGGAGAGAAGTAGATAGAGAAATGGAAAAGGAGAAAGATATTTTTATTTTTATTGCTTTCTTGTATGGTCCAGCCCTTTCATCTTTTTAGATTTGTTATATATATAAACCGCGTTGCTATTTTACTATGGATGCTAAGACATTTTCATTGTGGATTGTGGCAGTGTGATGCTAGTTTTGCCCTTGGTGAATTCATGGCTGGGTGTTGTTGGGTAGGGGCTATCTTGGTTTTTGGTTGTTTTTTTTTTGTTAGGCGCAGAGTGAGGCAAATGGGAGTCAACCATTTTTTCCTATTGTGGATTAGGGCTTCTTGTGGGCATGCATGCTTAGTGTTCAAGCCTCTTCGAGGGTTCTAGGAAGCTTTTGGTTTTCATATGACTTGGCTAGGTTATTGAGTGGTGTGAGGGTTGTCTTGCAGGGGATGGTGTGTAGTCATTATCATGCATCAAATGCAATGCAAGGTGCAATTGTCTTCGTTCTTTGTCTTTTTGTGATCTCAGGGGGCCCGGTTATTACTTTGGTGGATTGGATTTTGATTTGGGTATGGGGGTTTGGTTTCCAGATTTTTAGTTTCTTTTCCTTTGTTTTCTCTGTGTTTGGTTTGTGGATTGTTTATTTCTTGGCCTCTGTTTTTTCTTCTAATGTTCTGGTTTGGCTCATTTTTAAAAATTATAGTTGGTTTTGCTTGCATTATGTCACTTCATGTCATGTTTCTTTATGTCTTTGAGAGAGTGGTGTGATACTGTTTTGATGTCTTTTCTTCTACTAGGGAGTAGGTGTAGTAGTTTGGATTTGGCATCCTTCATCATTTAAATCTTTTTTTTAAGGTCTTTTCTTTTTGTTTAATTTGTTAGGTCATGCAACATTCTTTTGCCTTTTTATTGGTTCTATCAACCTTCTATTCCTTTTTTTAATTTACTTGGTTTTAATTTTAGTCTTTTTTATTGTCATTTTAACTGTTTTGTTATTTCTTTTCCTCTTGATGGCTTATCAAGTTTGGCTTCTGCTCATTGTGTTTAAGTTGGAAAAATTCTAGTTTTGTGGCCTGTCGTGCTGGTTCTTTTGTTGAGGTACTGCTATGACAACTTAAAACAAAAACAACATTGTTCGAGACTTTAGATAGCTTCAAAATTTTCTGGTTATAATTATTTGGTTCCCTTAATATATTAATCAACTACATTATGACAACCTTTGTTGTCTTAAATTTGTTTGCTCTATAAATTTTTAGGCCTTCTCTCTTGGGTTGGTTCGTTTTATGCTAATTTTTTCATGCGTGGCACATTTATTTTGCATGATAACCTTGTAACCCACAACATAACATTGCATATTCCATATTTTGGATAATTAGTCATTTGGCTTTAGCTCATTGACATACACAACAAGCATTTCTTTTGTTATGGCAACATATTTACATGTGATTTTATTTGCATGGATACTCAATTGCTTTGCAAGAGGAGTTCTTGCTGTGAGGCTATTGCCAAGGCTTTTCCTGTTAGTAGAAGCATTTTCCTGTGGTTTTCTCATCTTTTTAGCTCCTTGCTTTTCTACTGTTGTGTTATATGTTTATTTCTTACCTGTATTTTTAGTTTTTCCCCTTTGTTTTATCTTTTAATATTTCGCTGTGTTATTTTTTTTTTTTCAAACTAGATGTTTGACCTACGCTTTCACGATAAGTTCTAAAAAATGTTTAAGTTCCAACCACGTTGTATTAAAAAAACAAGAGGCATGTGTTGATGTCTCACAAGCTAGAATTTTTACCCGAATATTTTTGCTATATTGAATTGGACAATTGTTGACGTATAAGTATAATTCATGTTTATTTAAAAGTTGGAGGACTATAGTGTAACTTTCCCTAAACTTCTAACATGTCCCAAGCGTTATGGGTCTGACATGTTTGTTAGACCTACGCGTCATGGATCTGGCAACCATACTAGACCTAAGTCGTGCTAAACCCAAGGCGCTTGGATTTGGCGATTTGCGTTTATTTAAAAGTTGGAGGGTCATAGTGTAACTTTCCCTAAACTTCTAACATGTTATCCATGTTTAGAGCCTTTTTCCATTCTAGTACCTATTCTTCTGAATCCACTCTTGACTGAGAAATCAAAATCAAAAGGCCTTGAATTAGAATTAGATAACTCGTGATAAAACTTTGTTAGCCAAAATGAATCATTAGGAATTGCATTGTATGTCCACAATATTTTTTTCGCGTGTGGGTATTGTTGGTCAAGGGCAAAAGAGCCAACACCTTTTAGAATTTTGCTTGATTTTCATAGTTTTGATATTTTGCCTCTATTAGATGTTTTAATTAGATCCTGACACAATCTTTAACCACGCTAGACCCAAGCACCTTGGGTCTAGCAACTAGCACAATGACAGAAAAAATAACACGGTAGAGCGTGAGCATGTATGTGTGTGTGTGTGTGTGTGTGTGGTATGTATGTCACTAGATTTTTTAACTAGGTTCTTGGACTTTGGTTATCTAGAAACAACATTTTGTGTTTGGTTTAAATAAATGAATTAATTTCTAAATAGGAGTAAATTATCCAAGAAAGTTATGATGAGAAAAATTAAGGCTTTATTTATTTGTTGGAATGTGGTTTCTATGAAAAATAGATTTCTAGAAAGTGAATAATTTTTTAATTTTTAGTAATGTCATGGAAAATAAGTTGAAAAATATTTTTCAGTGTTTGATTATATCATGAAAAATAAACTGAAAAATAATTTTTTAATTTTTTAATTTTTTTTCAAGTTTAATAAAAGAATAAGGACCAAATCTAACAGATAAAAAGTTAAAAGATGATGAAATTGAAAAATAAATCTAATTTCATAAATTATTTCAAATAAAATAAATAGCAATCAAAATAATATAAACCAAATCTGATAGATAAAAAAGTTGAAAGATGATGAAATAAAAAAAAATCTAATTTCATAAATTATTTCAAATAAAATAAATAGCAATCAAAAGAATAAAGATCAAATCTGATAAATAAAAAATTTCAATTAAGAAAAGGATAAGAGAAAAGCAAATAATAGTAAAACAAATGAGGACCAAAGTTAATATAAAAATCAAATTAAATCAAATTCTAAATGATGAAATTGAAAAAAAAATATTCAAAATAAAATAAATAGTAATCAAAAGATTGAGAACCAAATTTAATATAATCAACAAATAACAAGATATTTTTGAATTATTTATAATTTCTAAAAAGTATTTTTTGCCCAAAATAAAAGAAAAATACTTTTCTAGAAATCAAACCAAATTTTTATTTAACTAAAAAGTGTTTTTCGTTGATCAACTTTTCTAATAACAAATAAACACAATAAAGTTTGGAAAATAATTTCTAAAAAATTACTTTTCATGAAATAAACAGGACCTAAAATAATATTGGGATATCAAGCTTGCATATTAAGAATATTGTTGTGTTTTTTTTTCACTCTACTCATGTGACTTTTTTTTTCTCCTTTTGTTTTCTTCCTTCAATCTCTTTTCTATTCTCTCACAATTGTTTTTATACTTAAGGCTTAAAAAAATATCAAAAATTATGAAAACATATAAAAATTCTTAAAAATTCAAAAAACATGAGAAAAATAATGATAAATGCATTTTTTTTTATTTTTTGAAAAAAATTATAAAATTAAAGAATCAAAATTAGATTGTGACATTGAACACCGTTAAAGAAATTGAAACTATCATAAAGTCTAGGAACCAATTAAATAACTCTTCATGGTTAATCATGACGTAAAGCTCTATCGACCCCATGAGAACAGCTAGCAGGTTCAATAAACACACAAAATGCCATATCATTGTGCTCACTTTTAATGAGACAAAAATTATCCCATAAATATTATAACTAGGGGTGTTCAAAAAAACTGAGTAACTGAAAAAACCGAGAAAACCGATGAAAAATTAACTAAAAAAACCGAATCGAGATGAAAAACCGATTACTAAAACCAGAAATCTTTCTGGTTCGGTTCGGTTTCGGTTTTACCACCAAAACCGATGAACCGAACCGGCCACCCATAAAAATAAAGTTAGAAACGAGTAAACGACTTAGTATAAATAGTACTGTAAACCTAAACCTAAATGACATTACAATTTACTTCTGAAGCCGCCGCTCATACCAGACCAACCTTTTTCCTTTCCCCTTCAATTTTCATCATATCTACCTCTTGCCCCCTGTATCTGTCTCTTCTCTAGTTGATCAATAAGTAAATAACCCACAGCTCACACCAGACCGATCTCTCTCTTATGTCCTTACAAAAATTTAGAAAATCAAACCTCGCTAGATCAAAGTAATTAGTCTCTAGGTATCGTTGACAGGTAATATTATTTCTATTCTCTCTCTCTCGTCCTTTGCTCTTGTTATGATTCTTTGATCTTGAGAGACAATTGATTAGATCGGGTTTGATTTTCACTTTTATCTGTTTTTTCTAGTTTGTTTTGTTGATTGATGTGAGTTTTATGCGTTGATTTTGAGTATGTATTCCAAATAACTGAAAAGTTGAATTTTTGTCTGCACTCTTCTTCTTCTTCTTCGTCTCTGTGTTATCCTTTCGTCTTCTCTGTGTTTCTCTTCAGGAGTCGCTGCATCAGTTTGCTTAGGTCTTGTTATGATTGCTTCTTTGCAAGCGGACACCACAGATTATAAGAAGGTGGTGATAGAGGGGAATGAATCTGAAGCAGGAGCAGTACCAGCCTTCCAGGGACAATCTCATTGACAATATTGACGTGGAGGATGGAGATGTTGTGGTTTTGGTTTTATATTCATATTAAATTTACAATTCGCTTAACATCAGTTTGCTTTAAAATTTAAAGCTTAATTTAATGTAAGGCTAAGCCAATTTAAAAAAAAAACCAAAAATAAACCCATGGGATTAGGTTTCCCGGTTTTTTCCTTAAAAAACCGGATTTAACTGAACCGAACCGGTTCAGTTTGAACCGGTTTCCGGTCCGGTTCGGTTAATTTTATACAAAAATACTGTAATTCGGTTTGGTTGGTTTTTTAAGTCTAAACCGAACCGAACCGTGAACACCTCTAATTATAACTATATCACATAATACTTCGATTATATATATATTTATTTATTTATTTTTAGGACGTTAACAACCCATTATTTAGTAATGTAGAAGACAAATTTTATTATTTTGAATTTATTTATTTTAATTGTAATATTTATTTTAAGATTTAGTTATTTAAAAAAAAAATTGACATGGGCTTTATTAGCAATTTTAATATTTTATTTTATTTAGTTACCACGTTTGGTAAAATTTTATTTTTTAAGATCTTTATTTAATAAAAATTTATAATAGAATTTTGAAGAAACGTTAAAATAAATAAAAAATTATAGTTTTGGAAGTTTCATATAGCCATGTCGGGTTGTTTATTTTAAAGATTTTAAAAAATTAATAAATCTCCTTATCCAGCTATCTATGCATCATTTAGTATCTTTCACTAAATTTTTCTTTTCTAGAAAAAAAAAAAGTATATATACATATATGCGATGTAAATATGTTTTTAGTCTTGGTTAAAAAAGGGTAAAAAAACTAGGTTCTGCAAAATGCAATATTAACCTAATCTTTTTTCTATATTATGGGGAAAGGGCCACTCTGTTCTGAGATGAATGAAAGCAAACGAAAGGCCGTCAAGCATCCAGACTGATTACAGATCATGCATCCACCATTCGGAGATTATCAATCAATCCATAAAAGAAGCATATATTATACGATCATGGGGCCTGCCATGCCAATCCTTGACTAGGATGCCTAATGAAAAAAAAAAAACAGGCAGAAGCACCTTGCATCTACTTTCGTCTCTGTAAGTCTCTAATTCCAAGAAAAACATGGGATGACAGATTTATTTACCATATACTGTTACGAGCAAAACAAAAGCAACCAAAGATTAACTTAAATGGCATAAATACATTTGCATGCTGCATCTTCATTTCATTTCATTTGAAATCTCTCTCTCTCTCCCCCTCTCTCCCTCTCTCTCTTCTAAGCTTTATCTTTTCGGGGCTTCTGCACTACCTTTGACATGGGAGAAGCTCAGGAAGTTCAACTTCACATCATGGGTGAGTTAGCTCTCTCTAATTCTTGATGTGTAGCACTTTTTATCAAAGAGAATATATATATATATATATCGCAATTTCATCAATGTTCCTCTGTTTTAACTTCTTTCACAAGTGTATATGTATGGGAATTAATTAGGTGGAAAGGTCATGAGGTCTGCAATAAGCTTACATTTAGCAGTAGTACTATTAAGAGTACATAGTCACCTTGGAATCATTGGTTATTTATGATGAAAGAAATACGCATCAAATTTCTTCGAAGAGATATGGCAAAGCAAAAGGAGAGTAGGATTCTTTTACATTTTTTGTTATACAGCTAGGCAGCTATACTGGTTTTCCCTGCAAATCTCCAGATGAAATTCTGCCGGCGAAAGTTCGTCTCCTAGGTATTCGTTGTAAATTCTCTTTCCAAGGAGGAGGCTATTCAGGGTCTGTCTTGGAGATCTATTTAATAAGTTCCTATGAATCATGTTTTTGGCCTTGCAACAAGGTTTTAGTTTTTTAAGCGCCCAACTTGGGAGATATCGACATGCTCAAATATATTATTTTCAAATACAATCATGTATTCTTTGTACAGTAGCTGACTTGTCCGATATCTGTTCTTATTATCAGACCAAGAAGCTAAAGATCAAACAAACTTACCTCAATATACAAGTATCACCGATCAGTGCTCAACGGCTCCACAAACAAGAAACTACAGGCGGTGGATCCGCATGTCAATCTATACAGTCTTTCTCCTAGTTGGACAGTCAGTGGCTATGCTTTTGGGAAGATTGTACTTTGTTAAAGGTGGAAACAGCAAATGGATGGCAACACTAGTGCAACTTGCAGGCTTTCCGGTTCTTATTCCCTTCTATCTCATCTCAACTAACAGTAAACCCAGCACGAATGATAGCCAAATAAAATCACCATCTGTCACAACACTTGCATTGATTTACGTATCGATTGGACTACTTGTAGCAGCAGGCTGCTATCTATACACTATTGGACTGCAGTACCTTCCTGTGTCTACTTTCACCCTCATCTGTGCATCTCAGTTGGCCTTCAATTCTGTCTTCTCCTTTTTTCTCAATGCACAGAAGTTCACACCATTTATAATCAATTCTCTAGTCCTCCTTACCATCTCCTCTATCCTACTTGTCTTTAATAATGAGTCTTCAGACGGCACTTCTGGAGTCTCCAAAGCAAAATATGCTATTGGTTTCACATGCACTGTTGCTGCTTCCGCGGGGTTTGGACTGGTGCTCTCTTTGACACAGTTCTGCTTCAACAAGGTTATAAGGAGGCAGACATTTAAGGTAGTCCTGGACATGACAATCTATCAACAAATAGTAGCGACTTCTGTTATTGTAGTTGGACTTTTTGCTAGTGGAGACTGGAAGGGTCTAACAAGAGATATGGATGGGTATAAAATGGGAAAGGTTTCTTATGTGATGAACTTAGTTGGGACTGCCATATCTTGGCAGGTTTTCGCGATTGGCTGCGTTGGATTGATTTTTGATGTTTCTTCCTTGTTTTCCAATGCCGTAAGTGTTTTGGGATTGCCTATTGTTCCAGTCGTAGCTGTGTTCGTATTCAATGACAAAATGGGTGGTGTGAAGGCAATTTCAATGGTGTTGGCTATCTGGGGTTTCATTTCCTATGCCTATCACCACTATCTAGACGACCGTAATTGCAAGGATGAAAAAAGAAATGCCGATGAGGTTTCTAAAGCTCCCATGCTGGAAAGCTAACTGATTTCTACGATATATGGGAGCCTGGAAATTGATCGGTGACAGATTTCCATGGTTACATACAATTCGGGTGCCTCTGTCATGTCCTAAAATGTAGTTTTCTTCCGTGTAGCAGACCTGTAAAACAGTTAAGCTAGGAGTGCTGTAAAAGAACATCGATGATCAAATTATACGAGCATATTGGAACGATTGCTGAGTATGAATTGGTTTAGGTCTATCTGCTGGAAACAACGTAACATGTTAATTGAGTAGCAGGGACTAAAAGATCTGTCACTGAATCTCAGGAGACTAATCACTTATCAGGATTGCATTCGCATGTGGATGTGGATGACCTCTCATAGCAATTTAAAACTGCAAGTGGTGCTGTGTATGAATTATCATTAATGCTTAGCCATCCCTGCTGACCAGTTGGTCCATTCTGTTAGAATTTGAACCTTCCACTTCTCTCATTAAGGCTTACCATTCGAATCTGGACATAGATTGGCCATAAGATGTGCTAAAGTAAAAGTATGTAGTTAATAAACTACATAGCTTTTGGACTCCGTGGAAGTAGATGCTTTTCTGACATGGGAATTCGGCCCATGGATATTTGAGAGAATGATCGATTGTACAAATTCATAAGATGAACTGAAACTTTGTTATCCTTGAATTTGATTTTGCTTCTCGAAGTTCAAAGAGGTGAGTTTTATTTTGTGCTTGATTGACAACCCTTCCAACATTTATAGCTGAACAGTGTTTTAATGTGTGTGCCCTTATCTTATCTAAACTTCTCCTTGTTCATGAATATCCCGAATGACCTCAATGTTTTTTCCATTTACATTCAAGGTATTGCATGATCAATCCACCTGTTTTTTAATCTTAGCTCTGCAAGCTCATTACGTGTTAGAAAATTTTGTTTCAAAACATGTTTATTCTTTATATTTGAAATCAAATTGAAAATAAGATATATTTATATTTGAAATCAAATTGAAAATAAGATATATTCTGATGGATCGGCATTTATTACTTTTTGTTTGTTTATTTGTTTGAAACTACTCTCCAATGAGCTAACCATGAGAAGGTTAAGACCCATAATTCTTGGGCTCGGCCAAGCATTGAGCTTAGACACCTATGAATCTAGCAAATTATCAGACCCATTGTCTATGGACATAGCCAAGCGCTGAGCCTAGACGCCTATGAAACTAGTGAGTCGCCAAACTCATTATCCCTAGATGCAGCCAAGCGTTGACCCTAGATGAGACTGTAGATCATATATATTTTATCCCGATGGGACAGGTTAATATTTCCCCTACAAGAAAGAGAAGAACATGAGGGGTTATAAGAGGAAACAAAGATGATCATGCTAAGTTTAAATTTTTCTCTTTGCTTTAACAATAGCAATTCTATCTTAATAGAAAAACCCTTAGTCAAAGGATAATTGATTTTTCTTGAATCGATTCTAATTTAATCATTGTAGAGTCCCAAAATAGATAAAAGGAGACCTTTTGCAGGTAACAATGATAATCTACTTTTGCTTTCACCGTAGAAGGGTGGGTCACATAGCCAGAATCAGAAAATTAATGACTTTATCTCGAGCCAGACCCGACCTTCAAGCCCACTGGATAAAACAGGACCTCATCATTAGCGTCGACTATAAGGAAAAATTCCAGAGATATGATGAATTTACTCTTCCTAGTGTGATAGTACATTTACTTTGTAAGTAACGATTGTCTCCCTAGTGCAACGATATAGTTTATCTTGGAAGGGATTAACATGTTCTTCATAGTACGATCGCTCATCTCTCCAATGATGGGATAGACACTGCATCAATAATGGGGATGGATATGCTCTCTCCATCAAATTTTTCAAAGATGGGATGAATTTATTATCTCTAGTGCGATAACACATTTACTTTGAAAGTAATGATCATCTCCCTAATCCTACGACGCAGTTTACCTTGGAAGGGATTAACATATTCTTCCTAATGTGATCGCACCTTTCTTCAAGGATGGGATGGACATTGCATTAGCAACAAAGATAGATACGTCATCCCAAATCAAATCTTTCAAAGATGGGATGAATTTACTCTTCCTATTGCGATAACACATTTACTTTGCAAGTAACGAACATCTTCCTAGTTTTACAACACAATTTACCTTTTATGTTGGATCATGAGTTTTATTTTCTCTTATCTCTTTGTGTTTGTCGTTTTCTTTAAGGTAGACCCAAAAAATAACTAATAGAATATCATTAATTACTCTCTAAGCATCATAAAATTTTCCCTAAACATTCAACCCAAGGTGCACTTAGGCCTCAAAAGATGGTCTTGTGAGCTTGGGCTTGCAATGCATGCGTGTTTGGGCCTGAAATCCAAGCCCATATGTCTAGGCTTCGAAGCCCAAACTAGTTTTTTTAAAAAAAACATAAAACAGACGACACTCGTCTAGAGAAATAACACGTCATTTCCCTGCAACCTTTCTTGATCACTAGACTTGTCTTTGATGACTGAAAAACCAGGGTCCAAGATCTTAGCCTCTAAATAACCAAATTTCAATCATTTTTCACCGATACATTAAAAAGAAAACAAATCTATGGACCCCTAAAACCTCATTTTCAAAGGAAAAAAATTAATCAATCAAAAACCTCAAAATCAAATAATTTTTTTTTTAAAAAAAATAAGACTTGATCTACTTTTTCTGGTATTATTAAAGGTAAAAACCATTTCTATTTTTCACAGACACTAAAATTGAAGTTATTGATAATCAAAACTCGATCACCCAAAAGCTTTATTTTTTTCTAATTTTTTCAAAAACTTTTTCTTCACTCTCAACCTCCACAAATTAAAACATGATGAAAATAAAATTTAAAACCATCACATAACAACCTAAAAGAAAAGTGACAAAATATGAAAAAAATAATAATAAATTTAAGAGATCAAATAGAACTTTCCCATACCTTTTGTGAAAAAGAGTTGTTTCTTCAATTTTGGTCATTCATCTCTCAATTTATTTTTGACAAAAAAAAACAAACTCTATTTCATAAAATTGATTCTTTATTTAATGTTGAAACAGTTAATAACAAATAAAGTGTTAAAACGTTTTAATGACAAATCAAAACATATTTCAGAGTATAAAACCACAAAAATATAAAGTTAATTAACTAAATTGAAAATTGTGCAAACCACAAAGACCAGGTGTTAGGAATGGGAAAAAAATATTCACAGTAATTTGCGCACAGCGAGGAGTTGTAGTTTATTTAACAATAACAATATATAATTATATAATAATTAAATGTAGGCTGACGTCCAACAGCCCAACCGCAAACTCTAAAATCGCATGGTTATATGACATGGCAATATTTGACATGCATCTTGCATCTAAAGCTGCCTCAGGACAGCTTCTCCCGTCCAAAACATTTCCTTTAAAAACATAAGATCACTTGTGTTGTCTCCAGCTGGTGATGCATACAGTTTTTGTCAGCAGCTATACTATTGGAGAGAATGTACTCCAGCAAGGGCACAAAGAGTATATAGATGGCAGCTCTAGCACAACTTAAAGGCTTTTCGATCCTCATTCCTTGCTCCTGCTCCCAACTGGAAAATCCCACAATAAACAGTATCCACCAAAGAAAAAAGAAACAGCCATCAATCTACCTCCGATTGTTTGTATATGCCTCTTTTGATCTATTCTTAGCTGCGAGCACTATGAAGTGCTGGATTGGACTCTTGTATCCTCCTGTATCTACACAATACTCTGCACATTCCAGAAGCTCCTCAATTTTTTTTTCCGAGTCCTCCATTCTCAAACATTCACTCCTATAACAAATTCTGATCTCCTAGTCACTATCTCCTCCATTTCATAAATAAGGCATGAGAAACAGCTAGCAAATGTATATTCCAAACAATTATTGTGCTAAAAAAGTACATGAAAAGAACGTTAGAATTGTACCAAACAAGTGACGAAGAGATGTTTAGGCAGTAAAATGACCAGCTCATGGCATAGTGGCGAAGAGATGCTCTTTACATGCTGGCAAATCATGTTCATACCTTACATCGCTCTCGCATATGAATTGTATATGTATATGTATTATATATCTATGCAATACGAGCTTCACAAAAGCAACACTCTTCCCCTCCCTTGCTCTCTCTGTTATGGACATCCATAAAACAAATAGATCTCCTTCTCACATGAAATTCAAGCTGGAGACTAAGAGCTACAGGTTGAATACCACTCAAAAGAAAATTTCAAAATGTA
>Ga0307507_10007815_pt1 | contig 15216 bp, 10 predicted proteins | sample 7_EM_MG_FD_207223 | JGI IMG/M metagenome (GOLD analysis project Ga0307507, IMG submission 207223) | Populus trichocarpa ectomycorrhiza microbial communities from riparian zone in the Pacific Northwest, United States - 7_EM | ecosystem: Host-associated > Plants > Roots > Unclassified | place... | reverse complement strand
TTGACAAAGGAGAAGATTGCCTGGGCTAATGAGAGCCTGTGCCTGTAGTGGTGGGCCGTGTTGAAGGAGGGGGTGAACCAGTATCCCAGCCATCTGACTACCTGGGAGGGTCGAAAGAGGTGGCCTTGAAGTTCGATGGGGGCATGCGAGTGGGGTGTCCTCTGGCTCGGACTTCGCCAGTGGATGAGTTGGGTTTTTGGGACCGAGAAGGAGACGCCGATGTCCCGGCCTTCTGCTGCTATGGTGGAGAAGAGGTTTTGTAGGCGGCGTATGTTGCCTCTATAGGAGGGGGAGGACACAGTGATTGAGAAGTCGTCAACGGAGGAGACCATAAGGCCTCTGGGTATAGACATGTGCAGGGGAGCGACGTAGAATCGAAAAAGAAGGGGGGAGATGGGCGACCCCTGAGGGGTACCCACTGAGACCGGGGAGAAGACGTTGGGGGAGCCTTGGAAAACTAGGGTGCACGTCCTCTCTGAGAGACAGGAGGATACCCAGTCGACCATATACGAGGGGATGTGGGAAGCCAAGAGTCTGGCTCTGAGGGTGGAGGCGTTGACGTTGTCAAAGCCAGCCTTGATGTCTAGGAACAGGGTGGAGACCTCTAGTCTGGGTCTCTGGAGAGTCTTTACTTCGTGCATGAGGGTGAGGCAGGCGTCGGAGGAGCTGAGTCCTGGAAAGGAGCCGCATTGATTCGGGTGGAGGAGGCCTTTTGACCTAGCGACGGCGGATAGTCTGGCTGTCATCACTCGCTCGAGGACCTTTGAGACGGTTTTGAGAAGGACGATGACACGGAAGGAGGCGGGGGAGTCGTAGGAGGCCTTGCTGGGCTTGTCCAGGACCACCCCATTGGCGGTTTTGAGGGAGGGCGGGTGGTACCCAAAAGCTACCAAGGGGAAGAGGAGTTCGAGTAAGATCGTGGGGTTGCTGAGGTTAACCCTTTTCCATACGGAGTAGGGAATACCGTCAGGGCCTGGGGCGGAGGAGGGTGAGGACTTGGAGAGGGCAAGTTTAATTTCTTCCTTAGTGAGAGGGGTGGCGGAGGCGTTTTTCCCAAGGCGACCCCTGTTGGGCAGGGGGTCCTTAGGGGGAAAGAAGTGGTCCAGCAGTGCTTTGTTGATTGCGACTGGGTCCAAGGCGTCGGGGAGTGAGGGGAACCTGGGAGTCTTTCTTGGGGCGACCAGCTGTTTGGCCGTCCAGATGTTGTGTGGAGAGGTTTTAGCAAGAAAGTCTGCCCAATATGAGGCCTTTGCTCTTTTGATGGCTTTGAAGTAGCCGAGCTTCGACTGTCTTGCTATGTTGTAGGAGTCGGGGGTCTGGGTTTTCTTGGCTTTCCGGGTGGCTTTCGTGAATTCCTTCCGGAGAGTGGTCAGGAGCGGGGTGCACCAAGCTTTGGACCTTGGGGACGGACGGGATCGAGGCGCAGTGGTTTCAATCGTCGTTGTGAGTGCGGCGAGGGCGGACGAGAACCATTGGTTGAGCTGGTTGGGGGACGGGGTCTCGGGGGGAGGAGGGACGAGCCAATTCTCAAGCTTATTTGTCAAGCCTGGCCAGTCAGCTTCCTCCCAGCGTGGCCTGGGTTTGTCGTTGTAGGGAGAGGGGGGGCGTAGGGTGATTATAATGGGTGTGTGATCTGATCCCGTCGAGGGGAGGGATGAAGCGTCCCAGGAGCGGAACGCGGGGAACATCTGTGGGTTGGCGAAGGCAAGGTCGATGGTGCTGGGTCTATGGTTGCCCGAAAAGGGGAAACGAGTGTAGACTGCTGGGGTGTTAAGGAGGGTGAAGCCTAGGTCTGAGGCTCGGTCAAAGTAGGGGGCGGATTCCATTTCCTCTATCGAGGAGAGGAGCCTGGAAGGGTCGGCCGCTGCGTTATGAATATTAAAATCGCCTGCAACTAGGTACGGGTGGTCTAGGTCTAGGAGGGAAGACTCCGGGGAGACTGAGTGAGGGAATAGAGTGAGGGGTCTGGCGTAGGCGTTGCCGATTGTAAAACAGGAGGCACTCGTGCCGAAGCACCCTTGGGGTGTAGAGACGTCCAACGACATGAAGTCATCTGTCTCGGGGGGGAAGGAAGGTAGTACCGCGAACCTGCGCAGGAAGTTTGTAGATATGTAGCAGGCCACTCTGGGCCTTCCAACAGGGGGAGCAAAAGATTTGAAACCTGAAAAGCTAGGGAGAAAACCTTTCGAAGAGGGGGTCTTGGAGAAGAACCATGTCGGGGGGGGGGCCTTCCGTCAGGGAAGAAAACAGGGAAAGAAACACATCCCAGCTACCACCCAAATCCCATGTCTTTTTTTTTTTATTTTTATTTTATTTTATTTAATTTTATTTAATTTTTTTAGTTTATTTTATTTTTTATTTTTATTTTTTATCATGTGCTTTGTATTAAACAACTACTGGGAACAAAGACTACGTGCAGCGCTAGCTATGGTAAAGAAAGAACCCCATCCCCACTTATCCACCCGGCGCCAGGGAAAAACCCATCAACCCAAGTCTCTCTGGTAAGAGACCAACCGCACACCAGCCGCGCAAAATAGGAAATCAAATCCCGACTGAAGGGGCGGAACAAAAAAATCAAATCAATACACGGGGAGGAATCAACAGGAAAACCCTTGCCGAAGACACCATCTACAACAAAATAGAAATAAATTGTAAGAACCACTATGAAACCCAAAGTAACCGACTATAAAAGAAGAACAATGGGGGCGCGGGAGCCACTATAACATTGCAGCGTTGCAGGCATTACTCATGAACCCAAGGCGTTGACATCCGCCACCGAGGCAGTGCAATACGACGACTGAGCGTAACCGAGGGGCGCGACTGTGGAGAAGTCGCAAGGTGAGGCGAAGGGGCAGTAGGGTGCCAGCCAAGTGAGTGGAATGTAGCTGTAATCGAGCAACGGGACGAGACCTGAAGGGGGAGAGGAGGGGTAGACCCAATAACCGTGGAAACTATCGGTAACCGTGTGTGTGTCTGACTAGGCAGCCTCTAACGGAAGTGAAGAGAATGGAGAAATCGACCGTGGCCTGTTGAAGAGTTTTCACCTACTGCGAACTGTAGTCCGAGCCGTGTGTAACATGGGCGAGAGGGTGTTGCCGACCGTGCGAACGCTAAGCGAGGCAGCGAAGCGCGAGCGAAAAGAGGGGGTGGTAGAGCCAAACGACCCCTAGAAACAAGGACGCCAGGGCCCAAGGACATGATAAGGGAAGTAACGCGGGAGGGGGAGGGTGCAGCTCACGGAGAGTGCTGGTGCAGCTCACTGAGAGTGCGGGGGTGGTGGATGTTGACGATAAATTCTCATGGTGTTGAGATTTCAATCGCCAGGTGTATAAGGGAGATGGTTCGTGTCGACCCAAATCCCATGTCCCGAGGGTGCCCTTATATAGGGGTTGTTCCCTCAACCCTAACCCCGTGTGAGTTGTACTCGCGCATCACCCGCCTCATGACTCATAGGGAGACATAGTGTGAAATCCATCAGCGGACTCGTCCGAGTCAGCTGCATCTTATCTCGCAACCAATCAAAACTGACAAAACAAGTCATGTGCCCTAACGGGGTCACATGCGTAAAACCCATGACTCACAAATATGAGTCATGTGCAAGATACATAAACCACATGACCACAATGGTGCGTCATGTCAAATATCAACCAATCATAATAAACCAATAACACGGTATTGCGTTGCCATGTAAAATCCTATGAGTCAACTGATCTCTTAGCGTGAAAGATAACAACCCGATGACTAATAATTATTTAGGTATGTGAGAGTCTGCCTTGCTTAGTCACCATTTGTGACACTTCTCCGCATTTTTCCTTATCAGTTTTTTCCTTCTCTGCAGGCTTCTTATTTCTTTTGTTGGGCCTCTCATCCTGCCTTACTCGTCTCTCATTGTCGCTTCCTCCTCCTTCACCATCCCAAGGATCCGGGGTGCCTCCCCCCCTCCCAGGCATTGTAGGGGGGGGTCGCCCCCAGCCTCTTCTTCCTGTTGCTCCGGCACTTCGTTCCGGGGTTGGGTTTGAACGTTTGCCTTTCACTTGGCCCATCAAGGAGGTAACCTCCGCAGCTAACTCAGCTATATGGCTTTCTTGTCTTTCTCTGGCTTCTTTGCTTGCCTCCAACTCGGCCATCATAGCGTTTAGTATTCTTTCATGGTTCTGTAGTTCTCGTTGATGTGGGGCTTTCGTGTCCTGGAGTTCTCGTCCTAATGGTTCATCCCTGCCCATTGCCGCCGCTCCTTTTGCTTGTATTGTTTGGTGGAGTTGTGATGTAACCTGTCCGTGTTGGGGTTGACGATCATCTTGTCCGTCCATCCTTCCACCGACCCTTTTGACCACGTGTTGCAACCCTTGTATTGCTGCTCCCACATGTACCATGCTGATATCTATTCGTTCCAGCTCTGGCCCTATGTATCTGGCGCCCGTCATTATTTCTCGTTTGACTTTAGGCACTTCACGTACCAAATGTTGGATTTGGGGTGGAAGGGATTGGAACGCTAGGTGTTCCTGATCGACGCTTTGGGCTAGATTGTTGTCATACAGGTGTAGACTTGGGTTGATACAGTCAAGTCGTCAGGACATCTCAGGAGATAATATTGGTTCTGCTGGTGTCTGAGACGGTTGGGAATGGGACAGTCTCATCACGGCTCGCTGGAAGAGCCCAGGTGGCAGACTGGGAGATATTCTAGTGTCGGTGGATCTAGCCATCCTTGTGTCTTGCAATGACCCCGTTGGAGCTTGGGACTGGGAGAGTTCATCTGTTTCCATGGGGTCTTGTCCTACTCCCTCACGGTTAGACCTCGACATTTTGAAGTAGGAAAGTGTTTCCTATCCTTCTGGTGAAAATGGGTTTTTGATTGAGTGGTGATTCGTATCTGTGATTGATATCGCTTGTGTGTCTCGGTAACGTAGAGAATAACAATATACTGTTATGGGGGTAGTAATATTCTAAGAACAAGCGAATATACTCGGTCCCATTGTTCGTAATTCGGAGAATACGTCTAGGGAGACGAAAGTTTTTTAAGATAAAATGATAAGTTAGGTTGGAACGATAAATATTTGTTTCATGTGTATATATTGTTAAGGTCTCTTCTCCGTTGCTGGATGACCTTCTAACTACCCGGGCTCTTGCCCGTTACTTATACCCTGTTCTGGCCTACTTCATACACCTATAGTTCTTAAGTCCCTGTGGTACTTTAGTGAACTCCCATCAATGTGTGAACACCGTTTGCCCCTGAAAATTCGCACACCACTTCGACTTTCATCATAGCTAAGTTAATTGTATCCACTTTCTTGCTTTTGATCTTTGGGTCATATGAACTTAGTCTGTATATGTAGCCTGGCTCGCTATCATACCAGTCGTTCCTTGCGGTCATGTTGTGATCAACATTTCTCATGCCGGGTAATCATATGCTTGAGTCTTACATATCAGACTACATATGTCGATCGGCTTAACTTGGAAGCGTCATTACTTCTTATCCAACGGTTCAAACGCCGCGGTATGACTTCCTACATATAGAGATTGATTTCTTCTATAGGAGTCTGCAGAAACCCCTCGCTGGCCGTGCTCGTGCCGATGCCTGAAGACTGATTTGCAATCCAAGTCTAGTAATAATAACTATGATGGGTGTATGGGTCGAACACGTGACCTCCGGGAAAAAAGTCCAGGACTCTTCCACTAGGCCGCGATGTACAGTGTTGTAAGTAGGGTCTTCTTAACTCCTGTCTTTAGTGAGGGGACCCAACCTCCCAGGTGACATGTGGTGACCTATTGTCCCAACGTCCGGGCTGGAGCGGGGTGTTGCTAGGTCTTTTTTCAGAGGTTCTTGCGCGGAGGTAGGGTACCTTGACCCCCTTATCTTCCTGGGAGCTCTGTGCCTCACAGGTAGGCACCCCCGAGGATGACCTATCTCCCACCTTCTCTTTCTCCTGTACGTCGCCCCCGTACAGATGGCCGTACCCCGTGGTTTCATGGTCTCCTATGTCAACAACCGTTCCATTACTGTGACCTCCCCCTCCTATAGGGGAAACATACGCCGATTACAAGAACTCTTCTCCACCATCGCCACAAGAGGCCGAGGCATAGGGGTGGCCTTCTCGGTCCCAAAAACAGAACTCATCCACTGGCGGACCCCAAGCCAGAGGAGCCCCCCCTCAACAGCCCCCATAGAACTGGAAGGACAAATCTTCCACCCCTCTAAGGTTGTTCTGTGGCTAGGTTACTAGTTCACCCCCGCTCTTACCACCGCCTATCAATTCAGGCATAGGCTCTTCCTAGCCCAGCTGTCTTCGCCTGCGTCAAACGCCTGTTCTCCCTGGGCCAGGTGTCAAACCCTTCTTATGCCACTGCATCGCCAATGGCCTCCTGCTTCCAATACTTACCTACGGGGCGGATCTTCTCACCCCGAACTCCTTATCGCTCAGAAGTATGAATAGCTTCTGGCATAGGGTCCAAAGGTGGACGGCAAATAATTTCTTTTCTACCCCTACTTCCATCCTGTTCCGGGAAGCGTGCCTTGCCCCAATAGTCTCCTACTGCAGATACAAGAGACGGCCGGCCGCCCTCAGAATCGGCTGCGCCCCCCTCTACCAGCAACCCTGCCTCAGCCCAACTACCTCCGTCCTTCCCCTCCCTCTACTCCTTTAGAGCCCAAGACTCGTCTAGACACCCCACTAGAGGCCTCTCATCTGTCTACCTCCCGCTTAGCTGGCAAACGAAAGTCCCCTTTCCACCGCTAAGAAATCACCTCCCGGTCAATGTGTTAGCTCACCTCACGGGGGCCGGGGGGCATCAGGAAAATGTCGGAACGTGGTCCACTGTGGTCCTGAACACTCCTGGTCCACCAAGGGGGGTTGTGGTCCCCGTGGTCCACCTGGTCCACTCCGATCCCTTCTGATCCACACTTTTTGAAATTTTACCGAAAATGTGGACCAGGGTGGATCAGGGTGGACCAAGAGGACCAGTGGGACCATAACCCCCCTTGGTGGACCAGGACTGGTTTTTACATTTTGCTGATGAGTCACCCTCCCCCTACAGGAAGGCCTCAGACGCTTGCCCCTAGTCTTGCACCTCCCCCCTCCACCTGGGACAGAGATCCCTCCCCCCGAGCTCAAGAAAAAGACCTACTGGGCCCTTGGGAATTGTGCTAGGGAAATGCTACTCCAGGACTGGGTCACCAATGCACCCACGCCCCCTTACTTCGAGTACCCCTCGTCCCTCTCCCCACACCCTTGATTGGTCTAGGGAAGTTCGTCGGGGGTAGGATTCACCAAATGCGAGCAGGAAAGAGCTACCTGGCCGCCCATCCCTCCTGGTTCAACGACGACCTCGACGCAACATGCCCCCAGTGCGGGATCGGACCAGAATCCTTCCAACACGCCATCCTCACTTGCCCCGCCCGGTCAGGAGTTAGAAACCTTCTACTGAAAGAGGTCTCCTCCCTCGAGCACAACGCCACACTTTGGTCCGACCACAACCTCATATTAGCCCTAGGTGAGTACATCTCCGACACAAAAACCGGCTTCCCTCCAGACATGACCCTTGACCTCCTCCCACACCCCGCCACGCCCTCTCCCCCCCCGACCTAAAAACAGATCCTTCTCCTGTGAGAATTTTTAGCTCTTTGGCGACGTGTTAGTGTACTTCCTTACGTGTATCTTTCCTTGCAACAAACATGAGAAACGGCTTTTGTTGAAACTTTCCTTTTGTAATATTTCATATTTGATTTAAGTAGACAAATGGTTTCGACCTATAGTACTTTCAGCTACTGAGGAGGACTAGGGATATTAGGTTTCTTTTGTTTGTTTTTGATTTATAGATTTTGTTCTTTCAATAGCTAGCGCTGCAGGAAGCTTCTTGTACCTAGAAACAATGGACGCATCATAAAAAAAAAAAGAGAAAAGAGAAAAAAAAACAAGGCATGGGATTGGGGTTCTTCACGCAACCATCTAAGTTCTTTCATACAATTTACTTTCAATACAAAGATCTTTATCTATCACGCTTTCGGGAATCAAGACACGACTGTCATATATAAGCCTAGCGATCGACGTTGCTAGATAGGAGTCAACGGACTTAGCTATCGCAACAGCTATTGGGCTAAGAGAAGTGATCGTTAGCGAACTATCTGTTACCTCCTGCAAGTCTCACCCGGGGAAGAGAGGATTGTAATATTTGGTTGCGTCAACCCAGCAGTACCTAACAAACAGACAAAACAGAGACCAATAATGAAAACAATATTGACCCCTTAGCGGAAAACCGCGACCTTTCATCACTGGGAGAAGGACTGGAAAGGGCCTTAACGGAAGAGCGGACACCAAGCCCAACAACACCAGAGCCACCATCGCCAATTGGATCAGAAGAAAGCGAGGAAAGAGGAAGGACACGACAAAACATGATGGCAGCAAAAACACCACAAGGGGGAGCGACATCCTCAGAAACAACTCGAATCCTGAACCCGGAACAGATGAGACAAATCATCGCATCCCTAAGCGGAGGAACCAGAAAACCCAAAGCCAAGGAACCAGAGGTTTACCGAGAGGAACGACACAAACTACGAGGATGGCTACCCCAACTCATAGTATACTACAGGACAGTAGGATGGCAGGATGGCTATGACGAGGAAAAGGTCCTCTATGCCACAAGTGTCCAAAGGGACGACGCAGGAACATGGATCACCCAGTACGCTCAGGAGCAAATCACCCCCAACTGGGACAATTGGGCAGGATTCAAAGCAGAATTACAAAGACAGTTTGGCGTAATTGATGCCAAAGGGGAAGCCAGGATCAGACTAAAAAACTTGAAACAAGGGAAGTGATCGGTCACGGAATAGTCGAATGAGTTCCGCCTCGTGGCCAGTGAAGCCGAATTGGACGAATGGACAGGAGGAAAACTACTTCTAGGAGAAATGAACACCGAATTGCAGAACGCCTGGGGAGCCAGCAGCAAAGAATACGAGGACCTCGAAGCCCTAGCCGAATGGGCAATCAGGAAGGAAACCAAGTTAGCGACGGTCCGGCATATCCAAGGATTGCCATCAACAAAAAACGTCCAACGAGAGACGATCACGCCACACAACCCAGACGGGACATGTCGACCCACAAATAACTGCAATCAGAACTACGGTGACCCCATGGAACTGGACGCGACCCGGAGGCCACCAAGATTCAACATCTCGAGGGAAGAATTCCAAAGGAGGATGTGAGAACAACTATGCCTCAAATGCGCACAACCTCGACACTTAGCTAGAAGCTGCCCGAAAAAGGACGGACCCAAACCATTCAACGAACAAGCCAGGAGTTGGCAATCCACAAAGAAAACCGCCCCTTGGCAAACAAGACCTAAGATTAGGGAAATTGAGGTCGAGCAGGAACCCGAACAGTGGGCAAACGACGAATGTCCCCAGTAAGAGATGGTCTGTGGGACAGACCTGAACGGAAACCCACCATCATGGAAAACGACTATGTGGCACTCAACTACACAGAAACCCTCGAACACAACAATGACCATATTATGGTCAAATTACAACTACTCGGCGGGAAAGAGTCAGTCACTATCAACGCCATGATTGACTCAGGAGGAACTAAAGACTTCATTGAGAGAGAAGTCTGTAACAAACACGGGATCAAGATAATCAAAGCAAAAAACCCCCGGAAGATTTACCTTGCGGACGGAAAACCGAGCGCTATGGGACCTGTTACCCATATGACGAAAGTATCTATGGACATTAGTAGCCATAGGGAATTGGCAACCTTTCAAGTGGCTAATCTCCAAAACCATCAGGTCATCCTCGGGATGCCATGGTTAAGAGAACACAATCCAACATTCGATTGCAATGACAAAAGGATCACATTCAACAGCAAAGGATGTATGACTTGGTGTCTCAAATGTTGGCCAGTTGCATATGCGGTACCCGAAGAAAAAGCCCTGGAAGAGAATCTCATCACCAGATTCTCTAAGGTCCAGGCCAAAAAGTGCCCGACGGCCAACGACCAGAGTGTCAGAGTTAAGAAGCTATCAGCAGAGGCCAGAGTGCCTACGAAAGAATCAGCAAAGGTGGCAGGACACGACCTGTACGCAAGCAAAGGAACCGACGTTCCTGCCAGAGGACAAGCAATTGTTGGAACGGGAATAGCCATAGGATTACCTCACAACACCTATGGACGAATTGCACCACTAAGCAGTCTAGCAGTTAAACACCGACTCATGACAAAAGTGGGTGTGATAGACTCCGACTACAGAAGGAAAGTGAAGGTGCTCCTAGCAAACGTAGGAGACCAACCATACCGAGTAGAAAAGGGAGACCAGATCGCACAACTGATCATCGAAAAGATCGACAACCGGGAACAACAAGAAGTAACCCAGTTGGACGATACTGCGAGAAGAGATCAAGGATTCAGGAGCTCCAACACCACCATGGACCAAGAGGTCAAGGGCCAGAGGGCCAAACCACAGATGGAAATCAACGAGATATCAGAAATAGGTTTCGGACAGTTCTACCGAAGAGGAGAGAAAACCGGCACCCTAAATGGAATGAAGTCGACAATGAAATTCAGCTGGAAGCCATCAACATTAGCACAGAGCTTGCGATAGAAAACAAAAAGAACAATGAAGACCAAGACGTCAGAGACACGGTTCCTGGAGAATATCATCACCTGCTGGATGTATTAGAAAAAGGAGAAAAGACGACAGTATCACCCCACCGACCAGGCATCGATCTAGGAATCGACCTGGAAGAAGGAAAAGCGGTACCCATCAGGAAGATATACGCCCTCAGTTACAACCAATTGGAAGAGCTCCATCAATACATCAAACAAAATGACGGCCGAGGGTGGATTCGGAGGGTGAAGTCAGGAAGGGTTACACCAATTATGTTTGTCAAAAAGAAGGGTGGCAGACTCAGACTATGTGCCGATTACCGAGGACTCAAAGAAGTCACCACAAAGGATCGACATCCACTACTACTCATTAGCGAAGCCCTGGATAGGCTGGGGGGAGCCAAATACTTCACCAAGTGGGACATCAAGGACGCTTACCACAATATTCGGATCAGAGAAGGAGCCAAGGGGAAAACAACCTTTTCAACAAAACTAGGGACATACGAAAACCTAGTCATGCCATTTGGGCTATGGAACGCACCGGCAGCGTTCCAGCGATGGATCAACGAGGTCCTTATGGAACACAACGAGATGTGTTGCATCGTCTATCTGGATGACGTACTCATATATTCGAACACGCTACAACAACACCGAAAAGACGTCAGCAACATCCTCGGGGCAATATGAAAATCAGGGATGAAGGTCAAACCATCCAAAAGCGAAACAGAATACGTAGGATTTATCATTAGACAACAAGGGGTCAAAACAGACCCAGTGAAGACACAGGCCATCTGGGACTAGACGGCCCCCAAGAAAATCAAGGAAATCCAATGCTTCCTAGGTTTCTGCAAATTCTACAGACGGTTTATAGAAGGTTTCAGCAGAACAGGCAGACCACCATACGCAGGAAGAAAACAGGAATGCATCGGCAATTGGAAGTGGGGAGACAAAGAATAAAAAGCATTCGACAAACAAAGGACAAAGCTCACCACAGCACCAGTACTGGTCTACTTCGACCGCCTCGCAACAACCAAGATCGAAACAGACGCTTCTAAATATGTCTGCTCCGGCATACTATCTCAACAATGCCAGGACGGGAAATGGAGGCCAGTGGCATACCGATCCAAGACAATGTCGGACGCCGAATGCAATTACAATATACACGACAAGGAATTACTGGCAATAGTTGAGGCATCCCACGTGTGGAAACCATACCCGAGAGGAAGTCCGAAGCCAGTACGGGTCCTCACGGACCACAAGAACTTAGTAACCTTGATGACAAAGAAGGAGCTAAGTGAACGACAAGCACGATGGATGCAAGAACTAAGTCAATATAACTTCAAAATCGAATACTGACCAGGAAAGGCGGGGGGAAAACCAAACATCCTTACAAGACGAGAGGGGGACCTACCCACCGCAGGTGACAAGAGACTCACGCGAAATGTGGGGATCTTATTGCCAAAAGAACGATACTGGGATATTCAAGAGACTGAAGAAATCAAGCTCAACGTATTGGAAACAACAGAATTCCAAGACAAGGACAGGGGAGAGATACAGAAGGCAAGCAACGTCGACGACGAAATCCCAGACATCAAAACAAACTTGGACGAAAGAAGAAGAGAAATGAAAGGAATAGCGCTGGGGGTATGCCAATGGAAGGACGGCCTCTTATGGTACCAAGGAAAGATTTGAATATCAAACGACGAAGGAATACGAAGCACTCTTATCGCTAGACATCACGAACCCCCACAAGCGTGACATGGCGGAACGGCAAAGATTACTGAACTCATCAGCCAACGATATTATTGGCCAAATATAAGAGATGATATCAAACAGTTCATAAAAAATTGCGACCCATGTCAGAGGACCAAAGCAGTCCGACATGCGCCCTACGGATTGCTGCAGTCAAACGAGGCCCCCGATCGACCATGGAAATCGATAGCTATGGGCTTCATTACGGACCTGCCGAAATCAGAAAGATATCACACCATACTGGTGGTCATCGATCGGCTGACCAAAATGAGCCATTTCATTGCATGCTCGAAGGACCTCGACGCATGGCAGTTCGTCAATCTCCTCATGAAGGAGATAGACAGGCTACACGGACTACAACACGATATCATCACCGACTGGGGGAGACTATTCACCTCCGACCTATGGAGAGAAACTACGAGGAGATTAGGAATTGAAGGAAGACTCAGCACCGCTGTTCATCCACAAACAGACGGACAGAGCGAACGGACCAATGCCATATGGGAACAATACCTCCGAGCATACATCAACTATCAACAAGGCGATTGGTGTGGTTACCTACCACTGGCAGAATTTGCATAGAACAACGGATATCAGGAGACCATCAAAAACCCACCCTTCTTTGCAATTTACGGAATCCACCCCGAATAGGAGATGATCGGTCATCTGATTGAAGGGAAACAAACGAAACCAGAAGAAATGACTCTGTGGCATGAGTCATTAAGAAACGAAACGGTGGCCGCGCAACTACGACAAAAAGAATAGTAGGATTTACACAGAAAACCCGATCCGAACCTAGAATCAGGAGACATGGTGTGGTTGTTGCCACACAACATCAACACCACAAGATGATCGAAAAAATTGGACTATAAGAAAATCGGACCATTTACAATCTTGGCAAAGATTGGGACAAGCGCATATAAGCTGGCCTTACCACCATCAATGGCCATACACAACACATTCCACATCTCCCTCCTCGAACCTTACCAAGACAATCAATTCCCCTCGCAGATCAAAGAACCCCCTCCTCCTAATCAGATGGAAGGAGAAGACAACTACGAACTCGACGAAATCATCAACTATCAACTCAACTACAACAAGCTCCAATATCGAGCCAAGTGGAAAGGCTACTCACCTGAACACGATAAAGTCTTCTACCCCGCAGAAAACTTCAACAATACAGAACACACAGTCCAACGATTCCACTGGCGCTACCCAGGAAAGCCTGGAGTGGACACGCGTCATGATCAATGGATCGTCATCCACACCTCCCCCCATCGTCAAAAAAAACGACGCTCACACCCATCAGCAAAATGTAAAAGCCAGTCATGGTCCACCAAGGGGGGCTATGGTCCCCCTGGTCCTCCAGGTCCACCCTGATCCACCCTGGTCCACATTTTCGGTAAAATTGCAGAAAGTGTGGATCAGAATGGATCGGATTGGACCAGGTGGACCACGGGGACCACAACCCCCCTTGGTGGACCAGGAGCGTTCAGGACCACCGTGGACCATCCTCCGACATTTTCCTCATGCACACCAGCGGACGCCGCCAGCACGTCGCCCGTAACGCTACCCCCACTAGCCCAGAATACTCGGGCTCCCGAAGGAAGGAGGTGGCACACTCCTCCATGAACTGGACGGGCTGCCACAATGACGATTGCCAGATACACTTTGGCGAAAAACAAGGGTCAGGCTAGTAACCACAAATCACCAGAAGATTGAGCCAACGGAGCGTCACCCACGACCAAGACTGGCGACAGGAGATGGAAGCAAACCCAGGAGAGGACTGGGCTCCCGAACAACCTCGCCAGCGAAGGGCGAGAAGAGCCCACAGAGATTTTACATGTTGGGAATACTGTTTTAATAATAAGCGCGGCAAACCCCGATGGGAAAAGGTCGACGCCGGGTATTACCCCAGACAAGTGGGAGAAAGAGGGACCCTGTCAAAAAATGACAGGAGGAAACAAAGAAGCAGAAAAGGCGTGGGGACATGGCTACGAAGAGAAGGGAGTGGAAAAACCATCCCGGACGTGGAAGCGATGGAAACACAGATCTCAGACCTCCAAAGCCAACTCAACCAGGCCGCTCAAATCAGTGTGGCAAAAGTCGACAACCTCGACCAACTCGATAAGGAAAAAGAAAAAATCCAACAAGCCGACTATCAAGCCAAACAGAGAATCCACCAAATCGGGGGTATGCGGGGGAGAGAAGGAGTTTAGCATTGTGGGACTGATGCAAGAGGGGAAGGGAGCTAATGCCACAAACAGTGACTAAGCAAGGCAGACTCCCACGTGATTAATAGTTATTAGTCATCGGTTTGTTAATTCTCACCCTATTAGATCGGTTGACTCATAGGCTTTCCACATGACGACCCAATAGCGTGTCATTGATTTATTATCATTGGTTCTTATTTGACATGACTCACCTTTCTGGTCATGTGGTTTATGGATTTCACACATGACTAATATTTATGAGACATGAGTTTCACGCATGTGACCCGGTTAGGGCACATGACTGGGTTGATAGGTTATGATTGGTTGACAGATACAGCGTAGCTGACTCGGACGGGTCAGCTGATGGATATCACACTAGGACTCACCATGAGTCACGCAGGGTTAGGGTTGAGGGAAGAACCCCTATATAGGAGCACCCTCAGGGCATGGGATTTGGGTCAGGAACCATCTCCTCTACACACCCGGCGATTGAAATCTCAACACCATGAGAATTCATCGTCAACATCCACCACCTCCGCACTCTCAGTGAGCTGCACCCGCACTCTCCGTGAGCTGCACCCCCCCCCTCCCGCCTTACTTCCCTCATCATGTCCTTGGGCCCTGGCGTCCTTGTTTCTAGGGGTCGTTTGGCTCTACTCCCC
>Ga0307507_10007814_pt1 | contig 15216 bp, 15 predicted proteins | sample 7_EM_MG_FD_207223 | JGI IMG/M metagenome (GOLD analysis project Ga0307507, IMG submission 207223) | Populus trichocarpa ectomycorrhiza microbial communities from riparian zone in the Pacific Northwest, United States - 7_EM | ecosystem: Host-associated > Plants > Roots > Unclassified | place... | reverse complement strand
TTCGCGCCGCGGGTGGTGCCGAACCGGGTGCGGATCTCGCCAGCCTGAACCTCGCGCGCAAGGTCACCGATGGCGAGCAGCTCGCGGTAGGCGTCCCGGCTCCACCTCAGCCCGGCGGCGCACCCGCGCCGGGAGCGAAGGTCGACCTCAACACGGCCACCGCCGAACAGCTCGACACCCTGCCCGGCGTGGGCGCGGTGATGGCGCGCCGGATCGTCGACTGGCGCACCGCGCACGGCAGCTTCACCAAGGTCGAGCAACTCCGCGACGTCGAAGGGATCGGCGAAAGCAAGTTCGGCAAGCTGCGGGAGCAGGTGACGGTCGGATGACCGAGGAACCGGACACCCACCAGGACCTGCGGCTGGTCCCGGCCGCGCTGGTCTGCTGGCTCGCCACCCTCGCCGGGCTCCTGCTGGGCTGGTGGACGGCCGTCGCGGCCGGGGCGGCGGCGACGGTGCTCGCGGCCGTCGTCCTCATCCGCAGCCGAGACCGGGCCCGCTGGTTCCATGCGGTGGGCGCGGCTTTGGTGCTCGGACTGGTCGTCACCTGCCCGATCGCGTTGCGGATCCGTGCCGCCGAGCAGGATGAGCTGCGGGCCGCCGCGACCCGCGGCGGGTCCGCGGTGCTGCGGGTGGTCGTGGCCGAGCGGCCGCGTCCGGTCCGCACCGCCGGGTACGCCGACCGCCAGGCCGGAGCACGTTCGGTCGTGGTGGCGGCCGACGCGACGAGCGCGCTCGTCGACGGCAATCCGGCGGCGTCTTCCGGGCGGGTCCTGCTGCTCGCCCCGGTGACGGCGTGGGCGAACCTGTTGCCCGGACAGGAGGTGACCGCGTCTGGGCAGCTGGCGCCGCCGCGCGGCCGGGACCTGACGGTGGCGGTGCTCTCCGTCCGCGGCCCGCCCGGAGAGCCGGGGCCGGTGCCGTGGTGGCAACGTGCGGCGGCGGCGCTCAGGTCCGGTCTGCACGGGCTCTGCCAGGTGCTGCCGGAGGAGTCGGCCGGTCTGCTGCCCGGGCTCGTGCTGGGTGACACCGGCGGGCTGCCCCCGCGGGTCGAGCAGGAGTTCGTCACCGCGGGCATGTCCCACCTCACGGCGGTCAGCGGCGGGAACGTCGCCGTGGTGTGTGGCGCGGTGCTGCTCCTGCTGCGCTGGGCGCGGGCAGGACCCCGGACGTCGGCGGTGGCGGCCGGGCTCGTCCTGGCCGGGTTCCTCGTGCTCGTGGGTCCGGCGCCGAGCGTCCTGCGTGCCGGGCTGATGGGCGCGGTCGGGCTGCTCGCGCTGGCATTGGGACGGCGGGGATCGGCGTTGCCCGCGCTGGCCTTCGCCGTCTGCCTGCTGGTGGTGGTGGATCCCGCGATGGCCGCCGACCTCGGGTTCGCATTGTCCGTGTGCGCCACCGCCGGGCTGGTGCTGCTCGCGCCCCGCTGGGCCGACGCGCTGGTCCGGCGGGGCGTGCCACCCGGGTTCGCCGAGGGCGTCGCGGTGCCCTTGGCGGCGTTCGTGGTCACGGCTCCGGTGCTCGCGGGCATGGCGGGTTCGGTGAGCCTGGTGTCGGTGGTGACCAACGTCCTCGCCGCGCCGGTGGTGGCGCCGGTGACGGTGCTGGGTGTGCTGGCCACGGTGGTCGGTCCGTGGTGGCCGGATGCGGGCCGTGTGCTGGTGCGGCTGGCCGATCCCGAGGCGCGCTGGCTGATCGCCGTGGCGCGGCACGGCGCCCGCGCGCCCGGCGCCGTGCTGTCCTGGCCGGGCGGCTGGTGGGGTGGGCTGCTCGCGGCGGTGGCCCTCGTGGTGCTGGTCGTCGTGGTCCGGTTCCGGCGGCTCCGGATCCTGGCCGCGGTACTGCTCGCGGGGGCGGCGCTGGTGTTCGTCCCGGTGCGCGTGTTCGCCCCGGCCTGGCCGCCGCGAACCTGGTCGATGGTCGAGTGCGACGTCGGGCAGGGGGACGCGGTGGTGCTGGCGACCGCGGAGCCGGGCCGGGCGGTCGTGGTGGACACCGGGCCGGAACCCGGTCCGGTCGACGACTGCCTGCACCGCCTGGACGTCGACCGGATCCCGTTGCTGGTGCTGAGCCACCTGCACGCCGACCACATCGGCGGCTTGGCGTCGGTCTTCGAAGGCCGGACCGTCGGCGCGGTCGCGGTCGGCCCCGGGCGGGCGCCCGGGTGGGCCTGGCGCCAGGTGTCCGAGGTGACCGCGCGCGAGGGTGTCCCGCTGCTTGAGCTGAGCCCGGGGGAGCGGCTGGACTGGCCCGGCCTTTCGCTGGACGTCCTCGGGCCGCGCTACGTGCCCGCCCGCTCGGCTGACGTGCAGGACGGCACGGTGATCAACAACAGCTCGGTGGTCCTGCGGGCCGGGACCGCGGCCGGTCGGGTGCTGCTGACCGGGGACGTCGAACTGGCCGCGCAGGCGGATCTGCTGGCCGATGTCGGTGACTTGAGAGCGGAGGTGCTGAAGGTTCCCCACCACGGATCGCGATACTCGCTGCCCGAGTTCCTCGCGGCGGTGGCGCCGCGGGCGGCGTTGGTGAGTGTCGGCGCGGGCAACGCCTACGGCCACCCGAGTAAGTCCACAATGGACACTCTGGTCGCCTTGGGCGCGCTGGTGACCCGGACCGATGTGGACGGTGACACCGCGGTCGTGCCGGACTCGGCCGGGCCGTCGATAGTCCGCCGGGGCGAGCCTCGCGGCCCGCCCCGGCGGTGAGGCTCAGTAGCCGAGCGCCGCGTTCACGGCCTCGGCCGACGCCGGCACGATCGCCTTGGGGCCAACGTGGTTCTCGATCGCGTCGAGGGTCTTCAGGCCGTCGCCGGTGATCAGCAGCACGGTCTCGGCGTCCGGGTCGAGCTTGCCGGTCTCGACGAGCTTCTTCGCGGTGGCGACGGTGACCCCGCCCGCGGTCTCGGTGAAGATGCCCTCGGTGCGGGCGAGCAGCCGGATGCCCTCGACGACCTCCTCGTCGCTGACATCCTCGATCGCACCGCCGGTGCGGTTGACGATGTCGAGCACGTAGGGGCCGTCGGCCGGGTTGCCGATCGCCAGCGAGCGGGCGATGGTGTCGGGCTTCACCGGCTGGACGACGTCGTGGCCTGCGCGGAACGCGGCCGAGACCGGCGAGCAGCCGGTGGCCTGCGCGCCGAACACCTTGTACGGGCTGGCATCCACCAGGTCGAGCTGGCCCAGCTCGCGGAAACCCTTGTCCACCTTGGTCAGCTGCGAACCGGAGGCGATCGGCACGACGATCTGCGGCGGGATCCGCCAGCCGAGCTGCTCGGCGACCTCGAAGGCCAGCGTCTTCGAGCCCTCCGAGTAGTACGGGCGGACGTTCACGTTCACGAACGCCCAGGAGGCGTGCTCCCCGGCGAGCTGGGTGGCGAGCCGGTTGACGTCGTCGTAGTTGCCGTCGACCGCGATCAGGTCGCCGTCGTACACCGCGGTGGTGAGAATCTTGGCACGCTCGAGGGTCTTCGGGATGAGAACGACCGAGCGCCAGCCGGCGCGCGCCGCGGCGGCCGCGACCGCGTTGGCCAGGTTGCCGGTCGACGGACAGGCGAGCACCTCGAACCCGAATTCGCGGGCGGCGGCCAGGGCGACGGCGACCACGCGGTCCTTGAAGGAGTGCGTCGGGTTGCCGGTGTCGTCCTTGACCCAGACCTTGCGCAGGCCGAGCGCCTTGGCCAGCCGGTCGGCCTGGATCAGCCGGGTCGCGCCGGGTTCGGTGTTCGGGATCTGCTCGACGTTGGACGGGACCGGGAGGAGCTTCTTGTAGCGCCAGATGTTCTTGGGCCCCGCCTCGATGTCCTCACGGCGGACGCGGCCGAAGTCGTAGGCGACCTCGAGCGGCGAGAAGTCCTCCGCGGAGACGAACTCGGGAGCGAGCGGCTGACGGTGACCCTCTTCCTTCGACACCAGTTCGACAGCCGGTCCGAGATCCGGGGTCTTCGTGGTGGAGGCCGTGCCGAGGGTTGCGGTCATCGCGAGGTTCCTTCCTCATCTGCCCCGCCGAAGCGGGCCGGAATTGGCACCGAGATCGTCAGCTACCCCGCGATTGCGGGATGACGGGCTGTACGCCGGTTGCCGGGGCTTCGTCGGGCCGTTCCCTCTGCCCCTCTGGATGAGCGGTATTCAGTTGTCGGCGCGCCGCAGGGCACTGCCTCGGGTACACCGTACGACATCGCGATCGGCTCGTGCCATGCCGTCCACGGACATCACCGGAGCGGGCGCAGCTTCGAAGAAGTGAGAGGATTCCTCCCGTGACCGCGCAAGCCACCGCCCCGGCACCGCTGCACCTGGTGCTTGGCGAGGAAGAACTGCTCATCGAGCGGGCCGTCCGCGAGACCCTCGCCGCTGCCCGCGCGGCCGACCCGACCGCCGACCTGACCAGGGTCCGCGTGTCCGAACTCACAGCTCCTGAGCTGGCCGAACTGGTCAGCCCGTCGCTGTTCAGCGAGGGCCGGGTGATCGTCTTGGAGTCGTCGCAGGACATCTCCCAGGAGCTCGCCGACGCCGTCGCGAGCTACCTCAAGGACCCGGCCGAGGGCGTCGTGCTCGTCGTCGTGCACAACGGCGGCGGGCGCAGCAAGGCGGGCAAGACGCTGCCCGCGGCGCTCAGGAAGGCCGGTGCCGAGCTCACCGAGTGCCCGAAGATGACCAAGCCCGCCGAGCGGGAGTCCTTCGTGCGCAACGAGGTCCGCCGGGCGGGCGGCAAGATCGACCCGGCCGGGGTGGCCGCGCTGGTCGACGCCGTGGGCTCCGACCTGCGTGAACTCTCGTCGGCGGCGACCCAGCTGGTCGCGGACGCGGGCGGCACGGTCGACGCCGAGGCGGTCCGCCGGTACCACCGGGGCCGCGCGGACGTGACCGGGTTCGCGGTCGCCGAGAAGGCGGTGAGCGGGGACCGCTCGGCGGCACTCGAGTCGCTGCGCTGGGCGATGCAGCTGGGCGTCCCGCACGTCCTGGTCGCCGACGCGCTGGCGGACGCCGTCCGCACCATCGCCCGGGTCTCGGCCGCCGGGCGTGGCAACCCGAACCAGATGGCCGGCGAGCTCGGCATGCCGCCGTGGAAGATCCGCAAGGCGCAGGGCCAGGCCCGCGGCTGGGGTCAGGACGGCCTGGCGACCGCCATGCGCGTGGTCGCCCGGCTGAACGCCGAGGTCAAGGGCGTGGCGGCGGACCCGAGCTACGCGCTGGAGCGCGCCGTGCTGGAAGTCGCGGCGGCCAAGGGCTGACTCGCACCGAGCAGCCCCCGATTTCCAGCCTAGTGACGAGCACTGACAGTTTCCGTGCGCTCACGGTGAGCTCGAAACTGTCGGCGCCCACCGATAGCGTGGAAACGGGGGCTGCTCAGGGCGCGCCATATCGGCGCCGTCCCACACGTCCCGAACGACGCGTTCGGGACGCCCAACGTCCCCAGCGCGTCATTCGGGACATCACCGGCACCCGGCCACGAAAAAGGCCCCGGCGGCTGCCGGGGCCTTCTCGAAGAAGAACGATCAGAGCGCGTTGACGCGCTTCGCGATCGCGGACTTCTTGTTCGCGGCCTGGTTGGCGTGGATGACGCCCTTGGTGACGGCCTTGTCCAGCTTCTGGGCGGCGTCGCGCTGCAGCTCGACGGCCTTCGCCTTGTCGCCGGCGTCGACGGCTTCGCGGACCTTGCGGATCGCGGTCTTCACCGAGGACCGGATCGCCTGGTTGCGCTGACGCGCCTTCTCGTTCGTGGTGATGCGCTTGATCTGCGACTTGATGTTGGCCATAAGGCGCTCCTGCTTTCACTCGGTGAGTTTCGCCGCCGCGCTTTGCCGGCCCCGCGAGTGCGGGTTTCCTCCATGACGGAATGCCGCACGGCAACGATCGGAAATCCTAACAGCCCTGCTCGGAGCGCTCGCGCCCGCCTCCGCCGAGCGTCGGGGAGTACGGTGGGCCGTGGCAGTGCCTAGGGTTCCGCCGCCGGTCCGTCCCGCGCACCCACAACCAGGACCGGTGGGGCTGGTCCGAGCGGCACCATCGGCGGGCCCGGACGGCCGGTCGTTCATCTGACGGGGCAAAAGCCTGGAGGACCTGGCTTTTCGCGCGCGCGAAAAGCCGAAGGGGTCCGATGAACGCCACCGCACTGTCCTTTGTCCTCATCGCCGCCGTCGTGCACGCCGGCTGGAATCTCGCCGCGAAGCGGATCTCCTCGGGCGGCACCCAGTTCGTCTGGCTCTACTACACGGTTTCCGCGGTCGCGCTGCTGCCGGTCACGATCACCCAGCTGGCCACCGGGAGTCCACAGTGGACCTGGCTGCTCGCCGCCGTGGTCACCTCGGTGTTCCACGTCGCCTACGGCATCGTGCTCCAGCGCGGCTACGTCGTCGGCGATCTGTCCGTGGTCTACCCGGTCGCGCGCGGCACCGGGCCGCTGCTGTCCGTGCTGGCCGCCGTCCTGGTGCTCGGCGAACGCCCCGGCTGGATCGGCCTGCTCGGCGCGGGCCTGGTGATCGCCGGCGTGCTGGTGATCAGCACCGGACGCACCCAGGACACGACCGGCGCCCGCCGCGCCGGCATCGGCTACGGCCTGCTCACGGGCGCGGTCATCGCCGGGTACACGCTCTGGGACGCGCATGCGGTCACCGGCCTGCAGGTCCCGCCGGTCGTCTACTTCGGGCTCGGCTCGGTGGTGCAGAGCGTGATGCTCGCGCCCGCCGCGATCACCGGCCGGGCCCAGGTCGCCCGGCTGTGGCGTGAGCAGCGCCGGGAGGTGCTGATCGTCGGCCTCGCCTCGCCGGTGGCCTACATCCTGGTGCTGTTCGCGCTGACCATGGCGCCGGTGAGCCTGGTCGCGCCCGCCCGCGAGCTGTCCATCGTGCTGGGCGGGCTCGCCGCCTGGCTGGTGCTCGGGGAGCAGGACGCGGTGCGCCGGCTCGCCGGATCCGTCATCGTGGTGGCGGGCATCGCCGCCATCGCGGCGGCATGACCGACAGCGAGGAGGAGTCCGTATGGAAGTGCTGAAGAGCCGGATCCTGATCCGCCCGGCCGACGCCGCGGCGTCGACGGCGTTCTACCGGGACATCCTCGGGCTGGCGGTCGAGCGGGAGTTCCCGGGCGGGACCGTGTTCTTCCTCGGCCACGGCGCCCTCGAGATCTCCGGGGCGGGCGAGTCCGGCGCGTCGCCCGACCTGGTGCTCTGGCTGCAGGTCCGTGACCTTGCAGGCGCGCTCGCCGAGCTCAAGGCCAAGGGCCTCGTGCCGGTGCGAGACGCCCAGCGTGAGCCGTGGGGCCTCGACGAGGCCTGGATCGCCGATCCGGACGGCACCCGGATCGTCCTGGTCGAGGTTCCGGAAGGGCACCCGATCCGGACGGACACCCGCTAGCCCATTCGGCTTGCCGAAGTATCACCGCCGCTCCGACGGCGAGGGGATGAAGGCGATGTTCGCCGCCGCGACGATCGTCTTCTGGGGTGCCTGGATCATCACCGCGGGCCGCATCGTGTAGCGGGGCGCCGGGTTCGGGCACGTCGGCAATGAGAACGAGGCCAGGATCCAGATGATCGCGACCTTCCTGCCCTACGTGATCCTCATGGGCCCGGCGGCGATCCTGGCCTGGACCGGCGGGAAGCTGGCCGGGGAGAGCAAGCCGCTGGTCGAGGCGTCCGCCAGGGCGGAGTTCTAGGCGGGCTTGACCGCGCGCAGCTGCGCCGCGAGCGCGGTGAAACCGGGCGGGTCCCAGGTCCAGGTCTGCAGGTCGGCGAAGCCCGCGGCGGCGGCTTCGTCGGCCAGTACGTGCCGGCTGACCGGCAGCCATTTCTCGTGCGCGGACAGCAGCAGCCTGCCGCCGGGGCGCAGCACGCGGAACAGCTCGGCGAACCCGGCCTCGCGGTCGTCCCACAGCATGATGTTGTTGACGCTCAGCACGATGTCGACGGACTCGTCCGCCTCGCCGGTGGCTTCGGCCGAACCGCGGCGCAGCTCGGCCAGCTTGCCGCAGCGCTGGTGGCTCAATGCCAGCATGTCGGGCGAGGGGTCGACGCCGACCGCGCGCCCGGCGAGCAGCGCGGCGGCGTGCAGGCCGACCCCGGGGCCGGGGCCGATCACCAGGACAGTCTCGTCGGGTTCGATCCTGGCCAGCTCGACCATGCGGTGTTCGGTGACGGCGTTGCCGCGGGCCATCACCCAGCCGCCGAGGCGCCCGAGCGCGCCGGCGGGATGGCCGAAGGCCCGGTCGAAGACGCGTTCGAGGCCGTGCTGACCCGGCTGGGGAGGCGGTGCCGGTTGGTGCGAAGTGCTCATACTTCGAGGGCACCACGACTCGGCGCGGTTCGCATCGGGGATGACCCCCACTCGCACCCGGAGGGCCATGGGACCATAGAGGTGGCCACCCCCGACCTGCTTGAGGATCCCACGAGTGACGACGTTCGCCGACACGACCTTCACGCCTCCGGAGCTCATCCGGAACTTCTGCATCATCGCGCACATCGACCACGGCAAGTCCACCCTGGCCGACCGCATGCTGCAGCTCACCGGCGTCGTCGAAGGGCGGGCCATGCGCGCTCAGTACCTCGACCGGATGGACATCGAGCGCGAGCGCGGCATCACGATCAAGGCACAGAACGTGCGGCTGCCCTGGCAGGTCGAGGGCCAGGACCACGTCCTGCACATGATCGACACGCCCGGCCACGTCGACTTCACCTACGAGGTCTCCCGGGCGCTCGAGGCCTGCGAGGGCGCGGTGCTGCTGGTTGACGCGGCGCAGGGGATCGAGGCGCAGACCCTGGCCAACCTCTACCTGGCCCTCGAGAACAATCTCCAGATCATCCCGGTGCTCAACAAGATCGACCTGCCCTCGGCCGACCCCGACAAGTACGCGGGTGAGCTCGCCCACATCATCGGCTGTGAGCCCGACGACGTCCTGCGGGTCTCGGCCAAGACCGGCGTGGGTGTCAAGGAGTTGCTCGACGAGGTCGTGAAGAAGGTCCCGGCCCCGCAGGGCGACGCCGACGCGCCGGCCCGCGCGATGATCTTCGACTCGGTGTACGACACCTACCGCGGCGTCGTCACCTACATCCGGGTGGTCGACGGCAAGATCACCCCGCGCGAGCGCATCAAGATGATGTCCACCGGTGCCACGCACGAGCTCCTCGAGGTCGGCATCATCTCGCCGGAACCGAAGCCCAGCAAGGGTCTCGGCGTCGGCGAGGTCGGCTACCTGATCACCGGCGTGAAGGACGTCCGCCAGTCCAAGGTCGGCGACACCGTGACGTCGGAGCGCCACGGCGCGAAGGAAGCCCTGGCGGGCTACCGCGAGCCGAAGCCGATGGTCTACTCGGGACTGTATCCAGTGGACGGTTCGGACTACCCGGAGCTGCGCGAGGCGCTGGACAAGCTCCAGCTCAACGACGCCGCGCTGGACTACGAGCCGGAGACGTCGGTGGCGCTGGGCTTCGGCTTCCGCTGCGGCTTCCTCGGGCTGCTGCACCTGGAGATCACCCGCGACCGCCTGGAGCGCGAGTTCGGCCTCGACCTGATCTCCACCGCGCCAAACGTGGTGTACGACGTGGTGCTGGACGACGGCAAGGAAATCCACGTCACCAACCCCTCGGACTGGCCGACCGGGAGCAAGATCGACAAGGTGCTCGAGCCGGTCAGCAAGGTCAGCATCCTGGCGCCGTCGGAGTTCATCGGCACGATCATGGAGCTGTGCCAGAACAAGCGCGGTCAGCTGCTCGGCATGGACTACCTGTCCGAGGACCGGGTCGAGCTGCGCTACAACATGCCGCTGGGCGAGATCATCTTCGACTTCTTCGACACGCTGAAGTCGCGTACGCGCGGATATGCGTCCCTGGACTACGAAGAGGCCGGTACGCAGGCGGCGGACCTGGTCAAGGTGGACATCCTGCTGCAGGGCGAGGGCGTGGACGCGTTCTCCGCGATCGTGCACAAGGACGACGCCTACAACTACGGCAACCGCATGGTGAACCGGCTGCGCGAACTGATCCCGCGGCAGAACTTCGAGGTGCCCATCCAGGCCGCCATCGGCGCCCGGATCATCGCCCGCGAAACGATTCGCGCGATCCGCAAGGACGTCCTCGCCAAGTGCTACGGCGGTGACATCTCGCGTAAGCGCAAGCTGCTGGAAAAGCAGAAGGAAGGCAAGAAGCGGATGAAGACCGTCGGCCGGGTCGAGGTCCCGCAGGAGGCCTTCGTCGCCGCACTGTCCACTGAGGACTCCGGCAAGAACAAGAAGTAGGTAGCTTTCCCGCAAGTCCGTGAAGGCCACATTGAGGGACTTAGATTCCCTCAATGTGGCCTTCACGGACTTCGGCTTCATCTCGAGCTCGGTCGGCCGTGTTCCGGAAGCTGTTCGTGATCACACGGACGAGTGAACCGGTGTGGCGAACTCGTGATCGACGCCTGTTCTGTCGGTGGCCTCTGCTGAGCTGTGGTGCGAACAGTGAAAGGAGAGCACCATGACGGTCATGGCAGATATCGAGCATCCCGCTGCGTCGGGCCCCATGACGGTGCAGGACCTCGAGGGGATGCCGGACGATGGCCGACGCTACGAACTCATTGACGGGGTGCTCATCGTGAGCCCCGCACCTGGCCTCAGACATCAGACGATCGGCTATCGGCTCTACAGTGTGCTCGAGGACGCGTGTCCGCCCGAATTCTGTGTAGTCGGCGCGCCATTCGCGGTGCACTCGGGCGACAAGATCGAGCTCCAGCCGGACGTTCTCATCGGCCGGGACGAGGATTTCACCGAGAAGGATCTCCCGGCGGCACCGGTCCTGGCGGTGGAGGTGCTGTCGCCGAGCACCGCGATCCACGATCTGAACACCAAGAAGGCGGTCTACGAGCGGCTGGGCGTGGCGAGCTACTGGGTGATAGATCCGGTCGAACCCGCGCTGACGGTGTTCGAACTCGACGTGGAGGGGCGCTACCAGCAGGTCGCGAAGGCGGCGGGTGACGAGCCCTTCGATGCCGAGCGGCCGTTCCCGGTGCGGATCGTGTCGCGGGAGCTGCTGGGGCGGCTGGGCTGAGCGGGGAAACCTCGGGGGAGCTCAGTGGCGGCGCAGGTGGGGCGGACGGCGGGTGGCGGCGCGCAGGTGGCGGTTGCGCAGCTCGTGCCGGAGCCGCCGGATGACGGCGTCGAACAGACCGGGGTCGAGGACCGCAGTCTGCTCGAACTGCCGTCTTCGGCTCGGCTGTTGTTCGAGACGGCTCCGCGGGACGAAGCACTGGATCGAACTTTCGACGTGCACCCCGGTGAGCATCTCGATCCAGATCGCGTCGCGGACGTAGCCGTCGCCGAAGCGGACCGAGGGCATGGCGACGATGTCGGCGATCTGGTCCCAGGGCAGGAGCCGGGTGCTGAGGGTGCCCGCGGGCAGCCGGATGCCCTCGTCACTGACGGTGAGGTCGCGGAGGCCGTCGAGCCCGCGCTTCAGCAGCCGGTTCCGTGACCACCGGTAGACCAGCAGCCCGGCCAGCGCGATCCCGGCGCAGGTCGCGGCGAGTGCCCAGAGCGGCAGTCGGGGCGGCAGGCCCACGGCCTGCGTCGCGGCGAGCGCGGCCGCGACCAGCGCGAGCAGCCCGAGCAGCACTTTGGCGCCTGCGGTGAGGCGAGGTGGGGAGTCGGGCACCGGCGGTTCTCCTGCGGACGGAGGTGTTCAGCGGTTGCCGATTATCCGGTCTGCCGAGATGAACACCGCAACCCGTCGCTCTTCGGCCATCACGCGGTCGTATTCGGCCCAGTCGTCGTGGGTGCCGGTCGCCGCGATGAACACGTCGCGTAACAGCTTCGGGAGCCCGGCGGGGTCGAACGCCGCGTCCGGGTCGTCGGGCCCGATGAGGTGCGTCGCGCCGGTGACCGAGACCCAGTTCCAGCCGCGGCGGAAGGTGAGGGTGGCGTGCCCGGAGCGTCGCAGCAGAGTCAGCTTGTGCGCGCTGCCGATCCCGACGAAGGCGACGCCCGAAGCGCCGGTCACAGGGTCGTCGATCACCCCCGCGTTGACGACGGAGGCGTGCACGGTGCCATCGGCGCGCGTGGTGGCGATGGTGGCGAGGCCGTTTTCCTGCAGGGACAGCGTCCGCACCTGCTCGAGATCAGCGGTCATGCTCCAGCCAACTCACGAACCGCCCGAAGTGTTCCCGGTCACCTCGCCGAGGACGTCCCCGGCGAGCAGCGCCGCCTGCGTCCGGCTGTCCACCCGCAGCTTCGCCAGCAGGTTCCCGACGTGCACCTTCACCGTCCGCTCCGCCAGGCCCAGCTCGGCGGCGATGCCACGGTTCGGCAGCCCTCGGCCGAGCAGGCCGAGCACATCGCGTTCCCGCGGCGTGAGCCCTTCGACCGCGGGCGCGCTCAGCGCCGCCGCGACCGCGGGGCTGATGGCCAGGACGCCGTCCTGCGCCGCGCGCACGGCCGCCGCGAGCTCGCCGCCCGTCGAATCCTTGAGCACGAATCCGTGCGCTCCCGCCGCGAGCGCCCGCCGGATTTCCACGGGACGGCCGATCGTGGTCAGCATCAGCACCTTCGGACGCTCCGGCCGTTGCCGGAGCTCCCGCAGCACATCGATCCCGTCGAGGTCGGGCAGGTAGAGGTCCAGCAGCACGACGTCGCCGAGATCGCCCGGCACGGCCAGCAGCTCCCGGCCGTCCGCGTGCGTGGCGACGACGTCGATGTCCGGATGCGATCCCAGGATCAGGGCCAGTCCTTCACGGACGAGCGCGTGGTCGTCGACGACGCGGACCCGGATCACCGGCGCAGTCTACCCTCGCGGGGTGCGCCTGCTCCGTGATCGGAAAACGCTGCTCGACCTGGGAACGACCGCGCTGATCGCGCTGCTGATGGCGGTGAGTGGGGCTTGGTCACCTGCCGACGGCGCACTCGGCCTCGGGCTGGTCGCGGTGCAGCTGGCGCCGTTGCCGCTGCGCCGCCGGTTCCCCGGCTGGGTGCTCGGGATCGTCACCGCCGCCACCGTGGCCCACCTGCTCACGAGCGTCCCGCGCAACCTCGACTATCTGCCCGCGTTGCTCGCGCTGTACGCGGCGCCCGGCTCGCGAAGCCCGGCCGTGCGCTGGGGACTGAGCGGGGCGGCGGCGGTCGCCGTCGCGGGCGCGATGATCCCCGCGAAAGGCCCGGTCGACGGCGCATTGCTCGCCGCCGCGATCTGCACGGTGGCCTGGGCACTCGGGATGGAGCGCCGGCGGCACGTCGCCGAACGCGCGGAGCTCACCCGCCACCGGCTGGAACGGCTCGCCGCGGAACGCCGGGAGCGGACCGCGCGGCGGCTGCACGACACCCTGGCCAGGACCACCACCGTGATGCTGGTGCAGGCCGAGGCGCTGCGGACGGCCGGCTCGCTGACCGCGCCCGACCGGGACCGCGTCGACCAGATGCTCGGTGCCGGGCGAGCCGCGCTGGGGCAGGTGCGCGAGGTGTTGAACGATCTGCACGGCACCGAACCGGGCCCAGTGCTGGCCGAGGTGCTCGCCCAGCTGAGGGCTGCCGGTCTCGTGCTCGATCGCGATCCGGAGCTGCCCGAAGCGGCCCGTCCGCTCGGCGAGCGCGTACTCGCGGAGACGGCAACGAACGCCTTGCGGCACAACGGGTCCGGCGTGCGGCTCGACGTCGGGATCGACGCGACTCCGGCCGCGGTTCGCATCACCGTCCGCAACGATCGGCGGCGCGTTTCGGCGCCGGGTGCCGGTTACGGCTTGGCGAGCCTGCGCGAAGAGCTCGAGGAGTGCGGCGGCGAACTGGTCGTTCGCCCGAGCCGTACCGAGTGGACGGTCACGGCAGTTATCCCTTGCCCCGCAAGGCAAGCAGCTCGCTGATGGTGACGAACCGGTAGCCCGCCGCCCGGAGCCGATCGATGGTCGGCCCGATCGCGTCGCGGGTCGCCTCACGCCCGGCGTACATCGGATGCAGCAAGACGATCGAGCCCGGGCGCACGTGTTCGGCGGTGTAGTTCGTGATCGCCGGGGCGTGGGCGTCGATCTCGGGGTAGGAATTCGGTTCGACGTCCCACATGATCGTCTCGCGGGCGTGTCGGTGCAGGTAGTACGGCAGCGCGAAGAGCTTCTTGCCGTTCGGCGGGCGCACCGGGATGTCGCCGGCGTACCCGGTGGCGCGGATGAGGGCGTCGGTGCGTTCGATCTCGTCGGCGACGTGATCCCCGCTGACGAGCAGCATCCGCTCGTGCGAGTAGGTGTGGTTGCCGATCTGGTGCCCGGCCGCGGCGATCTCCCGGCCGAGGCCGGGGTGGGCTTCGAGATCCCGGCCGATCAGGAAGAACGTCGCCTTGACCCCGCGCGCGGCCAGCGCGTCCAGCACCGGGCGGACCCCGGCCGGGTCGGGCCCGTCGTCGAAGGTGAGCGCGACGACCCGCTCCGGCGTGTCGACGCGGGCCGTCAGGCCGCCGAAGAACTGGAACGTCCGTGAGTCGGCGATCTGGAACAGCGCGAAACCGCCGCCGAGCACGACGACGAGCAGAACGGCGACGGAGATCGTCCAACGGCGGGCCCGCCGGGACAGGCGTACGCGGATCATGACCCGAACCCTGCCGCTTCACCCGACACCCAGGAAGCCGCGAAGGTCCTAGTACCTTCGGTCGAGAGCCGTGAAGGCCCCCTTACGGCCGTAAGGGGGCCTTCACGGACTTCAGCAGGCGCCGTTGTCGGCCCAGACGCCCCACTCGCCGGTCGTGCCCGGCTCCTCGTTCTGCGTCCACCACTTCGCGGTCCACTTGTGGCCGTTGTGCGAGACCACGTTGTCCTTGACGTAGACCTGGCTCGAGCTCCACGCCTGGTCGGCGCAGGTGCCCGGGTTGGTGGCGCCGCCGGTGTCCCAGGTGACCTGGGTGGACCGGTAGAACGCGATCGACTGGGCGTCCCAGCGCGGGGCCTGGGCGCCGAGGCGGACGCGGAAGGTGTTCCAGTCGTGCGTCGACCACGGCGACCAGCCGAGCTCGGCGTGCGCCGCGAGCCGCGGGAACGCGAGGTAGTCGATGTTCGCCGGGGTCGACACGGTCTCGGTCCACAGCGGCGATTCGACGCCACGCACGCCCGACTCGCCGACGCCGGACAGGTACGCGCCGGGGTTCCAGTTGTAGGCGTCCTGAACCTCGATGAACCCGGCCCACGACAGCCCGATCGGCGAGCTGGCGTTGTACTTCATGTCCAGGTAGGCCTTGTTCGCCGGGGACATGATGACCTTGCTGCCCCGTGAAACCGCCGTCGAGACGCCGC
>Ga0307507_10007813_pt1 | contig 15223 bp, 13 predicted proteins | sample 7_EM_MG_FD_207223 | JGI IMG/M metagenome (GOLD analysis project Ga0307507, IMG submission 207223) | Populus trichocarpa ectomycorrhiza microbial communities from riparian zone in the Pacific Northwest, United States - 7_EM | ecosystem: Host-associated > Plants > Roots > Unclassified | place... | reverse complement strand
AAAAAAAAAAACGCCGAGAAATGCGGCTTCCCACACGGAGCACCACAGTGGGTTCCCGGTTGTTACCCCAGAACGGTGACAAGGTCAAGCCTCACCGTAAAGAGCAAGGAGGTCAAGGTATGAAATAACGGGGAAACACAACCAAGACGTTAACAATAATAAGACCTGTCTGAACAACAGACGAGGAGAGCCGGAGGGGGAGGAGAGGGGTGAAAGAGGGGGCGGAAAGAATAACGAAAAAAAAAGAAAAAAGAAACAGGAAAGAGAACCTCGGAAACGACGCCAAAGAAATTGGAGGAAATAGTCAAAAGAAAGGTGAAAGAGAAGAGAAAGGGGAAGAAGGAAGGGAAGGCCGATTAGAAGGCGGCGGGAAATGAATGATTGATCGAGTTAAGTGGGCAACATACCATGCGCATCAAGTGTAACATAATTTACGGTATTAAAAGTTGCACGAAGGTGGGAAAGACGACGCGTGTGCCTATGGTAGAGTTCTCGGACATAAAGCATCCGTACAAACATCCACGGGGACAAAAAAGTAACTCTCAAAGTAGCATCTCGTCTTTTGCCTTGAGTTGAGTACCGGCATCAGCAGTGACACCCCCCCTTTCTCCTTTGGCATACCGTAGCGCATTTGCGTCCATAAGTTATGTACCGTACAGCACTTGCTAGCATAGCCACTCACCGCGCACACACTCTCTCTTCCTCTTTTCTCTTGCTCCATCATCATCTACGATCAGAACACTTACAGACAGGGGCTCAGTTTCTGCACGAGGCAGGCCGCGCAACGTTGTACAGCATATTGGGTCGGCAGGGAATACTGTAACACAGCACGAGTGAGCCCGGAAGTGACACAAATGAGGAAGGACTTCCTACTTGAACTACGGTACACCAACCATCACCAAACGCGGGGGCCGAGTAGGATAAGGGAGCCTTCTACCGTTGCAGAAAGGCTTAACATTCCAACCACGAGGCCTAATACATACATACTATATGAAACTATTCAAGCATCCCCCATACACATGTCCATCTGGCAATATCCCCTTGTCGGCTACCGTAGCGTCTCCGATAGGACTCGGTCGTGACTGGGCTCCCCATTAGGTTCGCGTCAATTTTTTTTTCGGTGGTGACGATCACCGTTGCAGTTGCTCCCGGGAGCTTGGACGACCCAAGCACAACGCAATCACGCTAGGCCAGCATTGGCCTATTCATAGGCTTATCCACACTCTTAAAAAGCAACTTTAGAAGCCTTCCTTGCCTGTGCAACTCTTGCTCTGGGGAGCTACTGGTACACTTGTATGAATTCCCTCCGGTTAAACTCAGATACTTCGGTGTGACACGTTGTGGTTCACCAAGCCTAGTTTGACGGTAACCTCCATGCGAACATGCGAAGCTCTGAAGAACCAAGATCCGCCCAGCAAAAGTGTCTTCAAGCCACAAACCCCATTGGGGTCGCGGAATGCTGCCAACATAAAATTTAAGGAGACTGTCAAGCCTAGCCTGAACAAGCTTTGTTGCTGCCGTGCTTTTGCCTTGAAGTTCCTGATAACCTTTCAATGAATATGAGCACCAAACTCAAGCCTTGTAGGGAATCTCCTTATGAGTGCAAGCCTGCTACCTTGCTTGCATGGTAACCTCCCAACAACCCCAAGGCCACCAATTAGCCACCATAGCTCATCCTGTAGGTGCGCATACAGCAGATACTGGTACGATAAAATGCGAGGCGGGGGATGATAGGATACAGAATTTCGATCTGCGGTAACTTTCCATTACCTATCTTTTACCCATCACTCGGCGATATCCCCTCTCGGCGGTTCAAGAGCCGGTTCGCGAATGAGTTAACAGACTTCCGAATAATGATTCGTAAAAAAACTTGGAAATGAACAGTTAAGACATATTGCATTCTAGACTGGTTCAGCCTTCGTCAAGTGTATCCGATCTCTCGAGCGGGGGGGGGGGGTGAGGTTTGTTGTAAGGGGGTACGGACATTTTCTTTTCTGTATCATCGTAATTTTGTATGACGCACCAGCTGATGGGGGAATTGTGGTGGGGTGGGCTGAAATCCTCGCTAATATTGCTTCACCCAGCTCGGTAAGTGTCCGCCGTGCAACGTCGCAACTGTCATCCACACTCGAGTGCCAGATCATGCTCCCTCTTTTAGTACCGGTATGGTGCTATCAAGCGCTGAGTTGAGTGTTCGCCATCCGACCGCCCACGGGTCTGACCGGCGGGCTAGGTATCTTTTAGCAGTTCGTAATCAAGATGAAGCATACTGCACACACAATACTTATCTATTAGATACCGGCATGATACGGGTACCTATGTAAGGTATATATTAATTTCTGCATCTATTGGAGCACCCCGTCATATCAACAATTAAAAGAATCAAGGTCAACAAAAAGCTCACTCATAGCACCGCGGCGGACTTTCCGATAGCACTGTGTGGGGTGCATAAGGCACTCGTAGGTTGGAAAGGTAGACTGCGTGATGTACCCACCGCTGCCCAGCGCGCCCCGCGTAGAAAGTCACTCGAGTATCGAATCGGGAGATGGGTCCTTGGAGTAGAAGGAAACAACACGTGATACAATCAAGTGCTCGCCGTGACAAGTACTGTACTATCCGATGGTCTGTCGTGCACTACCCAAACGATCTGGTCAAGAAAATGACGGGATCTGGAAAGTATTCTTCCTTAACTAGAAATAAATTACTAGGGTTCCAAACTGAGACCCATTCCACCGATTCCTTGGGCGCACTGACGGACTTGGATACGGTATAAGTGACATGGCTCGCAACCTCACGAACCTAGCATAATACTTGTACCACGTAACCCGCGCATAGGTCTCTCACATCAACCATGTCCCTTGCCTGGCAACGTTTAACAGTTCGACGGCACCGTACCGGCGCTCAGGGATATCGATGCATTTTGCTTTATCATACCAATGCTGTATTTAGAGCTCTCAAGCCCACCTTCGGCATCATCATACAACTGGTTCAGGGTACCACAAGTAACCTAGCGTATTGGTGTGATTCGGAAGGGATTTCCCTGGTTCATCGCGTGGGAGAACACAAGTACCGGTATGGTAGCAAATCAATTGCGTTTCGGATGGCACTTTGGGCCGTGAGATGTGAGACATGAGGGATGTCGATCCAACAAACGATGATGAGCAAGCGCGGAACAGACGCGTCTCTCGGCCATCCAGCCACTTCAGCAAGACTGGCAGAAAGCCCTTCTTTATTGAGCGAGATTGAGAGCATGCATTTTTTTTCCCAGTTGTTTCCCTTGTTGCTTTTGCACCTACATACTGCCGGTATTTCCGCCTCAGCTTCCTTCTCCCCCCTTCCTCTTCCACCCCCCCCCCGCTCCCCGCACCGCCCCCCACTCCGATACCGGTACCAACACCAGCAGACCGAGGTTTTTTTTTGATCAATCACCATTCGTGTCTTACAAACCCTAACGGACAATGCCTTCGGCACCTGAAAATCAAGGTAATTAGATCCCCTCTCGGTTCTGGATTGCCGGCTTGATCACAATTATGCGAATCACTCTTGCAGATTCTTTTATACTTTATTTTTCTTCCTTTATGTTTGAGGAAAAAAACACTAACCTATAAAATCAGAGTATAATTCTGTTCATCAGGATGTGGAGAGCCTGATTAACCAGCTTCATGGAGGTATGTTGCTTAATCAGATCGCATAACACAGCCTGCTTACCCTACCTAGCTGCTTCCATCCGAAACTCTCTTTCGAAAAACCGGATTGCGGGTGTGATAGACTCAATATCTCAGCACGCGACGATTCGTGGCTTAACCAATGATAGCCTAGAAGGTCTCATTAGTGTCTTAGCTACCTCACCGTGCTATCTTGACCAGCCCTCTGTGGGAAGTATCGTTAAGATTCTGTTTCCGAGGGGAAAGGTATCTGAAAATATTGTGGTCAAGGTGGTTGGAAGCCTCGGCCAAGGGCAAAGCAAGCCTTCCCATGCAACGCAGGTACTACATACCTACATACCGATACATAACGTTTCTTCTTAATTCAAACTAATCTGTAAAGGCCCTCCTGCTGCGTTGGTTGGTAATGGTATACGATGTTCTAGACTCCTATGATGTTCTCTCGCGACTCTATGGCGTTCTATTTAACCTTCTGGATATGATCACGTTGAGGCATGTCTTTTCCGAAAGAAAAAGAGAGAGAAAGAGAAAAAAATCACTTGCAAAGGAAGTTCTCATCTGACAATCCTTAGAGGTCATTTATGCCATATTTTGTCCTTCCTTACACGGAGAAAACACGTCAAGCCTTTCCGCATTCAAACTTTGTATGTTTTACTGTTTAAATTTTCGGCAGTGTCATTACAGTCTTTCGGCGCCTAGGATTCATAGCTGACAATTAGCAGATTGACGCTCAAACAGAACCTGGGGAATGAACGGCCTTTGCTTGGGCTACTCCAAGTTTACAAGGATTACTACCCCGATGTGATTGTAGGAGAAATCACTACTGTTAGAGCTGGAGTTTTTTCCGTAATTCCCACCCTTCCGGAGCCGTGGTGTTCGGCACTCTTCTTTCCTCCTGGGTAACTGACTGAAATTTCATGAATGATCAGCATCCGGATATAGAATGGGTGCAAAAGCTTCTTCTAATTCAAGAATCGAATACCGACGACTACTCTGGTCCATCCGATTCTCGGTCTTCATTTAGAATTGCGAGAAAGATTGGTGGCCAAGCCATGAAAAGGCAAAAAACAAATCATATAGTGATACCTAAAGTCCACACATTCCGCGCAACTGAGGTAAGGCTGTCTTTTGGGCAATTGTATCAATATACTCACTCAGCGAATAGGTCTCGGTTACCTTGGAAGAGGTCGAGGACGTGAGCGACTTTGTTAAAAAGCTGGATAAACTCGAGATGCCAAACCAGCTTGTGGCTGTGCTGGAGGATCCATTGCTTCGGAAATTAATCTCTTTGAAACCCTCAGGTGCCAATCACTACCGTCCACAGAGAGATATCGACTACAGATTTGACTAATCGATCTAATAGATGGGACAAATCTGAGGATAAATAATTGGTTAGCAGCATGTTTGTCTAGCGAATTTCATTCGCCTTCGGTGTCAAATCTAAGGAGCACGGATAGAACGGAGCAGTTCCTTTCTCGAGTTTTAGAATACACGCGTTCCACAAGGGTTCGACAATATTATAACCAGTTGATTAGGTTTGTATCGAAGGCTGACAGTCAAATCTTTGTGTAGCGTCTATTGCCTGCGGTTGAGGATTTCCTGAAAAACTACTTGCAGACTTGGGACGGGGGTTCGCACACTACGACCCTATTAGGCCTCCTCTGCTTTCTTCCTATTCAAGAGTTCGAAGGTAAGTTCTAGGGAGGTCCCTCTTGATCACTGTCTGACTGTTTTGCACAGAACTGCACAGCAATTTTTTTGCTCTTTTAGATCGTCAGCTTAAATGTCGTGGTGAGACCTTAATAACTAAGTTAGTCGCCTTCTACACTGAGCTCATCCGCCAGTGGGCCATCACGTACGGTAATCAAGCCCAAGAAATAGAGTTCTCTCAGGAGGAGTCTCTGGCCTTGTGCAAGGTTCTAAGCCATGTTGGCCAAATATGTTTGGCCGGCCTTTCGGTATTTTTCGCTCTAGCTCAAAAACGCACTGAGTGTATGCTCATCCGTATCTTAGAACTTTCCGGAGTCAAATTTGATAGCCGATGCGATATTATGCTTCTACGAAGGCACTTGTGCGCCTCCATGGGAAAACGGTCTTTTCCGTATTGTTTTGCCCCCTGATCAAGTGGTGTACTGCTTCGTGTTCTCTGGTGATGTTATGACACTATCGAGAATCTGCGGCATCCTCTCAAGGTTTGGGTGTTCTCTTGCGTCATCGTGCAGCCTCACCAACTGATTACTATCCATCTAGATATAAGCGCGGGTTTGAGCTTTCACTCCGGCAAGCTCAATCTGGCCATTCGAATGGCGCCGGGGAATATCCCCGCGATTACGTAAACCATTTCAATGGGTTTTTGATGGACATATGTAACCTCGTCTGGAGAAATCGTGCGTTCAAATGGGGCGGATCAGACTCAAAACAAGACCAGAACGCCCTAGGTTGTACACTCACAAAGTAAGAGCCCTCTCTTATACTCCACCTGTTGTCACTTTTTGGGCGAGAAATGCACCGGCGGCCCGGGTGGTGTTGGTGTATCCCAAGGCCATGAGCAAAGCTGAAATGCTAACTTTTGGTAGTAATGTCATACTTTGCCTTCAGAGAGCAGTAGACGCGCGTGAGGAGTCCCTTCTTACCTTGTTCTCGCTCTCACATTCTGCGGTTCTTGCGCAGTTCTCTGCAGAATGTTTCCGGATGTTGGAGAATGTCAATGATTCAGAAATGAATAGGATCCGACATGCTGGGCCAGTGACACAGAAGTCATTACAATTACTCGCTACGGTACGTGCTGCACACAAGTTCCCCACGGAACTAGCTCTTTAACTAATATACTGACTACCGGGTGCCCTTGGTTTCTCCGTGTAATTGCAGAATGGAGGACTAAAGATAACTTATTCGGACTTCCGGGTGGCAGTGTTGAGAGCGCTTGGTGGGAAAGGTTTGGGTGGAATTTGGGATTTTATGCACAGTACGATGATATCTCTGATACAGTTGACATCGGGAGCAGATTCGTCCCGTGCTGCTTCATAGGGCTAGTTTACTTAGGGGGACATCACTTATCAGGAGGATATGTATAGCTGCGAGGTTGGAATCGACATGCGTTTGTGCAATGGTGTTGTCTTGAGAGGGGAGCTGGGATTTTTCTGTATTACAATGTGGTTGACGCGGATTTAGAGTGGGGGGATGGCTCAGCTTGGTGAAGACCGATGTTCTCATCCGGCAAGCCAGATATCGACTGCCCTTAACCCTGCACGGAGCCTCTCTCGGCTCTCGCCTTAGGCAAATCCTGATTCGTGTCGGCCTCACCGAGCCGTCACACGAAGGAACCACAGGAACACCATGGGGTGATCAACTAGCCTTCCAATACCCAGACTACTGGATACATACCCCTCTCTTGGAAGAGACCCTGGCAATTTTCTTTTGGCTTGCTACCCCTCGCTTACATCCATAGAACCCGCTGTTTGTATTTTTTTTTATTGGAGCGGTTCTACCCACCATGTACCGATATGGTGCTCCGTGCAAGCATAACCACGAGCCCGCGTGCCAGTATGATATTATATGTACGTACGGAGGTACAGCGCCTAAGTTTTGTACGTTCCACAAGCGAGGTTGGCTCCCCTTACGCCCTGTGGAACATACAAAACTTAGGAGCTGTACCTCCGTAGGAACCAAAAAAAACACCCTGAAGCTATACAGTACGGTACGGTACCGCCGGTGCTATTGAAGAGGATCAGATGCTCGAGGCGCGGATATATCAGGCAGTAAAGATCTGGTATCATGTCGCAAGAAAAACCAAGCAACCCAATACCATTTAGGGCTATGCAAAAAAAACTAGAAGCGACCCAGTGACCGACCAGAACATTACTCCCACCAAGAGCAAACCAAATTGAAAAACATTAAGAATGAGGCAGCTCATCAGCGTGGCCTCCCTCTACTCGAGTATGATCACCCATCCTTGTATTCATGCATGGATTAAACCTTTTTCCTAATCCCCGAAAAGAAAATGAAGGAAAAAAGAACACCTTCATACTCCACTTGAGTGCCCACTAGCCTTATACATTTCAACCTTTCCTCCCAATTGGTGCTATTACTGATGCATGGTTTCCATTTACCCCTCTGCTCTCCAGTCTGACCAAGGAAAGACATCACAGAAGAGCAAGGCCCTCCTGATCTTCCCTTCTCCCTCTTCTCTACCACTGCAGCAAGCTCAATTCGTCGCCGGAGCGAGTACCGGATCATGAATCAGCTCCTCATCCCCCGCATAGTAGAACCAGGCTCTCGAGGCGATCGTATGAATATGATGAGGTAGGTACAGGGACGCCGCAAGGATCAACATTGAGAGGAATATGAATAGGAAGGAGTCTTTCAGACCAATTAACCAATCATTGCTAAAACTCAAGGGGAATCTACGATGTGTAGTTGGGGGAGGGTGGAAAAGAGGAAGAAAAAAAAAGGAAATAAACATACTGAAGATGATCTTTTCAGTCGGAGTAAGCATGTACAGTGAGAAGGTGACCTCATACTGGTACCGCTTCCGCTGGAGAAGCTTGATGAGCGATGAGGAGGACATTGCTGGCTTGCTTGCTTGCTTGCTTGCTCGGTTCCGTCGGTTCTTTCGTCCGTGGTGGTGTGTGTGTGAATAAGGGCGAAGGATGAGTGAGATTCGAAGGCTAGAAGCTTTTTCCTAAGTTGGAGTTGTGAGGTATAATACAGATGTAGGTAGGATTATTATTTTTTTCGCTCTTTTCGGCTAGACTAGACGAAAAAGGGGGGCGGGCTCGTTTGTCGTGCGACCGACCATTGGGGCAAGTCTCGGTTGCACGTTCATCGGAGGGCCGCACTAAAAGTTTCGCCCTGAAGAATTAGATATTGTGGATTCCCGAAGATTAGTGGTTTGCCAAGTACTAATTAAACAGAAAGGTCTGAAAAAGGATCCGCAAGCCTTTGTCCAGCGAGTTCTTTCGCAACCTTCGGGAAATCTATTATGGAGGACGGCTTCGGGAAAGAATTGGCGCGAAAGTGTTGTGGAAAGGGACGGACGGAGCCCTGAATTGTGGTGTGGTGCTTTCTTTCTCGGGCTCGGCGACGGATGAATGGATCGATGGATGGTTAGTTGGTTGGTTGGATGAATGGGGCAGGGAGGATTCGCGCTCTTTGGTTGCCGGACGGGAGGACGAGGGATCCGCACCCGATGAAACTTTGCTTTGCTTGCTAAGGCTTGAATAACGTGTGGTAAGGTAACGGTGGGTGGCACTGGCAGATTGCGCGTGTTCGTCGGTGGATGATAAGTCAACCGCCAGAGATGATGGCCCCAGGCTAGAAGTACCCGAGTATTGAGGAAACTGGATACTATACTCGAGTACCGGTAATTTTGTTTGCGCGCAGAAATGATTGGTAGTATATTCCCTCTCATCCCTGTGCTCGGGTACTTCTTGCCTAAGAGGGGAACACTGTAGTACAAAAGCGCAATGCATATTGGGTCAATCATGACTACAAATTTTTGGCTGATATCCCCATTAGACTACTTCGAATTACGTTTACCCATGTTCCTAGAAAACTTCTTTTTTCGCTCTATTTCTGCTCCAAGATACACTCATTCATCCATTCTAGAGCCAACGTTAAAACGCCCATGCCAAGCACAGAGCACAGTGGCGAAGTAATCGATCCTCTCACCAAACCCCCCCCCAAAATCTCCAAACCCAATATCCAATATCCAACCCAATCTGCAGAAGTGTCGATATCTCAGAGGGGAATATACGAAACCCCAGGCTTACAAAGCGGCTGGTATGTAGCCGGGAAGAACACCCATGCATGCCTAAACCTGCAAACTGTAAATCCACTTCTCAAAGAAGCCATAATCAGCCATTCCCCAATGAGGCTCTTCGGGAGTTCCTCTGTTTTTCATTTTTTCAATATCTCTATTTTGGTTCATCTCCATGAGGCTCTCGTACCGGTATGCTGTGCATGATCCATCAGACACAGGTGGTACTACAATGGCGGGCTTACAGTTTGATTATCATGGGATAAAGTGGTACTGTAAGTACTTGTACGACCTTCATTTAGCATGTGGGCCCAGTGCGGTGCCGTGCTGGTGCCTGTAAATCTCGCGAGCTCATCGTGATCGAGAGAAAGAGGCGTCAGGTCAGGAGGCACAGGAGCACAAGCATTCTCTTATGTTGGTGATATGATAGGCTGCTGTATACCTCTCCTCCACTTCCTTCCCCTCGTGCGAGGGTTCGTCCAAGGTACGGGGGAACATAACATCCCACAGGTTATTTTTATATACCTCTGCAAGGCTCTGTGCTACCAAGAAGTTAGTGAAGTAGCACGGGAGTAGCTAGCGGGACTGTGCCAGTGAGTCACCCGGGGGTTGGAGAGGTGGGGGAGAAAAACAAATGCGGTATCTGATAGACTGGGCTTTTTTTCTCTTTCCTTTTTTCCTCTTCGAAGGCCAAGGTGGGAAAGACAGTGCTTTTATGATGTGATTCTGAGCAAAACAAACAAATATGGTACCTTGTTCATGTGCACAAGTACTCAAGGGCCCTGCTTGGAGTAACCTAGTACTGTACGGTACATGGAAAATCGGTGAGGGGGATATCGAAGGCAGACAAGGAAAAAGAAAAGAGAAAGATGCGAGAAAGTTACAAAGTGTAGGCTGCCTGAAACTTTTGAAGAATATATGTACCGTATGACTCTAGTGTTTCTTTTTAGGTTATTATCATCATCATGATAGCTTCGTTGTCCGTCTCTTCTTTCCATGACTCTTTCTGAAACAATGCAACACGCTCTATGCGGGAGGGGGGAAAACAAAAGAGACAGGGAAGATAGTTGGGTTCTTTTGTCAAAAACACTTGTTCGTCTAGTATTGTTCCATAGATGGGACAATGGCGGGGTAAAATTGAAAGAAAGCAGGAGGGGAAAAAAGAGGATGGAGGGGTTATCGGACCGATATGATGCTGATTTGCACTATTATGAACAGCAAATCCGTTTATACCCTTTCCTGAAGGATCGAGATAGAACTAATTGGACAGCCAAAAGGGTGACATGCATCCTGCCTTGGTGGTGTTTCTTCTTTGCAACAAAGAGAGTTTGACAAAAGCACCGGGCGTCCCGCTTCCAGTATTATAAGAGCGATCCAAAGATATCATATCATGCCGTGCATACACACATACAATGCTGCTTGCTTTGTCGAGCAAATCGCCCGCCCTCGGCGAAGAGAGAGCGAGAGTAAAACCAGCGATTCGATCCACTGCATGTAGTGCTCTACCCAAAACCTGAGCTCGCATATGACAACATATAATTTTCTTTGAGTCCTGCTTTATTTTATTTTTCACATCAATGTAGACCCGACCCACTCGTACGGCAGGCAGTCAGAATGACAGGCAATCTGAAGCTAGGAGAGAGGGGGTGGTGTTCGCTTTTTTATTCCAAACCGAGAGCGGGGTTCAACTAGTCTTACGGTAGCGTTTATGCCCTGTATCGTATATTGAGTTGGTATGGTCTAAGAGGGGAAGAAAGAAAGTGAGGGGGAGAGAGGAGTTGTATTGGTGGCAGGAGACTGGCTGAAAATCCACTGGCTCGGGATTTTCTGGGGCTGGAGTGGGGGTGTGTCAGCTGGAGTTCGCTGTTGAATTGGTATGAAGTGGACTCTTGCTGCTTGTGGTACATGTGTGGGAGGAAGGGGCTAGCGAATCGCAGGCGGCTCAGAGCCGAGTGAGTGAGAGAGGTTAGGCTGGTGGCTCCTTTGCGATGTAGTGTCGAGGTTCATATGTTATCACTCACTGGGTTGGGTGCTAGACGAATCATAGATGATGTCGTATATCGATGGGGGGCTTGATAACCTTGTGTGGTAAGGTAAAACATCTCGAAAAAATCTGTTTGAGCGGGATAGATATTTCGTATTCTGAAATGCTATGTATTGAAAACTATTGTTACAAGTGGGTTCTGGAGGTGCCCAGATTGCCGAGATATGTCACGTCACTCCAGTGGTTGGGCATGTTCGGATATGGCAATTGCAAAAAAGATATGCTATTTGCTCTCCCAAGGGATCTAGTTAAGCTATGGGGTCCACCCGGGTGAGTGCAAATCACGGCACTTCAAGATGGTACGGGCTGTGGATTGTATCCGAAGCGTTTCGGCGTCCATTGTTGGTCCCAGGCGGCGTGGGTGGTTTGCCAACCCTGGTTCGATGGTGGTTAACTTGGGCACTCGTGAGTGGATTCACGTCTTATCATTAATTACGGGGAATTCGGTTTTACATTATAGGGCTTCTTTATATATCATGGTTTATCCTCTTAGGGAGCTATGCCACCCTTCCTTCCGGCTCCGACTCATTAGAAATCACTCACCCTTGACTCATGAGGGCCTAGCCGATCGATGAGTGGAACTGCTAGTATTGTGAGCTCTTACACGGCAGGTTTGAAAAGAGGACTTGAAGGGGGCTCGCTAAACTGACTCGGTAGGCAAAGGCGCTGGGTACCCAAGCTTGATCCATAAAACGATTCTTGTAAGAGCAGATCCTTCAAGGATGGAGGAGAGGGGAAGTGAGGGGAGGTAGTGGAAGCAGGGGTAGCTTCAATTTTATGTATTATACTGACTGTACCTGGGTGACGAGTATCTATAGAGAGCAAACCTAGACATGAGACGCTAATGGAGTCGGCTGCTTAGCCACAGGCAGTGACCAAACAGTTACCACTGAAGAAGGATCTCGGGAAACCTGCATATTATATTCGAGAGATAATGGAGGAGTGTCTAGAATGAATTCTCTGGGTATGATACCATAGTTAATCGGGTAAATTCTTGCTCTGAATTGATAGAAACGAACAAACATCTCCTGTCTTTAGCGGTCTTGTGCATGAATTCATCTTCAGGAAAACAGTGGGGAATTTTGGTAGGGACCAGGAGCCTCAGGTAATGTGCGCTGAAGCCTAATACAACTGTATTATCCCGCTTGAGATCTTAGACTATATTTTCCTTGTACTTTTAGGCAGGACAAAGCGTCCAGGAAATATTGTCTCTCACGAAGACAGCAAGATTCCACTCTACTTTCCGAAGTAATCTATTCATGCTCTCGCAGCAGCATAAATCCTCACTTGTCTATTAGAGCTGGACAGTTCTTGAATGTGGTTTGGGATGGCGGCAGTGTTACTGAAACAAAACACGACAAACATAGCAGGAACCATAACTCGACAGCAATGACGCGAACAGGGTAAACTTGGCCCCCTCAGGGGCCCAGCTTCAATCTTCTTCAGAATAAATGTGATGAACCTAGGCTTTGGTCAAGAAACGAAGCTAGATACAAGTACTATCGTATGCTAGCTTTTTGATCCAGGGTAGTGCTAAAGCATTAAACCTCCCGCGGCGTTAGGAATTACCAAATCCCAGGGTGTAGAGAAGGTTAACTAGGTTTAAGGATATAATCTTAACCTTCCTTTTCTAGTTAAACCTCCGAAATTTCAGAAAACACTTATAGCCGATTGACTCACGAATCCTTCACATAGTTCAGGACCCTTCATCACTCACTTCCTCTCATGCGATTCCTAACTTCCAACTTAGCCATTATATCGGACGCGTCAGCTATCGTGGGGTGTATAGCTCACAGAGCATCCATGCTCTCATTTCGACCTTAGGAAAGAGCTTCACAGTTTCTCACCCGACTGTACAGTAAGCTCACTTTGATCAATCTTTAAACCCACGACGCTAGGCTCGGGAGCTGAGTGCAGCAGTCTGCTGTGTAGCGTGCTTATAGATGTGTGGACCTCTGGTCGCCTTCGGCCATACATCCGTGGCCGTAAACTCCCTCTAAACTAAGTCTTGCTCACAGTCCAACTTACTTTTTTTCATCAGTAATATTCCGGCTGTGATTATTTCACACAAGGAGAATCTGTCGTTACATGCCAGTTGCCCACACTCACGATTTCTCTTTTCTTGGGGATGTATCTTCTACAGTTCCTTCCGTGTTTGAGAGCAAAGTATTGTTATTATTAGCCTCTGGCTAAAGAGTACAAATCCCCTGCCCACGGGATAAGCACTTGCTCCCATAGTAATATTACATAAGATCTCTAGTTAGCGCAGTGGTTAAGATGGCGAGAACCAATTAGCCACTGTGTAATTAGTAGAGCCCAGGACTCCCCGAGTCGGGAGTTATTGTTGAGCAATCCGTCACTTAGGGTAGGAGAATCAACAAATCCTGCCTTATGGGGACTGGGATACTAAAGACCTTAGCCTCCCTCAATAAGGAGTAGCGTAAATTATATCTACTATGAGGTAGTAGAATCTGATTCTCTAGACCCCCTTACCATAGGGGAGGTCTGCGATCGCCAGGATAGAGAAGAAAAACAGGATACAAGAGTTGTTGAAAAGATATCTCTTTTCTCCTCCCTCCTCTAATTTGTAATAGCAATCGCAAATCTGGATGCGATACAGTACATACCCTCTAGTACTAGCACACCTGAGGCGATTTGTGGGGTGGCCATTCACCACCAAACCGCCCTTCCACCATTGACCTCCCGATATACCGGTCTTACCTCCTTAAATAAAAGTAAGGCACCAGCGGTTACTACGACCAAAAGACCCAAGATTCATCTGGCGTTGTAGTAGCGGCAGGAAAGCTCAAGCTTCTACCAGAAGTCGCCTAAGTATTTCAATTGAAATGGTCCCAATGTTTGTCCTATGTGAGCCTTGGAGGGGAAGTGATCAAGACACAATCCTTTCCCATACGTGACCTCTTTGAGCCTGCCCGTTAGGCATTATGCGATTCGCAAAAAGGGATTCACGATACTAGTAAGTATCAACCTCGTTCGGGGGATTACTCTTGGAAGCGGTGGCAACTGGCATGGCACTCACTGACAGCTAAAGTTGCAGAAATTATCTTATTTGATAAGCAAGATGTCGTGGGGTATTATTAAAAGTAGTGAAGGGGACTGCTCTCTAGAGGGAAGTTTTTTGTCCTACAATTTCTTTGTCTAGTTGGTGACAGGTATCGGGAGAGTACAGGCGGAAGCGAGAGGTATCACGAGTTCAAGAGGAGTGTGGACTCCAAAGGAAGCGAACAACTTGTATTACTGGTTGAACATGGAGAAGAAAAGAGATAGAAAGGAAGAAGGGGAGCGCAGATGATAAGAGGGAAGAGGGGGTAACCCAAGCGGTCACGAAGTATCACTCGTGACCCCAGCAACAGAGAATATTAGAGCACGGCCGTAACTACGATTTCTAACACTAGTCCTTGACTGTGGTTTTAAACTAATTACTCGTCGTATCACTCGTTGCTAAATTGCCAAACAAAACGTCCTACCAACCCCCTGGGTGCTGACAGCAAGACCCCCCCAATATTCAGGGGTAACTTTGAGTATGTACCAGCCAATTTTTAAAGTCTCCAGAATGGCCATGGTGTAAGGGTAAGGTATAAGCCCGTGGTATAAGTGCTTCCTTGGCAAATGGGTATTATCTAGAGTGACTGAATGTTTGTCGAAATAGTACCTCCATATAAATTACTAAGGTAGAAGAAAGATACTACTTCCTAGCTGAACTAAAAGTAGGGCCAGGAATGGGCAGAGTTATTA
>Ga0307507_10007812_pt1 | contig 15224 bp, 13 predicted proteins | sample 7_EM_MG_FD_207223 | JGI IMG/M metagenome (GOLD analysis project Ga0307507, IMG submission 207223) | Populus trichocarpa ectomycorrhiza microbial communities from riparian zone in the Pacific Northwest, United States - 7_EM | ecosystem: Host-associated > Plants > Roots > Unclassified | place... | reverse complement strand
GGTAAGGGTGGCAGCGGCTATGTCTGGGAAGGAGGCGGCTATGCGTTGTGCGAGGGCGTGGGGAGCGGGGTTGGATCTGGGGGCGAAGAAGCGTCTTGAGGCCTGGGGGAGGGACGACGGGGACCCAACTCTCATGTCTCCAGGGTGCCCTTATATACGGGTTCTTCCCTCAACCCTAACCTTGCGTGACTCATTCCCTCGCGTCACGCGACTCCTGACTCATAGTGAGTCATAGTGTGAAATCCATCAGCTGATTCGTCCAAGTCAGCTGCGCCCTATCTCGCAACCAATCAAAACTCATAAAACAAGTCATGTGCCCTAACGGGGTCACATGCGCAAAACCCTTGACCCATAACTATGAGTCATGTGCGAAATACATAAACCCCATGACCACCATCGTGCGTCATGTCAAATATCAACCAATAACAATAACCCAATGACACGCTATTGCGTCGTCATGTGAAAACCTATGAGTCGACTGATCTCATAGTGTGAAAGATAACAAACCAATGACTAATAACTATTAGTCATGTGAGATCCTGCCTTGCTTAGTCACCTTTTGTGACACTGGACCTCAGTGCTGGGTAGTGGACCAAGAGGTTTAAGTCAACCATGGGTAGTCAGCTGAGTTCAGTGCTAGCAGAAACATTTTCCTGATATAAACACTATGTCAGATACAATAGCTACCTATGGACTAGGTAGGTGATTATTACCAAATATTGTATTTATTTGCCCTATTTGAAATTATCTTAGTTTATGCCAGTACTGCATACAGTATAAGTTTCTCTATGTTAATTGCAAATATATATGTTAAACAAAACAAATAAAACAATACTCTACCTTCTCAGATCGCCCTACTACCCCATGGGGAATCTAAAGCTTTGTCTTCTAGGTTGAGCCCTCTTAGAGTATGCTGCATCTAATCACGTGTCCAATGCTTCTCTTTTCCTGCACCGGGGGCCTCTCTCTAGCCCCGTGAGCTATTGTCCTTTCCTCAACCCTTCATCGCCCCTCTTTGTACCTACATCCTTTCTATCATGCTCATCGACCTTCTAATTAAAGATCATCCATATAGGTCATTTGCTCTTCTTACACCTTCCCACGCCCTGATTTTGCGAAACTCGTCCTCACTCTCGGTTTTCCAAAGTTCTGGCAATTCATCCTCTGCTTCTATCCCCGAACGTATTCATGATCCCTCTTCCTCCCCTACTGCGGCTCCAAAATGTATTATTGAATTTCTCGATCTCGCCTCTGTCGACCTCGATGGGTATCGGTCTTTATCAAGTCAGCCCTGCTTGGGCACTCTTGGCATGATCACCCTTAATCAACATGTTTTTCTTGGTGTTGTTACAAGTGCACGGGAGGTCGCATCAGTTCGCCCAGGCGAGGGTGTCTTTAGGATCCATGCGGTTAATTTCCGTATGCCTCTTTCCCTGCTTTCTACTTCTAGCTCGCTCTTTTAATTAGCCAAATTCCCCAAATAGATTGCCTCACTCGTGCCGATTTTGATGACTCTCTTGACACCCAAATCAACTCCTATCCCCTAGATTCCGACGGTTGGGACCAAGGACGGGGTCAGCAGCCTGCAGGAGCGGAACACCCATGTTTCGCGTTGAAGAAGCTTCTCAGTGGGGGCACATTTTACTACTCCCGAGATTTTGACCTTACAAACCGGCTTCAAGATAGGTCAGCTACAATGCTTCCCACTACCAACCACAAACCACTTCGGACCTGACATGGCTCTCATGCTGCTTGCTCTAAATTCGATTGTGCCAATGCCGGGCGCTGATAGCGGCCTGTTTTGGTCTTGTCGTCTTTGTCTAATGTGTTAAACTAACCTTTGTGTTGATCCACTTCAGATCAATTGACACGGCCAATTTCGACATTGACAATTTTGACCCTTCGTTCTTATGGAACTCTTATATGATTCATCCGTTGCTTCGCTTCCGCTCTCACCTGTCTGATCAAGAGCGCTGGGAATTGGATGCATCTCATATTCTCACAAGTACCATTCGTGGCTTCGTAGAGTCACTGACAATTCCACGCTCATTGACTTCAGCTGAGCCCAGGTCCGCCGGCTTGGCCACTACGCTGACACTTATCAGCCGACTGAGTTGCAGGAGGGCTGGCACGCGATTCAACTCTCGTGGAATGGATGATGATGGACATGTAGCAAACTTTGTCGAAACAGAGACTGTGATTTGGGACCCATACCATGACACTCAAAATGCCAGTCTGGGCTTTAGTTACTGCCAAATCCGCGGCAGTATACCGAGTAAGTTCCTTTAGCCGGGTTGTGCTCCATCATGTATTAACCACTAAATCATCTTTGTGGTGTTAGTATTCTGGGAGCAGCAGACTGGTTTACTCCCAAATCAGCAAAAGATACAAATTACGAGATCCCCCGAGGCTACTCAACCGGCGTTTGACAAACATTTTGAGTCGATCGCGCTAAAGTACGGTGCAATCCATGTCATCAATCTCCTCTCCGAAACCAAGAGCGGCGAGGCCGAGCTATCCTCCCGCCTTAGACATCACGTCAAACGCTCCCCTTTAACAACCGGTGGACTGGGTGAGAAACGTAACGCGCTTGGCGACTCCTCACTTCTGAGGGCTACCGAATTTGATTTTCACGCAGAGACGAAAGGGCCTTCTGGCTTTGAGGCAGCTAGCCTGATAAGCCGCATTGTTGAACCCTCTGCAGACGCCTTTGGTTTTTTCTTGATGGAAAGCAGCAGCCGCAAATCTAATCATGGAACCAGCAGAAGAGGCCAAAAGGAAACAGAATTCGTCATGTTGCAGCAAGAGGGTGTCTTCAGGACAAACTGTCTTGATTGTTTAGATAGGACAAATCTTGTGCAGGGAATATTAAGTAAAATGGCAATTGAATCCTTTCTTCATCAGACTGGTAAAAACTTTGGGCATGAATTCTGGATTCGCCATTCCAGTTTATGGGCCGATAACGGCGATGTGAGAACCAGCTCCCCAATTCTATTTGCGGCACTGACCTTCTGCGCAAGGCACTTTCCAAAATTTATGCCGGGACAGGTGCCTTAAAGTCAAGTTTTACCCGCACAGGAAAAATGAGTCTCGCTGGCGCATTCGCTGATGCACGGAAGAGCGCTGCCAGAATTTATATTAACAATTTTACCGACAAGGACAAACAGAACACCATTGACGTTTTATTGGTATGAGGCTATTTCCTCCCAGCAATAAGCTTATCTTTGAATCATGTTATGCTGTCCTCTCAAGACTAATTTCGTCAATAGGGCAGGTTGGTTGGTCAAAATTCTGTCTACTTGTATGACCCTGTCAATGATTATGTTACTGCAGAATTGAGCAAACGGTAGGCCGCCCTTGCGGAGGTTCCTTTTATTGTTAGCCACGTCTTAATTCGTCCTGTGCCTCTACAGCGTGTCACAGTATTCGCACGAAAAGAATATCCATATTTACGTTGGCACATTTAACCTTAATGGCCAGACGTCTGGCATAAATGATGACCTTTCCCAATGGTTGTGTCCGCCCTTCTTAGGAAACTCCCAGCTACATCCTGAGCTCGTAGTCGTAGGGTTCCAGGAGATTGTTCAATTGAGTCCACAACAAATCATGTCTACAGATCCCGCTCGAAGGCAATTGTGGGAGCAAGCCGTACTCAAGGCACTCAATTCGCATGCTAGAGCTACTGGTGGTAGAGAATACGTACTTCTTCGCGGGGGGCAGCTTGTTGGCGCAGCGCTACTAATATACGTAAAGACCAGTGCAATTGGTCAGGTCAGGAATGTCGAAGGAAGTTTGAAAAAGGTAGGCTATTGTCACTCCAAAGTATTAGTTGCGCCCGAGAGCTTCCTGACAGTACTCCCATTAGACCGGTATGTCAGGTGTCGCTGGAAACAAAGGAGCTGTCGCAATCCGCATGGAATATGCAAATACTCGACTATGTTTCGTCACGGCACATCTTGCTGCTGGATTTTCGAACTACGAAGAACGAAACCGAGACTACAGGACCATCGCGCATGGATTAAGGTTCCAGCGAGGCCGAACTATAGATGATCATGACACAGTCGTATGGCTTGGTGATTTTAACTACAGGATTGGACTCCCTGACGAGAAGGTCCGGAAATTAATAGAACTCGGGGACCTACAGACCCTATACGATAACGACCAGGTTGCATCCAGAAAGCTATAACCTTTTATATCTCAGACTAACAAATTTACAGTTAAATCTCCAAATGATCGCTGGACTCGCCTTTCCCTATTTTTCAGAAGCAAGGTTGACCTTTGATCCCACTTACAAGTATGATATTGGAACGGACAGCTATGATACCTCGTAACTCCCCAACCCATTTTGTGTTAGGTCTGCACGGATTTGTCTAATTGTACTCCTTTAATCAGTGAGAAAGCAAGAATACCAGCTTGGTGCGACCGAGTGCTTTGCAGAGGGAAGAACCTACGGCAGCTGTCCTACAACACCGTTCCTCTCCGCTTTTCAGATCACAGGCCCGTCTACGCCACGTTCCGATGCGCAGTCTCGGTAGTGGATGAGGCCGCGAAAGAGAAATTAAGCAAGGAAATCTACGCAAAGCGGCGTGCAGAAGTAGGCCACCTGGTAGGCCCGGAGGAGGATTCATCACGAGAGGAAGACGATTTATTAGACTTTGAGCCTATAGAGCCTGGCCGTAAGTGGCGCAACTAATTCCCTCTCTCCGTCCTCCAATTAACGACGCCAGTACCACCACCAAGCTCCAATGGCCAAAAATGGTGGCTAAACAACGGTACTCACCCTTTCATTCCTCCTACTCTCCAGCACCCACTAACACCCAAAACAAGGAATGCCCGCCAAATCAATAGTAAAGCCCCCAGGTCCCGACTATGCCCCGAACCCCCAACGCCCGGCAAACCCGTTTACAACTGCCACTGAACCAGACTGGATTCGCAAATCCGATCTCCTCCCGCTCGCCAGCTCTCCACCACCACCGCCGCCGCCACAACAAAATCAAGAACAAACCCCCCCCACCACGGTCACCCCAACACCCCCAGCACTAACTCCACGCCCTTCGAAAGGCGCCCCAAGGAAATTACCTCCGGTATTCAACCCCGTAGACTTACCTCCCCTCCCCGCACGCTCAAATGCTTTCACCATATCCAAGCCTCCACCCCCAACTCCCTCCACCACCACTACTTCCACCCTAAACACATCAGCAAGAACGTCACTAGAAACCTCCCACCCCCACCCCGGACAACTAGTAAGGCCCCCACCACCAATTGTTCCTCGCAAGCCGGTCGTCTTGTCGAGGGACGCGCAGAGGGCGGCAGTACTTGATATGCAGGTTTCCAGCGGTGGGAGACAGGTACACACACCTCCTCCGCCACCAAAGCGCCTGAGCACCTCGCCGGTTACCGGGCGGCCAGCACTACCGCCCAGGAATAGGTCTTGGGAGATGGAGAATGGGAAGGGGAAGGGGTTGATGGACGATGACGAAGGGGGGGACATTGAGTGGGTGCCGTTGCGGCCGGCCTGAGCATTGTGTTACAGGAAGCGCGTGGATGATACCACTAGAGGGATTACAACTTAATTAACACATAGCTCGTGATCGATTGCTAAGTGGATAGATAGTTTATAGAGAGTCTTGGGAAAGCTGCTGCTCTAGTCCAGCGTGTGTTGGTTCAAGCAAAGTATATTATGATATTGTATGCAAAACCGGATTTACTATTGTACATGCTGGGTTGAAATCATGTACAGTACGAGCACTGTTCTCTAGCGATAAACGTCCAATATAAATATAGTACAGTAGGTGCTAAAACTACACTGTTCCATCCTACAGGTAGAAGCCATAAAACACCAATGTGCATGCACGCCAGCGCTAACAGGAGCAGGAACAAGCACCCCATCATGCTTTCGACGCTTATACTATACATCTTTAGCAGGAAATAATATATCATCATCCTCTTTCTTTTCTTTTCTTTTCTTTCAATGAAAACCCGGCCCACCCATCAGTTCATCTACCCGTAAACGTTCGTGATAAAGCAACATGAAGACATTTCTCTTTTTTCTTCTTTTTTTTTCAAAAAAAAAAAAAGATGACATGGTGTATAGCCCCGCTCCTCCATTCCATTCGTTCCCTCCCGCGGTTCAATAAAACTTCTGCCTCCCATTCTCATCAACAACGACCACCTTCTCCCTCATGGACCGCGCAGACCGATGCGAAGCCGTAGAATGCCTCGGATTGACGTAACTCACGCTACCACTCCTCCTCCCATGGAAGTTATTGTACCCATACCTATCCCCCCGCATGTAATCCAACTCCTTCCTTCCGCTCCCACCAGCGCCGACTCCATCCACTCTTCCAGATCCCCGCGCATCAACATATCGATAGGAGCTCCTCGGGGATCGCCCAGCATAAGCGCTCGAGTCGACGTAATAGTCCCGACTCCGGGTACTCACGACGCTAGCCCTCGGCGAATCGTAAGGATATTGATGATGGCGAACCATTTCGCCGCCCGCGGTGCCGCCAATTATCGATGAGGGTGGTTCAGGAGCTTGGATTATGGTGGTTGTTTCGCCGCGGTGGTTGCTGTTCAGGGAAAGGGCTGAGGGCGGTGGTGGCGGGGCTTTGATCGTTTCAACCACCGTCGTTTCATGGATTCGGCTATCACGACTGCCCGTTCGACGGCGGTCTACACGCCTAGCTGGCAGCGTCACTTCTTCCTCGATCTCTGGGCGGACCTTTATCATGCACATCCCGCCCTATTCGTTGAAACTTTTTTGTCGTTTGTGTATGGTGGTGGTCGTGGTCGTGGTCGTGGGAGATGAGGTGTGGTGGAGGAGAAGTGAGACTCTCTAGTGAGTTGTGAGAGATATGTACCGTATAATAGGCTTCGTGGGGTTTTTTTATCGTACCAGTATAGTGCCTCAAGTAAAAAGTGAGGGTAGACCGAACCTACCGCGAATTATGAAGAAGAAGTGGAAAGACCAAGCGGAGAAGGATGGAAATCCGTCCACGAACCGAATGGCCTCTGGTTTTAAAAACCTGTCATCAGGAATAACTTAAATCTGGGGCCAGGGATGGCGGGTCTTTTTCTCATTTTATTTTAATAGCATGGGTCGCGCCGCTCTGGTTGGGTGTTCTTTGTAGGATTTCCTTTGGTTTATTTCCTGATGAGGAGTGCGACCGGCGGGGATTAGCTTGGATGCTTGGATTGGTGATCGAGGTGCCGGATTAGACTAGAGACTTTTCGAGGGGGGGTATGATATGAGTAAGTGTATTAGGAATCTGAATTTAGGATAGGTTGGTAGTTGGTGTTGGATTATGCGTGCTGCAAGTTGTCTTGACAAACCTGGATGGGGTCAAGTTTCCCTCCCCCCCCCCCCTTCGGATGTCCGAGAGGCTCTCGAGGGGGGCTGGAATGAATCCATTGTGTCCTCTTGCTCTTTCAGTGGTCAGTATTCCAGGAAACACGGACTATGCCGGGCCAGCCAATCACCGATCATCACCCATCTATCCACCCATCTATCCATCACTCGGATTGAAAGTCGACAATTGCAGGAGGAGGGAAAGAGAGAGCAAAGTGGGCTCATTAATTAGCTGCAATTTTAGAGGAGAAACACCTGTTCGAACCTATATGTATTTTACTTGTGGAGAACCTTCCTAAAAACCCTTCAAAATTCATCTCATTCTCAATCGTCCCACCTCACCTCAACATCTACTACCTTTCTCACCGACCACAATTTTATAGTAGACAATCGGGAGATTTACGCTTGCAAAGCCTACACGAACAATTGCCAATAGTCTCGATTGAATAAGGTGCTGTATATAGTGTGGCTTTTGCTCTATCCACTGGCACAATAGGGAGGTAGTGTGGGAGCCAGTACTAGTACTTCAACTTGCCGCCACAGCATCATTATTTGAAATTGCAGCAGCGGGCTTCGACCTTCCTAATGTCTTGGAATAGACAAGCTGGATGAGCTAAACCGAGTGCAGAACGGGTTCCTGATCCGAGCCGTGAATAGTCTAAGAAATGGTGTGAGCTTGGGAGCGTACCGTAGGCAGTGTAAACAAAGTGGTTGATTGGCTTAGGGTGATCTCATACAGGCGACTAGTAGGATTATTCTAGAGGGATAAGGCTGAAGCTATCACGGGTGTAACGCTCAGGTGCTGAGATACCAGTATTTCTCTTAGCACTCAGAGCCTCTATGGACAGGCTAGCCCGTTCATAACACAAGGCAACGCACACACACGCAATATAACCTCCCTAATTACTTGGTTTCACTTCACATCCACAATCACTCGGAAAAAGTAGGGGGGTTTTTTTTTGAAAACGAATCTCACTAACGTTGAGATCCCCCGCTTGTTTTCATTTCGAGTCTATGCTGACCGTCCATCTGACCCATTCAACTGCTCGTAAAACATTAGTAAAAACAAAAACTTTGGCACCCCCTAACAAAAACTGGATATCCAACATTGCCAACAACAATGGGCGCCCGTTACAAGATCTTTACTCAACAGTGACCGATTTGGCCAAATTTCCTAACAGCAGGTTAGCCATACGTACTCAAGTGGGAGGTAGGCATCAAGGAAACTTACGGGGGAAGTCAACGTTCAGGTTCTCAGCAATGGCGAGCCAGTAAGCGATGAGTTGGAGGGGGATGACATTAAGAAGGCCCTGTAGACAATCAATGGTCGTAGGCATCTCGATCTTCTCGCACTTCTCGTTCTTGAACTCCTCATCGGCCTCGTTACAAATAACAATAGGGCGACCACCACGAGCAACAACTAGAGCGATGGGCCGTCAGCAAATTTGGGGTGGTGGGATTATAGAAAGGCTTCTTCATCATACCTTGTTGGTAAGCATTCAGAGACTTCTTGAAGATCTCATCCCGCGTCAAAATCATGATGATAGGGAGATTCTCGTCAACCAACGCCAACACACCGTGCTTCAATTCTCCAGACATAACAGCCTCGCAATGAAGGTATGAAATTTCCTTAATCTTAAGAGCCCCCTCGAGGGCAGTAGCGAACTGGTTTCCTCTGCCGAGCAAGAGTAGTGACTTCTGGTTATGGAAGAACTTTGAGCACATCTCCTTGATAGCCTGGTCCTGCTCCAAGATCTGCTTAAATTGGTCTGAAATGCGGGTCAAACCGTCCATAATGTCTTCTCGTCGCTTAGCCTTAGATGCACGGTCCTCACTCAATGACAATGCAAACATGACTAAAGCAACGAATTGTGAGGTATAGGCCTTGGTAGAAGCAACACCGATTTCGGGACCGGCATTGATGTGGACACCACAGTGAGTGAGAAGGGAGATTGAAGATCCGACAACATTAACGATACCAACAGTCAGGGCTCCACGCTCCAAGCAGTACCTAAGTGCCATCAAGGAATCCGCAGTCTCTCCAGATTGAGAGACAAAGACACAGGTATCTAGTAATCGTTAGCATGTGCTTGAGTGAGATCTTACAACTGAACTCACCATCACGGAAAACTGGTGCCTGTCTGTCCAAAAAGTCGGAAGCAAGCTCAACGGCAATCGGGATCTCGGTCAATTCCTCAAAAATACCCCTGACAGCCATGCACGAGTGATACGATGTGCCGCATGCGATGAAAATTATTCTCCTGCAACGGCGAATCGTGCTAAGATATTGTCTCAGACCACCAAGAGTAACCTTCTTGTTCTTGGCATCCAAACGACCACGCATGGTGTTTACAACAGACTCGGGTTGCTCAAAGATTTCCTTTTGCATGAAATGATCAAACTTCCCCTTCATGATCTCCTGCAACTCCAACTCAAGTGTCTGGATTGAGCGGATAGCAGAGGCACCACCACTTTTCCCAGCCCTGTGAATGTTCAATTGACCCTCGTGAATGTGAGCAATATCATCATCCTCAAGGTAAAGAACCTTCTTGGTGTGCTCGACAATCGCTGATGGATCCGAGCTCAAGAAGAATTCGGCAGGGACTGGCATGCCATCATCCGAAAGGAAAGCGCGGGATTGAGACCTGTGCAGAAGGCTCTTATCTGGGGGGGCTAAAGTGTTCTGTGAGCCGCTCCCGAGGTTCTTAAGTGCAACATTATGCGAGGCTTGCTCAGCGGGAAGTGGGACGGAATCAGAGAATTCCACATCGACGAAGTCGACCTTCATTTTCCTTGAGGTCTTAACACCAATGACCAAGGGAGAACCCTTACGGGCAGCCATCACCTCATGCGGGTAGTGGACTGACTTCAGGAGCAGACCAAAAGCTCCCTCAAGTTCGGCAATCACCGACTTGGCAAGGGTAGTGAAATCGATAGCTGGGTTTTGGTCATAAATGTATTTCGCAAGCTTTGCGATACATTCTGTGTCGGTCTCAGTCTCGAACACTTCACCCTTACTCTCCAGGAGAGCCTTGAGCTCCTTGTAATTTGTGATGATACCGTTGTGAACAACGGTAAACCGGAATGTGGGGTCACTCCTAAATTTATTGTTTGCCATCAGTCATGGGTATCTTCTCTAGCATTGCCTCACCCAAAGCGGGAATGGCGGATCATACCTGTGGGGATGACAGTTTAAACGTGAGGGTTGTCCATGAGTAGCCCACCGGGTGTGTGAGATCCCGGCGTGGGAGACAAATGTAGCGTTCGGGTCGGGTTTAGACTCCTCAATGAGTTTCTTGAGTTTTGCAACCTTTCCGACTTCTTTGAATGCAAAAACCTCATTCTCCTTGTCACCATCGATTGCGATACCTGCCGAATCGTAGCCGCGGTACTCAAGACGTGAAAGGCCTGCAACCGGATTAGGTTTGTCCTCAGGATAATGGAATTGAACGCAAGATACGCCAAGCCACTGTGCCTATAAAGGGTTTTAAAAAATCTAGAAGGCTTACCATTGATCAATGTATCAATGATGTACTTGCGGTCTTTCTCAACAAGGTAATTGATGTAGCCGAAGATACCACTGTAATTATTCAAGTCAGTCTTCCTTCCATCCGAAACTTCAAAGGCTTTTTCATCAATGCAAAACCAATGATAGAATTATCATGCATACCACATTCTGAACTATTTGATGATGGACGGGTATTGATGTTACAAAAAGATCAATTATGATGAGGGGGGAACTCTGATTTAGGGGAGAGAAGCGATGAACAAACAAAGGATCAGGCGTAAAAAGAAAGCTGACGGCGATGATCAATAGAAGGATAAAGAGCAAGAGGGGGAATTGGAGAATTTGAAGGATGTAGGTGGGGATGACACAGTTGGTTGAGCGAGGGGAAGAAAGAAGGGTCAACAAGAGGGGCAACAGGGTCTTAAGTAGCGTATCATACCGTAGTGGAGGGGGGACGGTGGAGGAGGGAGCAGCAGGGCAGGGGGGGGAAGGGTTTGTGGAGTTCGCATTATTCCGTTTGTGTGCTTGATCTGATTGCTGTGAGTGAGCCCTCATGCGTGTGGGCGTGGATGTGTAGCTGCTAGCTATCCTACCCTGCACAACGCACTTATTTTTTTTTCATTTTTTTAGCGTATTCATAGGCCAAAGACGCACCTCCACCACCAACCTCACTCTAGCTACTCGTACACCACCATCACCACCGCTATCACCAGCCTTTACAACAGAGTACGGTACCGTACTCAGGTTACAGCCACCACCCGTACCCCTCCTCCACCATCCATCATGCGCGCTGAGCAGGGGCAGCGGAAGGGAGTCTCGAGAGTAAGCTGGGAAACCCATTGAATTGGCTAACTACTCCCTATCCTATCATACTTGCGCGCCTACTTTACCCCCACTGCAGCCACCACAAGGATAGCACCCTCCCTGTGTCCCCCAATTCCCGTGGTGGGTGTAGTTTAGCTATGGTACGACAACGTCCATCGAGAGCCCTGGTGCCTTCTCGGACAAGATACGACACACAAAGGAGCTCGATCCCGCTCTTGCTCCCCTTGCACAGAGTTAGACCAAACGTAGACCAATTCCTATGCATGTTATCTCCGGACACCGTGCCTAGTAAGATATCATCATCAGTAGTTCTTCTCTCCATAAACTAACTAGCCGCATGGTCAGAGGTTTCCAGCCCGGCGTGTTGCTGACATTATTATTGTTACTTACCTAATATCCTACCTCGTGCTTTCCCTAATTGATATTCAGAATTTCTATGATACGATCGACAGTTGCTCTCCTTTGGAGGAAGGAAGGACAAGAAATGAAACGAAAATGACGAACGATAGGCAGACCTTCTTCGAATGATCCCATAAAAAGTAACACATTTATTAATTGACCAGATCCTGACACCCCGACACCCTGCTCACTTTTCCAGTTCCCCAACTCGATATCATTTAATCAATCTTCCTCGCTTATCCATCCCTGTACTGGTACGCCTGTAAATGGGGTATCAATCCGAAAGAGAGGGAAAAAAACGAACCGTTTTTTTTGCAAACTCTTCCTCATTCTCCCTTCCTGTGTGGGTGGAAAAAAAATTAAAACTTATTTACGTATGGTGTCCACAGTACTGTATCATCACCTTATTCACCACTTGCGCTCGTCTCATCTGAACCAGTTTCTCCGCAACTCTAGAAAGGCCTGCCGGCAATCGAAGGCAACAAAAAGTGCAGCAAGACAATACTTGTGAAAAAAATCCCCCCAAGCAACCTTTTTCCGTGTTTGGAACTTGTCTGCCGCCGCTCAAACGATCTACCGTACCCCCCTCTAGCTTGACAAAGGCTCCGGTTTGGAAAGAAGTAAATATTCCACCCGGGATCCACGTGTTTCCGGATCGATAGGCTGCACGGTATATAAATAACCAACCTAACGTTTGGGGATTCCCTTAACCCGATCGGTATATTGTAACAATCGGCAGAAAGCGGCTGGTTGGTGGCAAGTACTCTTTGTCAGAATTTGTACAGTGTTCACTGGTCAGTCCCGGGGTTTGGGATAACCCGTGGTGTTTCCGTACTAGTACGGGCTGCATCAGCGTCCTTCGCTACCGCCCTGGAATGGCAGCTCGTATGCAACGAGCTGTAGTACCCTGGTGGTGCCGCATAGTAATATCATAGCTCTTAGTTTTTAGCATACCATCCATCACACAGTCCAATGTTCCCCCTTAACGAACAACTGATCTTGGATTCAAGCTACTGCGGGACAGTATCGTATGTAATACCGCAAGTTATACAAACCACACAGAATCTGCCCCTCCTCCCCCGATCGCAATCTCACTCAGCATTATATGCCAAAGGGTGCCGTGTACCGTACTACGATACCGTATTGCTACTTGTATGATATAACATAGGCAACAGCCTGATTCAAGATACCCTATTCACCCTTTTTTTCTTTCCTTTTTTTTATCCATCATACCCCGCCAGCAACATGATGTTTTCAGCCCTACGCTAGACAGTACCACAACCCCCCTTCCTCCCCCCACACCAGTAACCGACTGAAACAAACCCCTCTAGAATGCCATACGGCACGGCGAAAAGGGAATAAAGGGGTTACCGAAATTGCGGTGAAAAGCTCAGCTTGTCAGGTCAGCATGATATTGTATAATAGTTTCACACCTGAAGGCATATGGATAAGGCTGACAGGTAGGTGTTCATGTTAGTGGATAGGAGTGCACTAGCGCAATATGAGAGGAAGACGGATAAATGGAAAAGTGCAGGAACAGGTACGATACGGTAGATGGCAAACAACCAGGATAGTATGCACATGCGCCAGTACATGTACAAGTCCTTATATTCCATCATAGCAAACAAGTATGCGTACTCGCTCGCTGACCGCAGCAAGCCAGGCGATCGCGTCAAAGGCGGGATACCGCACTTTACCACCATATTAGTCTGGGTATCGTCCCTTCAAGAGTGGCTATGATGACAATGATGGTAATGATGCTGGTGGTGGTGGTGGTGGTGGGGTGAAGGTAGGAAGAGAGGCCACCCATCAGATAACCGAACACAAAATCACGGGGGTTACCGCACATCCCCCCGCCCGAGTTGGAGACGGACTACAATCAAGCTTAATCTGGGAGGCTCAACTGGAAAATGAATGGAGAGGAAAACTACGTTATTACTGTGTTGAAGTTTGGTATGGTGCTTACGAGAGCGCAAGTAACTTAATGAAGGAAGGAAGGCGGGAAGGAGCGTGCACTATGGGGGAGGGGGAGGAGGATCCCAAATGATATATCGGGTACTTCAGTGATCGTGGGAGGGGAGAGGCGGTAGTCTATCATACAAGATAGTAAGGCCCAATTGAGTGCAGTACTAGTAGAGCACAGGACAGTAATCTGATGAGGGTACTCGAGCATGAGATCTTAAGGAGTACGAAAGCGTATACAAGTTGCCATATTCTACCGACTCACCCTCTCTAGCAATCGATACTTACGATCAGATTATGATGATATACTGCCCGTGGCATCATACCCCTCCCCCACTGCCGGTATATTATTCAGTAGGACTTTAGTGGAAGTGTCTTTTTAGAATGTCTTGTCAGTCAACATAGGGTTTGGGGTCACCTAACCGCATCACGTGCACAGAGGGGCAACGCCAATTGGGCAATTGATCGACCCGCGTCGATGCCCCTGCCTAGAACGGTGCAGAACTTGGATTCTGCCCGAATACAACGCCATAAGGGAAAAAGGACCAATTCAAGTGACGTGGCTTGAAGCCGGGGCCAACACCGTGAATACCAGTATGGCAGACAAATTATCTCGAGTTAGAGGAAAAATCTACAGTTCAGTAAGGTAGTCTTTGCGCAGCATACAAGCACAGGCCTTATCCGAGTAGTCTCTGCTGCATTGCACACGAGAAGCAATTCTATACGAAAGAAGTATCTAAGATATGATACATGGTTTTTTTTGTGCTTGTTTTTTTTGGTGGGAAAAAAAAGGAAGCATTGCATTCAAATACTGTGCCGTAGGTGATACAGGTTGGCAGGCCTGCCGATGTTCACGGCCCTCTGGAGCTGAGATATCTTGGTAGTTGTTGGATTGCGTGCTTTACTTTTTTGATCCCACTCGAATAGAAGATAAATATCCTACCGGTACTCGAGTACTCGAGTAGTACTGTAGGACGTTGCAGTTACCTCTCCTAGCAAGGCGCTATTAGCACGTCTTCCATTCGTTTCGTCTTAGCTGAGGACTGGGTTTGCGTTGTAGACTACAGTCGCTCATGGGGTCCTGACGAATATCAGGAGGTGGCGAACAGGGGGGTAGGACAAAATTCCGAACCCTAACCCTGGAGGTTAAGGCAACCGCATCTTGTTTTTAAAAATTAA
>Ga0307507_10007811_pt1 | contig 15225 bp, 15 predicted proteins | sample 7_EM_MG_FD_207223 | JGI IMG/M metagenome (GOLD analysis project Ga0307507, IMG submission 207223) | Populus trichocarpa ectomycorrhiza microbial communities from riparian zone in the Pacific Northwest, United States - 7_EM | ecosystem: Host-associated > Plants > Roots > Unclassified | place... | reverse complement strand
TCCCCCTGGTCCTCCTGGTCCACCCTGATCCACCCTGGTCCACATTTTCGGTAAAATTTCAAAAAGTGTGGATCAGAATGGATCGGATTGGACCAGGTGGACCACGGGGACCACAACCCCCCTTGGTGGACCAGGAGCGTTCAGGACCACCGTGGACCATGCTCCGACATTTTCCTGATGCCTATGTTGAAACCAGTATTCTTTCTGTCCTTAGGAAGTTGAGCAAGGAGGGTGAGGTAATACTATTACCTGTCAGTGCTCGAATAATAGATAGCAAATTGAATTGGCCTAGCATTGTAATTAAGATTGGTGTCTCTAAACATCTTAGATTGTACGAAGATGCTTCTTGGTATCAGAAAAACTTTAAAGCTCTTCACCAACGGGGCTTCAAACTGCTTCACCAGTAGCTAGGCTGATCTCATCCTAACAAGCATGATATTTGACTTGGTTTGTTGAGTATGACTCCCACCTAAGCCATTGTATATTATATAAGTGTTAAAACCCTCTTTGAAATACAGCTTGGAAAGAAAAAATAAATCACTTTGTTAATTTTAGTATCGAGCTTGTTGCTCTTCTAGTCAGTCTTGTGTGTGAGATTCCGTATCTTGAGGTAGATCTTGTTTGAAAGTGGTTGGTCTTTTTCTCAAAATGAGTTCCCATCGTCTTTAGTTCTTGTTGAAATATAGATATCTGTGCTTTCAGTTCTTATTCAATTGTGTATACCTGCCAGTGTGTTCTCATTTCAACCTTAATATCATGGACCAAGGATTTCATATTATTACACTGGAAATTACCCATGACGGGATTGGTCTTTAATTAATTAACATGGGCTACCAGTCATGTGTTCGTGACCAAATAAAATCCATTTATTACAAGAAAACTTCCTTTTAATATCTGTCAATTCCCTACCTTTTTGAGTTGAATGAACTTCTCTTCCACCTGAAATGGTTATTAATCCCTGTGGTTGTTAGGGATATCATCATGGATGTTACAGTTTCCTCTAACTACCTATGTTGTACAAAAGGCGATGCCCATCTCATAGGCTGATAATAGTAACTCTTAACCCTATTGAGTTACATAGTACATTATGTATTACGCTTGCTATTATTCCTCTGATGGATTGTCAAGTACGAATACTTTCTATTGAGAGTATTTTAACTATCTCTTGTACTTAATTGTGAGTAGCTATCATTTGATAGTAAAGCCAAATAGAATTAAGGCAAAGAGCATAATAAGTTTTCTTCTCATAAAGTATAAGTAGAGAAAGAACTTGGATGGTTCTATGAGGAGTTCTACTTCTGGGACTATAGGCACTCTTATATCGTCACTCTTCCCTCAACTGTTACTAATCCAAAATCAACTAAATATTTATAATAAAGTGATGACTCATAATTTGAGTCATGTGCAAAATCCTATAACTCATAAATTGAGTCATAGTGCAAAATCATTACATCATAAAACTCAAATAACTATTATGTATACTAAATATACCATGTATTATCATATCATGAAAGTTTAAGAACACTCCCTAAAAAGATACCATCCTTAATAGGCTATCTTTTTCACCATATATAATCAAAATCAAAATAAATCAACTCATACAATAAACATATCTATGTTGTTGCTATTGCACAATATGTAAAATAAATCAACACAATTCTGTAGATTGTGACAATAAATATTATTATGGCTTACCTAAACAATTCTCTTAGCAAAAAAATCATACTAAATAATGGTAGTTAATTTACCTTGCATTCAGTATGTTTGCATGTTTGCAATACATGTCAGGGAAATTGGTACGATGGTTGACTTAGACAATTGTCCCAATGTATGGAGTAATGAGAACTCTACAAAATTTGAAAAGCTTTGTGGACAGCATGATGTGGGATTGGTTAGATCGGTGGGATCTAACAGAACCAGATGAATTTGAAGAAAAAAAAAAAGTGATGAGAGAGGAAGGGTATGTTCTGGTTCGGTGATGTTTTTTTCCTTCATGCTTTTTTCGCTTCCTTAAATCCTGCCCTTACCGACCTCTGAAACTACTGAATTCATCACATCAATGGCACAAGATGTTTGTGTGTTGCCACGCAATCATGAGTAAATCCACCAGCGTGCCTGAAAAGAGACCAACTGTAAACGGGATAAACTATGAGACTTAACCGACAGAGGACATGCCTAGAAAAGGCCGTTATCTCACCACCTGTTGTTTGTGCAGTAGGGCTGTTTCGTGATGTAGTTTGTTATAACACTAGTCTAATACACTGGCGGTCCTGGTTCGAGCTTGGGCGAATTCTTTTTTCTTTTTTCTCCAAAATGTCTTGAACTGCACGCATAATATCTTCTGTGTTTCTATGGGAAATGATCACTGTTACTAGTTTTCCCTACCCTACTTCAGTAGCCGCACTTATCAACCTACCACCCCGCGAATCCCCCGCCAAGGGCTTCCTCATTGGAAATTGGATCAACTATTCAATGCATAGCGCGGTAGGCTTCCCGTTAATCGAGTGAGATCTCATGAATGTGGACATCCGCGGTGGGTATTAGTGTAATAAGTATGGGGGATGCCTTCAAGTATATGGGAATCAAAAAGCGATGGGAGTTGCTACTAGACTGGAAAATAAATAAATAGGGGGTGTTGGAATTAGTGTCTATCCACTGCACAGAGCAATCTTTTCACAACTATCCCCCCACCATCGGTATTTTTATCACCAGTTTTTCCAGTTTTTTTCCATTTGTTAGTTCCTTATTCTCTCAGCCTCAAGATCATACCTTATTCAAATATGTCATAATTTTTCCTGCCAATAATTTTTTCCCGTTTGATGCTCTCTCATGGGCTAAGGTATACTTCTTACTCTCTCTCCCTTCGCTATATCTCCATGTATCACCGTTCTTAGCGATTTTCTCTTAATTGCCTACCCAAGCGCGCTCAAGCGCCCCCGGCGGACCATCAAGCGTTTTCTCTCTTCCTCTTCACGTGAACAATGACAAAAAGACCGAGTGATAGAATATGATTGAGCAAACAGCCATCCTCTGGTGACTCCAGAAAGAACAAACAGTGTTGACAGGAAAAATTATGCACTCTTAAATAACGTGACTAGGAGCTGAAATTTCCTGTTCGCCAAACGGCCTGATATCTTGACCGTTGGGTAGGAGGTGTTTGGTGGTGTCTTGCGTGAAAATATTTAGTTCCAAGGGGGTATGTCGTGAATAAATCTTATAATAGATCTGGAGGGATCTATTGCGAAGAGAATACCGAAATATTTTGGGGAGATTAGAAACTTGTGCCAGGAGTATCTCAAGCTCCGCTACCCTGAAAAAACTTGGTTACTAACTCAGTTGTTATAACGTGTCCTATCCCGGCTGCTCGGGATTGGATGAGCTTCCTGATTCTCTTGAACAACTCTGAAAAGGTCAGCCTGCTAGGCATCTAAGATTTCAAAAAAAAAAGTCCATGATAGCCTAGGTTGGGTGGTGAGGGAGAAATTACGGCATTTGTCTAATAATGTCCCTGCTATTGTTCTCCTGCTTTGAGCCCTATGCTTTGACAAGTTGATCAAGTTATAAGTGTAAGATTTTTATTTTCCCTTAGTCTATCTTAAAGATATTTCCAGCTTCAGAGACCTAATGAGGACGTGCCTAGATCTCACTTAGTGAATCTGTCGCCTTGTCCATAGTGCATTTGCCGATTGACTATCTCTGACGGTACTTTGCAACGTCGCGCATCGAGAACTCTCCTGGCCTATGGGAGGTCAGATCTTAATCTAAGGGGGCATAGGAGCAAAGACCTCACAACTTCTTCCCCTTTTGGTTCTTTTCGGCAGTCCTGAAATGCTTGGTTTCTTAGGCACTGGGGAATTCTGATTATAGCTGGGACGAGTTTGTACTATATGTGCGAGACTTTCACCCTAAAATATTAGACTGAACGGAAGAGGGCATCACATACCATCACTCTAGCTTTGCTATAAAGTCCCCCGGAGGAAGACCTCAACCCTACTCCTCCATAGAACGTATAGAAGGCAGCGCTCCTTTCAAAAATGAAATAAAAATTGAATAAAGGAAAATACTATGACCCTAATTAGGGTTTTCAGGATACCAGTCAATGGGACCCACCGTGTCAATGGGAGCACACCAAGTTCTGAGTCTCGAATATAAGGCCGATTCTACAAGCCTTCCAACCCTCACATCTACACCTCCACCACGAAGAAAAAACATCAACACACCACCAAAAAAGTTTCACTATCAAGGCACTCCCACTATACGCCTATCTTATCGGAAGTTAGACTCCTACTTTCATTACCTCTCTCCATCTGCTAACCCCCTAATCCCTAGCAATGCCAATGTTAGAAGGGGCAATTCTCTCCCAGTTAATGGGCTTCCTGAGTAATGGAACGGGTACAAACAAGGACTTCGATATGGTTCTGCTTCAATTCGAGAAAGTGATCCACGATATGGCTATTAGTCACTTTAAAATTCCTGAGGAATCCGTCGGAAAGTTTATCCAAGAGCAAATCCAGGTAAGCCCTAACACACCTTCCTACGCGGTTATTATTGTTGCTATTGAAGCGATTGCACAAAAAGCTAACCATGGTGGAACACATCATAGGAAATCCACCAACTTTTCGGTCAAGTCCAAGGAATCGCCGAGAACTACCAACTATGGGGCCAGACCCCGAATTACTTCTGCAAGCGTGACATTGCAAGGCAAGCCTGCGGCTTCCCAGGACAATTAATCGCGAATTTCCTCCTCTCGGGCAAGCATATTCCAGAATTCTCACCGGGAGACGAGCAACTTGTCACGGATCTCGTCGCCGTTATGGAGAACGAAGAATCTGTTCATGACTTCTTGGATACTAAGCCTTACGTTGACCATTGGGGGGGCATGAGTGATCAGGACTTCATTGATTTGGCTCGTCGTATTGTGGTAAGCCTTTGTTCTCTCTATCTCCCTTCCCCCACCTGGGTTCGGTAGTGCTTGTGTAGTTAATAGGGTGTTAGATTGATCTCAATGCTATGCATGAGCATGCGGATGAGGATAACAAGTTCATGGCTCTGACGCGCCAGGAGAGGATCGAAGACCTTTTAGATCTTTTGAAGGTTTCAAATATTTCCCCTCCTTACTATCCGCCAGTGCTAATGATCCAACAGAAATGTAAAGGTACCTTGTACGCAATGTGGAAGATGAGTCTCTACGAAGAATGCCTCAAAGATCCCCGCGGAATGCAGATTGTATCATCCTCCTCTCCCCCCTCCCCACTCCCTCTTCCTTCAACATAACTAACATTCCCTAGCGCTTCGTTGATAACCAAAAAAACAACTGGCAAAAGAAGTCAGAAGGGCGCAAGCGCAAGCTCCGCGACGCGGAGATCGAAGAGCAAGAGGCGGCGACTGGAGTCCGTTCTAAAAAGCGCCGTCCAATAAAATCTAGGCCTGAGGTGCCTCTCGAGGAGCTCGGAATGGAGTACTTCGACGACCCGCGCGGGGTACCCTTGGCACCGCCTGAGAAGCCGCTCGCCAGGAAGGGCGTCAATATTGGGAGGACTAGTGGCTCGCCGAAGAGGATCTTCCGTGGGCCAAAGTGTCGGGCTATTGAGGCTATTCGAAAGTCCAATGCAGAGCGCGAAGCAGGACAGTCGGTGGGTAGGGCGGCGGAACTAAGTGTGCCGACGGTGGTTAGGGTGGAGACACAATTACCTCTAACCATTCTGCCTGCTCAGGATTCTGCTGTTGGGGAGGCAGCGGTGGTTTTGGATTTGAAGGCTTTCCAATCAGCTCAAGGGGCTACCGGTGTCTCTCTCGAGGATCAGAATGCAGAGGTTTTGAAGAAGCAAGCTCAAGAAACTCGCTGTGAGCGTGGACCTCTGGAGGTAGCAGTCTTTCCTAACGTTGCAGCCCGGTCACAGGAGTACTTCGCCGCTGGCATGAATAACATGGAGGCCGTTTCCGCTCGTGATACCGACTTCGGGTCTTGGGACTTTCTTTTGGACCCCATATTCTTTGTTCAAGATGATACTACAAGGAACTCCCCAGATGACTTCTTGGGAACCAATAATAATGGGCAGACTTTCCCCGCCGTCGTCACTACCAATCCCAACAGCGGCCAAGCCAGGGATATAGACTTCTTTGGTTCTGGGCCCGGCACAGCGTATGGGCATGGAGCGTCCCAGTCCTTCGATAACGCACCCGAAAGAGTCCCCACTAACAGCGCTGGGACTGGCGCTTCTACCGGAGGGCCTCGTTATAATTCTACCCCGATGAGGGCAGCTCCCGGTACCCAGATGCTACGGAATAGCTTTTCCGCTGTCCGTAATGCTACCACCAATCGCATTCCCAACCCCGCATTTCAAGGACATCAGGGGTTCAACTTCAACGAGCAAGTCTCTGGAACAACTAATCCGCAGCTCTTCCAAGCAGGCCAATTTCCTGTTCGACATGATGAGGTCCCACACCAATACGTCAACCCGAACTGGCTTCAAAACCCCGGCCAATCTTCCACTTCCGCCACAAATATGGCCTCCTCTTCCTCAGCCAGAGTTTCTTCCAACGTCTTCCAGGACAGTACTCCGTACACGGGTGAGAGCATGGAGGCGGCCGAAATCGAATTCATGCCCGGGGAATGGCTAGCCCAGCTTGACCGGGATATCAACGGGGCGATGGACCCGTTTCTATTCTAATCAGAATTTGTTTATTCAATCGTAGCTGCCAGAGCCATGCGATCTTGGACGGGCCAGAATTCTCTACTCCACACCACCTGATTTTTCAATTTTTCAATTTTTGTTCAAATTTTTTTTTTTCACTTCTCCTCTTTTATCTTATCCTTTCATCACATGAGCCGGCTCATACTAGGCTATTGTCTCCTCCTATGTGGTTGAGATGTCAGTGTTTGTATCATACTTTGCTTCATGTTTTTTCTTCTTCTTTAGCCACCGTCGCAAGTGGCTGGCCTTATTGGCTAACGAAATGTTGCCACTTTAACTGGCGTTTGTTTATTAGGCGTTTTCGCCCTGGGTATGTTGTCTGCCAAATCCCACTTTCATATACGGTAGCGTTTGCATTGGTGGTTTTCTCTCCTCATGCGATTTAGCGATTAGATATGGCGCTTTGTCGGTCGGTTTGTGCCCTCGTACGCGCGTTTGTTTGTATGTTTGTATGTTTGTATGTTTGTTTGTATGTATGTATGTATGTATGCATGTATGTGTGTGTGTGTTAAAACGAAACTATATGAAAATCAAAAAAAAATTTGAAAAAAAAAATCTTCGCATTTATTTGTAGGGAGAGGTTGATCATTCCGTGAGGGGTGATTAGGATAGTGCTTGGGGATTACCTGCGCTTAAGTATCTGGAGGGACTGAGCCATGGCTATTAAGTAAGCGACGTGTGGAAGAATAGTATTTAGTTCAGAAAGTGCTAGGTTCGGGTGCATGAATTATCACTCGGACACTAACGGACGCCCCAGTCTTCCTCAATGAAGCTGTAGGGCAAATCGGTACTGCTAGGAGGTGGTAGAATCTGACTCTGGACCATCTGCCCAGTGGTGAGGTCAGCGATCGGCAGGGTGAGGGGAGAGAAAGGACGAGGAGGAAAAAAAGAAGAAAAAAAACAGTTTTCCTTGATTTGGAGTGGCGAATGTGAATCATAAATGCTATATAGACCCTGGTATGTACAACCGTCGGTAAGTATGCATCGTTGATAAAGCGGAAAGGATAAATGCTCCTACGCACATCTCAGATATTGTTTCCAGAACGATCCCACAATATCCGCCCGTAAATCTTTATTCATCGCTTTTGGCTCAGGGTCCCTATTTAACCTCACATCTGGGGAATCCCTGATATTGTCAATGTTAGGGCTGATGGGTATCATAAACGCCGTGGGGAAATATCTTGGGATATCTTCCTTAATGTAGGGCTCCCGATGAGGAATATTCTGGTTCTAGGGGACTCTCGAAAAATATCTCTTGAGACTTGGGAAGCTCCGGCAGGTGCTTCGGTGGCATTCGTCCAAGGAATCGATATAGATGAAAACATGGCGTAGTGGAGCAATGGCAATTTTCAACTCACTATCGGACCCACAAGTCGGACCCTCTACCACCAAACTCCATTTTCCCTTTTTGAAACGCGTCTCATAGATCCTTCGGGATCCCCCTCTGCTTACCACCTACTGTTTTAGAATACCTCCTATGATGTTGGTGATTGTTTGTTCTTGTTGGGAAGGGTAGTCGCAGTAGAGGCCTGCAACGGTGATAGATTCTTCCCACGTCCAATGCATAGGCTGATGATCACTAGGGAACTAGTATTTCTCGGCATCTGCGGTATTTTTTTCTTTCACATGGTCCCGCTTCTTGCCTCAGGTATATCTTGTCCACTGCCAGATTCTCGGAGCAAAAAAGGACAGCCCCATTAGCTCCAATCTAGCTACCTCTCCACACCCGAAACTCGTTTCCAAAAGCCAATTCCCGACACCACCGAATCGGTCGGTGCGCATGCCTTGGTCTGTTGTTTGGCTCCAGTGGAGAAAGCCGGTGGATAATTTGTGCCTCCTTGTCGGGCTTATAGGAGGTGTGAAACCGCCGATGATGTTGCCGCAGCGGGTATTGCCGTCGCGGATGTTGACCGCTTGCATTCGTGAGGGTTGAGCCATGGTATGATACTCTATCCAAAATGTTGGTTAAGTGTAGAAATGGTGGAGCAATTTATCCGGGTACCAGGGGAGTTCAGAAACATTCCATGACTAGAGCTGAAGAAAGAGAGGTGATGTGGCTTGCTGTGGCACAAATGCTAGGTTATCCAGCCATTTCTCTTTGGCGAGCATGTATGACCAATAGGAGATATGTCCCACAGAGAGTTCTGCCGAATAACCGAATGCCCTTACTACTATACGACTGCCGGTGCATGAAAAAGCTCATTTGCTTGGGGTGGCAATTCCCAATTACCGGTACATTCACATCAGAGTGCCCCCCCCCCGACTCTTGCTTTCTCTTTGGCTTGGATCCCCATCCTTTCTACTACATCCATCTCCTAACCTTACTCCGTCCATCATTGCCTTGAGTCTCCTTCCTATGTGAGGAATGGTTGTTTCACCCTGGATCGGCTCTCTATGGAGAGAAATCAGGCAATACCTAGTTTTTTTGATGTCGGCAGCTGAGCTGTGGTGGTTTTACCTGTGTGCTCCCTGTTGGCTACGACATTCGTTTCGGAGCTCGTTTCGAAAATAGTGTCCGAAATCTCGCCCTTCCAACTAGTGTCCATCTCCTTAAGACTTACGTCTTTGCCCGGACATATTTGCTAGTATTATCTCTGCCTAGTATTATGAACAATCTCATTGTCGGCGCACTTACTCGTCTCCCAATCTCCCCCCGGATTTATAATGGTCGTGGATATTGCTGGAAATTACTTGATGCTACTTAGTACGCTCTCCTTAGGGCTCCACTGCTCCTGAAAAGTTTAACCTTCGGAAAGGTTTATTGGATGAGGTAATTCCCAGTGTTGGAGACTGAGAGCTAAGTGGACAGCAAGGAAAACCGGAGTCTTCACTTATATTTCTCTTGCCCTGGGATTATAGAGAAAGTTTTTTTCTTCTTTTGTTATCTTAGGAATAAGCCGGGGAATTGTGAACATGCATGGAGGAAAATGGATGTGTAATGTGTGTAGTGATCGATTGAAGGGTAAGGATGATTTTATGTTTAATATATATTCCTGTCCTAGCCATTAGTTTAGGAAGGATGGCGGTCTGAGAGCTATCGGCACCCATTGCTATTCAGTACAGTATTTGATTAGATATCGTATGTCTCAAATCGAAGCCATGCATTTGGGCCTTGCCGCCCGCTATATACGGTACTCGAGTGTAGTATGCTGCGAGATAGCATACACAGTTACACAAACCAGGAGAAATCTAGGACCACTTTTTTGTGATGAACTTATAGATTATATTCAAATTAGTGTGGTTTTTCTGGTTTTGTAATATTTCTATCTTGTATTAGGCTACACCTATTATGCTACTCCACAAATTTCCCACCACCGTAAGCAAGCCCACAACCTCCTACATTTACAGGATCTGGTTTAACTGGCTCACACCACAACAACGCCGCCCTCACCACCTTGTTGGTATCATGCCACAGGACTGTTCGCCTGTAGTAAAAGGATATCCGGTAGCTTAGGGTTGGAATAGTGGTTCAGCGATTTGGGGCTTCTTCCTGTGGTATATAAGAGAATCAGTATCGGATTATGATGGTCTGAAAAGCGAACCGCTTGAGTTCGCTTCACAGCGGTGGGGGTTATAGGGAGGAGGTAAACCAGCTGTTTGCCCACCTAGGATGGGCTTCTTCAAGCTTGCCCTCCATCCCCACCCAATGGCTCACCACGGGCTGTATTGTGCATTATTATACACCACTGTCCACAATACAAATACCAACCTAACGAATAACAGGAAAGAAGAACAAGAGCAGCGCCAGAGGAGAAAACCTAACCAGAATTCCAATGAAAGGAAAAGGCAAAAAAGAGAAAACACAAAATTTGATAAATAACAACGGGAGACAGAAAAACGCCTTAAACTATTTATATTTGGGTCTGCTGAGATCTCGCCTACACTGATCCCTCACCCGGCAAGTCTTTATGAAAGGAGAATATGCCTAGTAACGAAGGAGGAACAAGGTAAAGGAGAAAAACGAGGGGAAAAGTAGGAGAGACGATGATAGAACCTCGATCAGTGGTAAATGTGAGGATCGATTGGGTGGTGCAAAGATGGGAGCCAATTTTGTTAGGAGGGCGCATGGACCTTAGGGGACGGAAGGAAGGGGATTGGGACGGTCTGGGTGGTTCGGCTGAGAAGTCGCTATCTGCAGACATGGAAACAGAATCCTTGGAGTCCAATACCGCACCCTGACCGCGCACTCGCCCCTGCTTCCAGTGGAGGGCGGAAGCGGTGTCTGACCATCGCGATCGGCTGTGTCAGAATTGTAATTGTCCCAGTCCAGTATGATCTTCACAACTCCATAGTGCCCTTGAGAGAGGGCCAAAGGTAGTGGAGTTTGGTTCTTTATATCTGGCACGGCGATGGGGACATCATTCCGTTCCAAAAGAATCTTGACTAACCATTCAGGTCCCTCCTCCGCCACCCACGAGAGTGGTGCCCAGCCATAGCGGGTGTCGGGCGGTTGGGATTGACGCCCTCTCGTTCCAAAAGCATCTTTACTACCCCCTCATGCCCGTTCCTAGCCGCCCGCGAGAGTGGCGTCCGGCCATATTGGGTGTCTGCTTGGTTGGGATTGACGCCCTCTCGCTCTAACAGCATCTTTATTACCCCGTCATGTCCTCTACTAGCTACCCATGCGAGAGCCGGACTCTCCGTACAATCGGCTGCATTAACGTCTCATTCCTTCATATCCAATACCACTACGGCTATCTCCACGATCCCGAAGAATCCTACTCCGTAGAATCCTGTAAATCTCATGGGCCCTTCCGTCCCATAAAACGCCGGGCCCGAGAACTTATCCCGACCATAGGGCAACAGTAGTTGAGCGGATATATGCTCATCAAATCAATCGAGAAGCCTCAGTGCAAGTATTTTGATATTTTCAGTTATCTCCCTTCTCGCATGCCTCCCCCAATAAACCGAAGCATACTCTAGAAGGGGCGCTGTTACGGGGGCCAAGTTAAGAGTTGGCGAAAGACACCTAATAGATCAAAAATTGAGGTATGTTAAACAAACCTCCGCAATTGCTGAGTGAGAGCTATGGGATAAGGTCGGATCACGCAAGAGATGCACCTGCAGGGTAAAGTGCACCAGTCAGACAGTGGACGAAGACACCTCGACGTAACAAGTCCCAGACATGATGAGAGGAGTGTCCGTAAAGTTGGAACGTTTTCCGGATCTAGTTCCGTAGATCCTATCTCCACTCCCAAGGCATGACAGAGCTCCTCGTCTCGAAACGGCCGTTCCGAATATAACACCCACATCAGAACCTTCAACCTGAGTACTGATTTATGTCCCTTCTGTGCCTTGAGCCGTGGTAGAGTTGCCGTGTAGGCCTCGCTCAGTTCATTTCCTTGCCACCTCCCCCAGAATAGCGTCGGTATTGAGCGAGACTAGGAGGAACCTAGATACAATCGTTAGTAAGTATCCACCGTCGATAGTGTGAAAACGCCCGGTGCTCCTACGCACATATCAGATATCCTTTCTAGAATAACTCTCAGAATATCGGCCCGTAAATATTTGTTCATCGCGTCTGGCTCGTCATCCCTGTTTAACCTCATCTCTACATAACTCTAGACATCGTCCGCGTTAGAGCTGATGGGCACCACAACCGCCTTGGAGAAATGTTTTTGAACATCTTCCCTGACATGGGGCCTCCCGGTGAGGAATATTCTACTCTTAGGGCACTCCCGAATAAGATCATCCAGTGACTCGAGAAGCTCTGGCAGGTGCTCTGGTAGGCATTCGTCCAACGCGTTGAGACAGATGAAAACTCGGGGTAGCGAAACAATGGCAATTTCCAACATCCCCATCAGATCCGTAAGTCGTGGCCCTCTAAGTTACCACCAAACTCCATTTTCCCTTTTTGAAATGCTTCTTGTATGTCCATCGGGATCCCCCCTCTGCCTACTAGCTGTTTCAGAATAGCTCCTATGATGTTGGTGATCGTCTGTTCTTGCTGGGAAAAGTAGTCGCAGTACAAGCTTACAATAGCGATATTTTCCTCCGCCGCCTGATCGCACAGGGTGTCGATCACTAGGGAGCTAATATTTCTGTCTATGAGCGGTATTTGCCTCTTCCAAAGAGTCCCGCCACTTACCTTAGATACGTCTTTCCCACTCCCGGATTCCCGGAGCAAAACAAGATAGCTTTATCGGCTCCACCTTGACTACCTCTCCGCTCCCGAAATTCGCCTGTTTCCAATCCCCGACACCATCAAGTCTGTTGGTACGCGCACCCTGATGTCTGTTGCTTGTTTCCAGGGGAGAGAGCCAACGCATACCGTAAGAACTCGAATAAACGATCCTTGTGCTAGGACGTTGGAGTTGCCTCTCTTAGTAAGGCCTGGTGTTTTTTTCTTTTTTTTTTGTCTCAGGGGGCAGATTTTTGGTGTGTTTTTCGCCCCTTTTCCAGAGGAGGAAATTTCGGACTACCTAGCACAAGGATCGCTTATTCGAGTTCTTACGGTAATCTGTGTATCCTCGTTGGACGTATAGAAGGTGTTGTTGAAACTACCGCTTATGTTGCCGCGGTTCGAGTTGCCGTCGCCGGAGCTGACCGATAGTATATGTGAAGTTTGGGCCATGATATTCTATTAAAAATGTTGATTGAATGTAGAAATAGTGTAGCGATTTGTAGGGGTATCAGAGAAGTTTATAAAAGTTGAGTGACGAGAGCGTGAGAAAGCGGGGTGATGTGGCTTGTTATAGCACAATAACTGTCCAATCATTTCCCACTCGTAAGAGTGCATGACTAATATAGCAGGAGATATATCATACTTCCAAGCACATGGATGGCAAAAATGTGAGAGCGGTTGCATCGTGATGTTCGGTTATTTCGGCTAACTTGCAATATGCTACAGGCCATTACATGCTGTTGCTCGTGTGCTTAAGCTTAGCCGGTTTGTTCTTAGCCGGACTACAGTACATCAAGCTCTACAGTGGTGGTTAACGATAACCATCTTAAGCTGGGGCCAAACTTAAAATTCGAGGCGAAGAAACTCAAAGTATTGGGGCACTTTCACCAAGGAGATAACGGATGGGAGTTCTCGCAAAAGGCGATTGACCTTGTCAAAGATAGATGGGAAATGTCATCTCGGATTACATAAGGGGGTATCTTCCTTTGGGGGAAGGGTTCTACGTAATCGATGAGAAAAAGGTGGCTTTCCTCGCACAAACTTGAGGAAACCCTCCCTTCCGCTGCCCCTAATCCCATCCACACTCCCGAGTCCCATCTACACTCCCCAATTCCATCTCTACTCCCCAATTCCTTCCACACTCCCCAATTCCATCCACCGTCCCCAATTCCATCCACCGTCCCCAATCCTATCCACCATCCCCAATCCTATCTACCATCCCCAATCCTATCTACCTGTTACGGTTCCCTAAGACTTATGTCATAAAACAGGTAACGACACTCGTTCGGGCTGATAATAGAAGTTCTTAACCTTGTTAGGTTATGTAGCTAATATCTAGCTACGCCTGTTATTATCCCCTTGGGTTCCTAAGTACGAACTGCTGCCGTTGCTGGAGGTCTAACTGTTTCTTATACTTGGTTGCAAGTTGGTAACGTTTGATACTAAAGCCCAATAGAATCAAGGTAAAGAGTGTAATGGGTTTTATTCTCATAAAGTATAGGTAAGGAAAGAACTTAGATGGTTGGGTGAAGAGCTCTGGTCTTAGGTCCATCGACCTCTTTATATAGACGCTCTTCACTTACCATGACTTATACAAAATCAAGCTATAACTCAAACTGAGTCATAGCTACAAAATCAAATTCAAATATAAATCAAGGTACGACTCAAACTAAGTTATAGCTACGCAATCAAACTCAACTATAAATCAAGCTAGGACTCTAACTAAGTTATATCTGTAGAATCAGACTCAACTATAAATCAAGCTATGACTCAAACTAATTCATAGCTGTGAAATCATACACAACTATAATGTAGTTATAACTCAAATCAAGTTATAGCGGAAATCAAATCAAACTTACATATAAAATATAATCACTATCTGCTGGATCATGACACTACGATCACCAATCTTAGCTACTATTTGTCACAAACAGTGACTAAGCAAGGCAGACTCTCACATGACTAATAGTTATTAGTCATCGGTTTGTTATCTTTCACGCTATGAGATCAGTTGACTCATAGGTTTTCACATGACGACGCAATAGCGTGTCATTGGTTTGTTGTGATTGGTTGATAATTGACATGACGCACGATTGAGGTCATGTGGTTTATGTATTTCGCACATGACTCATAGTTATGAGTCATGGGTTTCACGCATGTGACCCCGTTAGGGCACATGACTGGTTTTATGGGTTTTGATTGGTTGAGAGATATGGCGCAGCTGATGGATTTCACACTATGACTCACTATGAGTCATGAGTCGCGTGACGCGAGGGTATGAGTCACGCAGGGTTAGGGTTGAGGGAAGAACCCCTATATAAGGGCACCCTCGGGGCATGAGATTTGGGTCACGAACCATCTCCTCTACACACCCGGCGATTGAAATCTCAACACCATGAGAATTCA
>Ga0307507_10007810_pt1 | contig 15225 bp, 13 predicted proteins | sample 7_EM_MG_FD_207223 | JGI IMG/M metagenome (GOLD analysis project Ga0307507, IMG submission 207223) | Populus trichocarpa ectomycorrhiza microbial communities from riparian zone in the Pacific Northwest, United States - 7_EM | ecosystem: Host-associated > Plants > Roots > Unclassified | place... | reverse complement strand
TAAGCCTTATTCCGTAGAGCTCTTGTACGCTTTATATCTATATAATATTACTTATCCTTAGGATATTTAGATGAAAGTGGTACCATTTTAAAGCGCTTTATAAGCTCTATAAATCTATACTAATAGAGAAATTATTTATTTAATATTGGGAGGTGCATTACAAGTGTAAGTATATTAAGGGGATTTTGCCACGACTATCCGGAGACTATCCGGATACTCTCCGGATACTATCAGCTGATAGGCCTATTATCCGAGAGGCCTATCCGGCCTATCCTCCGCAAGTCTGTAGGGAAACCCCTTCCTTACCTTGCACCTCAGACTCCTCCTCCCTTAAGGATTCGTCTGTCTATACAATATACCCTATTATTCCATCATTGAGCTCCCTATCTATATCCTCATCTCACACCTAGGGGGGGGGAGGGGGGGGGTAGAAGCTGGTTGTAAACATAGTTGTAGTTATGCACATTGTTATAGATATAAGAAATCTAAATACAAAACAACCTACTAAGAAACTTAATTAGAAGAACGCTAGCCGTTATAAGGTTAAAAAGGTTGTCTCTCCTTATACTTACTAACTAAAGCTCCCTAGTATGGTTAAATATACCCTATATTTTATATATTAGTCCTTAAAAACACCGCCAGTTAAGGACGTAGTATTACGATATAGACTAAGCCTTTATACGGCTTCTGCTATATATACCCCTTATAGCTACTTTCTAAGCCGTCCTCCGTATAACCCAGCCTTTCCGATTGGTTGATTCTGATCGATAAACCTAAGGACCCAAATTGCCGTGTCAAGGGATAACGAAGTATAATCTAGGAATCCTCTACACATATCGAACAAGACATATATTAGAAGGCTTTTTTTGATGCATGAAGTATTGCTGCTCTAATCGAAGCGTGCTTATTCAAGGTCAGTTGCATAGGAGTTATGCATTTGATCGACCGTTCTAATCGTGAAATTAAATACCGCGGTAAATTCGACTTTTGGGGATTTGAATCGCCTTTTGCAAGTAAGCTGGGACCTGGGTTACCTCAATGTCCACCCAATTGCTCCTCTACCTAAAACCAATTACTTGCTATTTCCTCCTATTTGAGCACGCTGTCTTCATCACCGTCATCTGCATTTTTTACGTTAGCTAGCTCCAGAGTCTCTCCTCCTTCACTCTCATTACCAGCACCGCTCTTATCTAGTTCTTCATCTCTAAACCTTTCTCTAGAGAGAACATCACCATCCCCTGTGGCTAGTAGCGGTTCATTGCCCGCAGTACTTGTACTCCCAACTTTATTTCCTTCTTCTCTTCTACCGATAATAACACTCCCAGCTACAAGTAGCGCAGCACCCAGCCACCACAGCCCTGGCAAGGACTCCGAAAATATCAAAGCGCCGAGAAATGCGGTAATCATGAAATTCGCCGAAGTATTTATGATGCTCACGCGGACTGTCGATGTAGCGAGTGTCAAGGCGCGAGTGAAGAGGCCCCACATAATAGCGTTAAAAAGGAGGTTGAGAGCGAAAAAAAGCTGTAAAACGTTAGAAAGCACATTCCATCACTGATGTTATACCAGATTGCGGATTGCATACACCACGGATAAAGAACTCGACAATCTTATTAGGACTGAGGTCTAGGCCCCTTGATATTGCGCTTGCCCATGATGTGGTGAGCTCCGTAGTGGTCCTAAACAATATATCTTATTAGCATTCGCAGAGGGAATCTTTAGGAATCTTATCTGATGAACGTACAACTTCGCAAATACACCGTTGAAAGCTGCGCAGGCTCCACTAGCTATTGCAAGAACCAGCCACGCAGGTTTTGCTCTTGCAGCCTCCATGATGAGTCCGGATTCTTAGAGGCCTCCGCAATGTCTCGGAGGGGCAGGCTGAGCAGTAAGGGGAAGTGAGGTTCCTTTCACCGAGCCAAGCTTCCCCTTTTAGGAAAGCGCTATCGGCAGCCGATAACTAGGGCTGAGGCTCCGTGCCCTCTCTAATTCACTGCAAGGTACGCAGCAACTTTCAAATAGAGTGAAATCTTTTCAAAGGGTTATAGGTAATCAATTCATAGTATTTTTAAATTATGTACTTTTTACATCAAGCAATGCAGGCTTAGATATCATACCACGACTCAAGGCTAGAGCCTGATAGCGAACCTAGAACACACATTAAAGCCTTGGCGCTATTTTTTTTTGTGGTTGGAGATGTCTTTGTTAATGGTAAATAAGTTAAGCTGGGCATTACCCGTATAGTGGTTGCCTTAAAGATACATTGTGATAATTGTATTCCCTGCTGCAGAACTACCGAGCTATGTTTAGGCCCTGCTACCTGAGGTATATTTGACGAGAGATATCCTTCTCTTTGAGGGTAGAATGGACAATGCGTATCAACCCAGTCTACGGCTGGCTCCTCAACGTCTGCAAATTTCCTTGTCTCTGCCTTACCGACAACTACTGCCCCTAAATTGATCAAGTCTTGGATGGCCGTGGTAGCATCAAATTTTCTCTGGGCAGAGCTCCTCCATTGTGCCACTAGATATCGATGTTTTGGTGCCTGCAAGATATATATTACCTTTCACTGCTATTGCACTCCGTTCGGAGGCTTCCCGGGGGTTGGTGAATAATACAGGGATGAAGGTACAGCCGCATAATAAGGCCCTGGAAGGGTATCCACCTCGTCTGCCTGAATGACAGCCAAGTCAGCCCCCAGCTATTGAGAGCATCTCTGATAAAGAGATTGACTGTTGGATTGGACATGGATACGTTGGAAATTATGAAAACATGTTTTAAGAAAGACTCAGTGAAGACATCGTCGGCTTCTTTATAAGAACGAATAGTACCTTGCAACCATTGAGCGGGAATAGCAGAATTCGAGCTCAGGATTACGGTGATCGAACTTGGAGTTCCGTTCAAACCCCCAAGGGAAAAACAGAACAGCAAAATTCTCAGCCTTACATGGAGTAATCAAGTATAGCGGGTCTCACTATGGGATATACATCAAGGTGATACAAGCTTGCCCCAATTCTCGCCGTGCTATCTGGGAGGAAACCATCTCTGTAAGCAGACACTGACATCGCAGACAGTTATAACTGTACAAATAGGTAGAGGGGGTAAGCTTGAAGGAGCTTGCAGCCTGTCTTATCGCCTAGGTACCTTCAATTTCTTGACGATGCTCGAGCTCAGGACGCTAGTGTGTGCAAAGATTTGAGGATTGGTAGATTGCGCACGTTGTGAGGCGCAAGTTCACAGAAAGGCGAGCCTTTGTTTGATTTATCCGGAAATATTTGGGAAAGAAGGGCCGGCGGGATTTAGCGCACCTGCAAAATCTTGGCGCGATTTTGGGAAAGCTCGGACCATATCCAGCAAAATAATTTCGTGGGGTCGACATTTCAAAATCTCATTATCACAGGCTAGCATCGTCCGCAAGGCCTGGGTAGGCCGACCTTTTCACTATGGCAGACGACGGCATGCTACTCAATTTCTCCGTTGGAGATGGAACCACTACTGCTAAGCCCTCATTTAAGGGTGGGCGTTGGAAGGATAGACTGACAGCGAAGAAAGCAGCATTGCACTGGCAGAAAAAGATGGCAGGAAGTTTGAAACCCACACAAAATAGAAGACAGCATAGGAGTCCAGATTCTGAGGGGTCGAAAGAGTACATTGGCCCAAGAACCACAAAGAAGCCTCGAATTAATGGAGAGTTCAAGCCTGCATCGAATAATCATACAGCGTCCAACATAGCAAAGACTGGCACAGGTGGACACGAAACTCAGAAAGGCTACCAGAAACAAATTATATCTTCTCTATTCACTTATAATCCTACTTCCACCACTGTATCAATACCTCAAAATGATGCTCAAGATGAGCCGCCCGTCGAACCCTCAAATGCACCTCTGACCAGCGAACTCGATACTTTCACTTCCCTTGGCCTTTCTACAACTTTAGCAAGCCATCTATTGCATAAGATGGACCTGAAGGCACCTACGGTAATTCAGAAAGTCGCCATAACAAAGTTGATTAAGGAGAATTCGGATGCTTTCATACAGGCAGAAACTGGGTCGGGGAAAACGCTGGCATATCTGTTACCAATCGTGCAGAGGATTATAGAGCTATCGGAAACCCTAAAGAAACAAAATGTCGAAGATGGTCTTGATGCCGTGCACAGAGACTCTGGGCTCTTTGCAATTATCCTTGCTCCAACTCGAGAACTAAGCAAGCAGATTGCTTTGGTGCTGGAGAGCCTGCTCCGCTGCGCCCACTGGATTGTGGCTGGGACTGTTATTGGTGGGGAGAAGAAAAAATCCGAAAAAGCACGCCTACGGAAGGGTATTAATATCCTGGTAGCAACGCCGGGCCGATTAGCAGATCATCTTGAACACACAGAGCGGTTGAATGTTAGCAATGTGCGTTGGCTAGTGCTTGATGAGGGTGACCGGTTGATGGAGCTTGGTTTCGAACAAGAAATCCAGAAAATTGTTGGGAATCTAAATCTCCGGATGAGAGCTACGAAGGATCCGAAGTTCAGGATACCAGGGTTACCAGCGAAAAGAACAACTATCCTATGCTCGGCAACTATGAAGATGGACGTTCAACGTCTCGGAGAAATCAGCTTGAAGGAAGCCGTACACATTCACGCCGATCCTACAGATACCAAGTATGTAGGTGGCATTCAAGACGCAAAGGAGAATGGATTCTCGGCCCCGGCACAACTGAAGCAGTCGTATGCCGCTGTCCCAGCTAAGCTACGTTTAGTTTCTCTTGTCGCATTCCTCAAACGCGCTTTTGCACGCAAAGGGTCCGTTATGAAAGCAATTGTCTTCATCTCTTGCGCAGACTCTGTCGACTTCCACTTTGATGTTCTTACTAGTCAGCTCGATGCCGAGTCGACCTCAGGCTTGGCCGAAGATAAGGAAACGCCTGAGGAGCAGACAAAGCAGTCCGGGAGCAAACAGAAGGCCACCAAATCCGTCACCCAGTCCAATCCCACTACGCTTGTCGTAACTCACGCACCTTCTCCTCTCCTGTCACCACCAACACATTCCACCACAACTTATCGTCTTCACGGCTCCCTCCCGCAAGCCCTCCGCACTTCGACCCTCGCCCACTTTACTAAGAACTCTGAACCATCCCTCCTATTGGCCACTGATGTTGCTTCTCGTGGTCTCGACCTTCCCAACGTGGATCTGGTAATCGAATTCGACCCCGCCTTTGCGCGCGAAGACCATTTACATCGTATCGGCCGCACAGCACGAGCCGGCCGCGACGGCCGAGCATGCATCTTCCTAATGCCAGGGTGCGAAGAAGGCTACGTGGATATCCTCAAAGAAGACAGGAAGGATAGCGAAGCCCGGCTGCATATCGGACGGCAAGATGCAAATGAAATCCTCAAAAAAGGCTTTACGTTATCTGAACCAAACCAGGGCCCAAAAATTGCCAAAGCAGAGAAGATTGGATATGCAGAGAAAGCGACAGAGCTGCAGCTTGCTATTGAACGTTGGGCGCTTGCTTCCCCCGCTCGGCTAGAGAGCGCTAGGAGAGCTTTTCAGAGTCATATTCGGGCATACGCTACGCATGTTGTGGCTGAGCGGAGGTATTTTGATATTAAAGACTTGCATTTGGGACATTTAGCGAAAGCCTTCGCGTTGAGGGAACGCCCTAGTGGGATGAAGGTGCCTGGACTGAGGACGGGAACGGGAAGGGATGGTGGGAAAGGAGTTGCTAAGGCAAAGAGGACAGAGGGCAGGCAAACTACGAAGGCGGGTGGAAGTACAAAAATGGATTTGGATGTTCCTCGTGCTGGCGAAACGGGGGAAGAAGCAGCGAAGATGAGGAAGGCTGTTAGGGCAAGGGAGAAATTCATGAGAGGGGCTGGTGTCGCCGATGAGTTTAACCTTGGTTGAGGCATTGCATGAATTCTGAAGAGATCTCAATAGTATTTGTATTATGAATTTATACCCATGCTGCTGCAATAGTCTTCTACAATACATAGATATTAGACACATGTCTACAATCAGCTTTCTGAAGGCTCAGAGTGTATTCGAGGCCCCGAAGGGCAGTTTGCTATCGCTAGTATAATTAGCGACATTACCAAATAGGGTTAATACGGTCAGGCTGGACAAACCTGTGAGATTACCCTCATACTGACATTAAATAGGTCCAGCTCCTATATTTTGCCTCTGCGTTATGGATGACATTCTAATCCCATAGTGGAGAGAGTTTGTTCTGGACTGAGACAACGCATCATTGGTGATGTTTTTAATAATAATCAACAAGATGAAATACCCTGCAACAGCCAGGCTTGATGTGGCTAATATTGTTCTTGATATGTTTTATGTCTTAAGAGCTTCCTTCGTTAATATAATCATAGGTCCGGCTGATTATGCATCTTGAAGCTCTTCTTCGCTCGATCCGGTGCCCGGTTTTTGAACCGTTCGCCGTTGATCTCAAATACGAGCGGCTTAAGCCCCTCCTGTCCTTCTTTCGCAGCGAGCGGGACTTCGAATCTGAAAATTGTATGCTCCTTGGGAATGGCTAGAAACTATTATCAGTGGTTATACCAACCATTTAGAGAAAAGTCCAAGGCTCACTCTTCATCACATCCTTGCTTGTCACAATCTCAACCACAAACATAGTATCCCTGACTACAATGCCTTTCAGCCCGACACGGCTCACACACCTACTCCGTACAACCTCCACTAGCGCCCCGTGCATATCCGCACTCGCAAGTACCGGTCCAGCGCCAGCAGGGCTCACGTACTGCCCCTTCCTCTCGAACACGGCAACCCTATCACTCCCAGGATCCCCAGGGTCCCGCTCTAGCCCCAATATCTCTCGCATATACCCGCACCATAGCCGGTGCAGCGGTTCATAGATGCTGTATTTTTGTTGCGCCTTCGGGATATCGTAGAGACACAGCGCGCGCTTCTGTGCGGCAGAGAGTGGGCGTGGTTTGTGGGACTGCCGCTTTTTAGCTGCAGCTTTGCGGGCAGCGCGAACCTGGCGACGTGTTGAGCGCGCGGAGGGAGTTGGCGACGAAGGACGGAGTGGGAGCGGTTTGTGCAATACGCGCTCGGTGAAGATACGGTTGGCGGTGGTGGGTGAGTGTGCACGCGCGAGGAGACTGTACGCGATGTGTTGCGCCTCTTCAACGGCGGCTTGGTCAGTCATGAGAATGGTGAGGTTGACTTCGTAATACAGATCTTCACAACGAAGTAATAGGATTATTTAACATTGCGGAATCGTGCATGTCTTAGCGCGATTGATCCCCACTTTAATTCCTCATCGGGTCGGCCAAGGTTCTGAACGACCTCAGAGGAGTGCAGCTAAACAACGTACAACTCGCACCCTCTTCTCTTAAACTTAACAGCCCTGTAGATAACCCTGTCTCAGCTTTAGTGATAATCTCAAGAGTATGCCTTAGGACCCCGGTGACTTTCGCCAAGAAGACGTGACAGCACCTATATAATTATCCCCAGAATACGAAGGCAGAAGTAAGATGTTCTTGGAAATGTATACGCAAAAGCCCCAGATTAGGCAAAGCTTGCGATTTTAATGCGAGATCCCGTTTTGGGGGCTGTCTAGACTCCCCTAGACCATCATATTACCACGATATAAGTACGATAATCAGCGCAACTTACATCATTCGTCGCCCAGCGATCATGGCAATGCCCTCGCGAAGAGCCTGAAGACTGCAGACCGCGTGTCTTCTGCATGTTTGTCTCTCCTTACCGACCCACGGGGCACGCTTTGTTTCCAGACACCTGACCCAAGGACGCCACAGACGGGAATACGAAGTCTAAACTTCAAGGCAGATTTTAGGGCTTCAATCATTCACAACATCTGAACGACGCATACGCGCCTTATTCCCGTAATGTGGTCGACTCTAGCGCCTCACTTTAACAATATATTCAATCTGTATGCATCTGATACCTACAGCCTCTCTTCAGATGTTTAATTGTTGATGTCTCTTCTCAGAACACCTCATCGTCTGAGGTAGAATCAAAATGGGTCCACCGTTATTTCTCCGCCAAATATGGACGCTTGCCTGGAAGGACCTCTTGCTCGTCCTTAACGGCAAGCGAAATGCTTCAACCATATTTCGCGCGTTCACAGAGCCCATTGTTTTGTCTATTTACATGTCATTTATCATTCGCATCTACTGGCCTCAAGAGGTATATGGCGTCGGCACACCCAGTCCCATAAGAGGCTTATCGGACGCATTGAATTCCGCAGGGGGTGGCCGTAACACACTCGCACTTTGCAATTATGGTCCTTCTGGCGGTGAAATCGACAAAGTCATCAACATGGTTGCGACTTCAGCCAGAGGGAGTGGGAAGGCAGTTGAAATCCTGACTAACCCTGACCAACTCCTCACACTCTGTCGCAGCTCTCTCTCTGGAACTACTAAGTGTTATGGTGCAGCTGAGTTCTATTCGTCTATCAATGAAGGCGGTCACTGGAATTATACATTGAGAAGCGACGGTTCGTTTGGATACCATGTTAACACCAACAAAAATAACAACGACCCTGAGATCTATTCCCTCCCTCTCCAACATGCAATCGATTCAGCTATTGCATCAGTGGAGACCGGCGCTAGTACACAGGATCTCCCAAGCAACGTCGAGGAGTATCCATTCACCTCCAAGACGCAGAAAGAGTGGAACGACTCCATCAGGACCTCAATTCAGCACGCTAATATCTACTACATTGCCGTCGTATGGTATCTCGGATTTATTGGTCTGTGTTACCATATTGTTGGTGTAATAGCAAGAGAAAGAGAGCATGGCATGGCAGATCTGATCGAATCAATGATGCCGAACACGGCTCGCTGGCAGCCGCAAGCAGCTCGTCTCCTGGGCCATCATATAGCCTTTACGATTGTAAGTGTTTAGTAACTACCCCATGAACGGCGCACACTTCCACTGTAACTTTACTAACAAACTTTATCACAGGTGTACTTTCCAGGATGGCTTGCAATGGCAATTATCACAAAAGTCGGCCTGTTCCCTAATCTTTCTGTCGGGATTATTATTATCTTCAATATTCTGGTCGGCCTCGCGCTGAACTCGTTCTCGATACTTGGCGCATCATTCTTCAAAAAAGCTCAGTTGAGCGGCATTACCGTCATAGTCATAACGCTCATACTGGGAGTTGTCGCTCAGATTACGGCCAAAAGCCTGTCCACTGGCGCGGTTACTATACTAAGTCTTCTATTTACTCCCATGACTTTCGTGTTCTTCTTCATTTTCATGGCTCGTTTTGAGCATTTGCAACTGCATACAAACCTGATCAAAGCTGCACCAGGTGCTACTTGGACGCTCCCTGGTATTGTCTTCTGGATCTTTTTGATCGTTCAGATATTCGTGTATCCCATCCTAGGAGCTTTGGTTGAGCGGTATTTGTACGGCACTGCATCAAAAAGAGGGAGAACGGTGGTATTCGGGGAGACCACAACACCAGTAACTTTGATAAACTTTACCAAGCACTATTATCCTAACTGGTTCTACCAAGTCATTACGCCTCTCCTTGGTTTCAAGAAAAGTCCGGTGGTTGCTGTCAAAGATCTCTCGCTTTCTGCAATGAAAGGCCAAATCATGGTCCTAGTTGGTGCTAACGGCTGTGGAAAATCCACTACCCTGGTACCGCTCCCTAGTTAGACGTATTATGGAATTGCAGACTAACAGCATGTACAGAATGCCATCGCTGGCCTCAACGATGTTACCAGTGGCTCTATTACCTTAGACGGAACTGGCGGTATTGGAATATGCCCGCAGAAGGTATTTACACCATATTCAATGCATAGCGTTCAGTTTAATCATTGAGAGTTCACTGACTTCTAAATTAGAACGTTCTATGGGATACTTTGACAGTTGAGCAACATGCTAGGATATTCAATAGGATCAAATCTACTACAATTAGCCCTACCTCCGACGGCGAACTCAGCCAACTCATATATGACTGTGGACTGACCAACAAGCTGAAGGCATACTCTAAAACATTGTCAGGGGGCCAGAAGCGGAAGCTACAGCTCATTATGATGTTGACCGGCGGAAGCAAAGTCTGCTGTGTTGATGAAGTATCTGGTGGACTTGATCCTCTGTCAAGAAGAAAAGTCTGGGATATTCTCCTCGCAGAAAGATGCAACCGAACAATCATCCTCACGACACACTTCTTAGATGAGGCAGAGTTTCTGGCCGATCACATGGTCATAATGTCCAAAGGTACACTGAAGGCTGAAGGATCAGTATCCGAGTTAAAAAATAAGCTTGGAGGAGGATATCGTATCCACACTCTTCATGGGGCTGGTTATGGACCACCTCCAGAAACCATCGATCTTTTGGGTGACGTACCAAAAGAGGTCATGTATGACCAAACGATATACACTGTGTCAGACACTGGTCGGGCAATGAAAGTCATTAAGGAATTCGAGAATAAGGGTATCACTAAGTATCAAGTGACCGGCCCTACGATCGAAGAAGTCTTCATGAAGCTAGCTGAGGACCCGGATTCTGAGAAAGCATCAGAAAGTTCAGATTCGGTATCCGACAATGCCATCACTCCGGCTCCTTCTCACCACCACGAGAAAGCTACAGCAACTATTACGCAGAAACACAATGGGGAACCATTACTGAGTGGTAAAAGGATCGGTTTTGTCCAACAAGCTCTGATTCTATTTCAGAAACGGATGACAATTCTTCGGAGGAACTACATCCCTTATGCTGCCGCTTTTCTTATTCCTGTTATAGCAGCAGCTCTCTTGTCCATCTTAATCAAGAACTACAACTATCCAGGATGCTCTCCGGCTCAGCAAGTTAATACTCAAGATCTCGAGACATTATCAACCAACAGCGACTATAAGCCTCTATTGGTCGTCGGTCCAACGGCTGCACTCTTGAAATCAGATCTCACCAAACTTCAAGGTCTCTTACCGCAACAATTTGGCGATGCCAACAGTTCTCAATCCGCTATATTCCAGTATGTTCATCTAGTCGATACTATGGACGAGTATAATACGTTCATCCACCAGAACTATGCAAATGTGACGCCTGGTGGCTTCTTCCTGGGTGGGAATGGCACTACACCAACTTTCAGTTATTATTCTAATGTTGGATATCTCGGCGTTTACTCTTCGATTTTTATGCAGAATGCTTTCGACGTTCTGCTAACGAACATTTCGATTACTACCCAACTTCGGTTAGTACTTTGTTTCTTGCAACAGCAATCCTCATTAAATATCCCATCGCCTTTCGTTGTGATACTCTCTTAAACGTTTACTCATATTATCGTAGCGCCTTCAACTACCCATGGCCAGCAGATATGGGAAATGCTATACAATTTGTCTTCTACTTCGGTCTGATTATGGCCTGCTACCCAGCATTCTTTGCGCTCTATCCGACCGTCGAAAGATTGCGAAAAATTCGAGCACTAGAATACTCCAACGGAGTCCGCTCTCTTCCCCTATGGTATGTGCGGCGTATCTTCCAGCGCGTAGTGTATATCTAGAACTCACTAATATTCTTTAGGCTCGCGTATCTTTCGTTCGATTGGATTATCGCCTTGTTGGTTAGTGTCTTTGTCACGATTGTCTTCGCGGGAGCTGCGAAGAATGCCTGGTGGAACCTCTCCTACCTCTTTGTCGTGCTCTTCTTGTATGGTTTAGCATCAATCCTGTGGTCTTACTTGGTTTCTCTTTTTGCCAAAACCCAGCTCGCAGGTTTTGCTATTGCCGCTGGCTCTCAAGCGTAAGATTTATTCCATTCGAAGTTAAACGACATGACTAATTCGTGTTACAGATTCATGCTTCTGATGTATATGACGGCAGTCTTCAACATTGAATCCCGTGTCGATCCAGCTAAGGTCGATGACGATATCACGATTGTCAATTTCACGTTCAACCTAGTGACGCCGGTTGGAAACTTGATCAGAGCGATAATGATTTCCATGAACATGTTTTCCTTCCTCTGCTCCGGTGCACCACCAAAAATGGCAACGTACCCTGGTGCGATCAAGCTTTACGGAGGCCCGATTGTCTATCTCGTGGGACAATCCCTCATTCTCTTCGGTATCTTGATGTTGTGGGATCACGGCTGGACCCTGTCATGGTTCAAGAAAGCCGCCCCCGCTCCGGATGTTGAGGTCCATGACACTAAGGAAAAGGAGGTCTTGGATGAGATTGAAAGAGTTGGAAATTGTGATGATGGACTACGCGTCTTACATCTAACAAAGACCTATAAATCTCGCGCTTTTGGTAATGTAACGGCTGTAGAGGACATAACCTTTGGCATCAGGAAAGGGGAAATGTTTGCTCTGGTCGGCCCAAACGGAGCCGGAAAGTCTACAACCATTACTATGCTCAGAGGAGAAATCCAACCTTCTCAAAAAGGTGGTGAGATTTATGTCGAAGGCATAGATATTGCCAAGGAGAGGAAGACTGCTCGATCACACCTTGGCGTCTGCCCGCAATTCGACGCTGTGGATCAGATGACTGTACTCGAGCATCTTGAGTTCTACGCAGGCGTGAGAGGTGTCAAGGATGTAAAGCACAATGCACGACAGGTCGTAAGGGCTGTAGGCTTGCAGAATTTTGCTAATAGGATGGCCTCGACACTTTCGGGGGGCAATAAGAGGAAGCTGAGTCTAGGTATCGCATTAATAGGTAAGTCTTTCACTATCTTATTTAGCTAGCCCTTTCGCTCACATGGTGCTGCAGGCAATCCTGAGGTAGTGCTCCTCGATGAACCTTCATCCGGCATGGACCCTCTTGCCAAGCGCATAATGTGGAAAACTCTCACGAGCTTTCTGCCAAACAGGTCCATTCTTCTCACAGTATGTCCTACTGGTTGTCAAACTTATACTTCGCTAATCGATTTTCCAGACCCACTCCATGGAAGAGGCAGATCACCTAGCTGACCGCGTCGGCGTTCTCGCCAAGAGAATGCTCGACATTGGTTCCACGGCACATCTTCGCAGCAAACACGGCTATGGCTTCCACATTCATCTTATCAGCAAATCTGCACCCTTGACCTCTACGGAAGAAATGGAAAAGGTTAAGTTGTGGATTGAAAAATCTCTTCCAGGAGCTCAGCAAGAAGGTAAGCCGTATCATGGACAGATGCGATTCAACATACCTGCACAGAAACACCTGTCGGAACCCGAACAAAAACAAAACAATGAAAAAACTCCAGAAACTTTCATTCGCGACGAGGCTGGCATCTCGATTGGTGCTTTGTTTGTCCTGCTCGAGGAAAATAAGGACGCCCTCGGGCTAGAATTCTACTCCGTCTCGCCGTCTACGTTTGATGAGGTTTTCTTAAGGGTTGTAGAGAAGCATGATGTGGGTGAGGAAGATCGGCCGGCGGTGACGAAGAATTTCAAATACTATATGAGAAAGTTATTCAAGCGAGCAGCAGCTGTTTGAGGGGCAAAACATTTCTTGGATTTTGTCGCAGCTCGCTGTTGTAATTTTCCTTTTCTTTTGGCTTCTCATTCCTGCTCATTTTTTTGTGGATGGAATTTGTACACTTCAATATAGGGACACTCTAGAACAAACTAGAGGCAAAGCATAGAGTCCTTCACACGTTGGACGCTAGCAGCTTGTCGTCCAATGAGAAACCATGAGAGATCCACACGAGGTAAAATGGCAATTATAGAGTATTTTCAAAGTCACATTGGAGCTCCTGTGCAGGATCGCCTATTATGGTTCCCATGAGTCCTGCTTCAAACGTCGCTTGGGAGAGAAGAACTCTTTCCAATCGGGAAGTGTATTTGCTGCGGGGCTAGATTTTTTCCGTTCACCTACACCATTCTTCGAATCGCCCCGCGACGCGCCATGATCAGGTACCCGATAAAAAAACCCCTCACAACCCAAGAAATTCCTAAAAGTTGTATAAAAACCCAGGTCAACTAGACCAACTCTTCTGGTCCGCAGTAAACTTCCTTGCTGCTAAACCCACGCCTGTACCCCGCCATCCTCCCATTTCTTTGATAACATCGACATCTATCTTCCCGAGCGCTATACGAGAACAGGCCAAGAAAGCTACGCCATTGCACCTTCAATTGCAGCAATTATCACACGTACCATCTCAATCACAACCTTAGAAACCCTCCAGCATGTCGGACCCCGCCAACCCCGCCGCCTCCCCTTCCAACCCGTCCAACCCGTCCAAACTCATTTTCGCGCCCACCGGCGGCTCCACCGACCCCAGCAAAGCCATTCAATATGCCCAAGGCACGCTCAAACTCACGGACCTCTCGCCCTCCCCACTCACCCAGTTCCACGCCTGGTTCGCCGCCGCGCAGGCCGCCAACGTATACCAGCCCGAAACCGTAACGCTGGCCACAGCATCCCTGCCCGATGGCCACGTCTCGGCGCGCGTGGTATTCATGAAAGAGCTCGATGCGCGCGGCTTTGTCGTCTACAGCAACTGGGACACGAGCCGCAAGGCGCGCGACGTGCGCGGCAACCCGCGCGCGGCGCTGACGTTCTGGTGGCGCGAGGTCGAGAGGCAGGTTAGGGTGGAGGGGACAGTGGAGCGGCTGACGGCCGCGGAGAGCCAGGTTTACTTTGATACAAGGATCCGGGGGAGCAGGATCGGGGCGTGGGCTAGTGCGCAGAGTAGTGTGTTGCAGGGGAGGGAGGAGTTAGAGGAGAGGGTGAAGGGTGTTGAGAAGAAGTTTGAGGGCCAAGACAAGGTTCCGGTGCCGCCATTTTGGGGTGGGTTGAGGGTTGTGCCGGAGGTAGTAGAGTTTTGGCAGGGGAGGGAGTCAAGATTGCATGATCGGTTTAGGTATGTGAGGGAGGAGGGGAAGGAAGGGGCATGGAAAATTGAACGGCTGAGTCCCTAAATTTTGGATTGGCTGTGGAGGAACCCCAAGAAACTTCGTAATAAACTAGCATTTGCGGGCGTTGGAAATTGGAGGTATGATGCCTAGATGGTAGTACTTTTATTCCCAGGAGAGTATCTCGACAATTATACCAAAACATGTAAGCTTTGCAGTGTGAAGGATTGCATGAGCGACTTGATTGTAAATCTATGGAAATCAGGTGGAATATATACATAAGGGAGACGTAGGAATAGGCAGAAAAGGGTACAGGCAACAGAAACAGGTACACCATCCTGGCGCATCTCGCTGTAAGTGCGTTATTAGCGCTGCCGATCATCCGGAGAACACCGTCTCATTTACTAGGTAAAATGGGGTTAGTCTCCGACGGGTCAGCATGCTTAGAAAAACGCC
>Ga0307507_10007809_pt1 | contig 15226 bp, 12 predicted proteins | sample 7_EM_MG_FD_207223 | JGI IMG/M metagenome (GOLD analysis project Ga0307507, IMG submission 207223) | Populus trichocarpa ectomycorrhiza microbial communities from riparian zone in the Pacific Northwest, United States - 7_EM | ecosystem: Host-associated > Plants > Roots > Unclassified | place... | reverse complement strand
GTATCCTCTACTTTAAAAACCGGAATAATTGGACCTCACGCTAGGACGTTGGAGTTGCCTCTCCTGGTAAGGTCGGTCTTTTTTTTCTTTTTATTTGTCTCAGCGGAGGGTTTGAAAGACAGTTCTTTCACCGTGTTTTTTCCCCCTAATCCAAAGGAGGGAATTCTAGACGTTCCAGTTTTTACGGTATTCCGGACATAAAAGCACAATTCCACACCCCCGGAGCAAAACCCCACGACAGCCCCCAAACGCCACCCGAGCTTCAATCATTTTGCGTTCCCCACACCGATGTTCAAGTCGCACAATAAACCCAGGACATCCCAAACTGCAAAAAAAGAAAAGAAAAGAAAGATTGTCAACTAAGTTACCAGATCTCGAGTGGTAAAAAGTGATTCCCGGCCGATTTATCCGAGTAGCTCTTCGACTGGTACATATGATACCAAGCAGGTTCCCGGAGCAGACAAGGGGCTTAAATTACAAAACTTTAATCCAACTTCATCTCTCAGGGGGGATCTCGGAAATATCGCGAAAAAAAAAAAGAAAAAAGAGAACAAGAGGAAAAAAAGAAAGCGGAATCTCTTATCTTTTTACCCCCACCCCCTTTTTTCTTTTTTCTTTCCCGCTCAGCATACCGGCAGCGCTAGCGGTGCGCCCGCGCATTGCAAGTTTGAGGAAATGTGGAGGCTAGGCTTGGCACTTTTATATGGGCCATACCTAAGTTGGCGGCAGGCTAAACCCCACATTTCGGGAGAACTTCTGTAATGCGCAAGTCGTTGCTATTTGCCACCGGTGTATCACCACCACCACGAGGATGTTTTTCGTTTTTTTCCCCTCCGGAAAGATAGGAAAGATAGAAAAGAGAGAATAGGAACCTGCGAGATCCAGCACTGATTCCGTAGATCAAAGAACAGTATACAGCGCAAATCGGTTGAAATCTAGCCCCAGGCGCTAGTGGTTTTATTTTATCTTTCTATAATAGAAACAAAGTTTTAGCGAGTCAAGAGGTGACACAAGTTCCCAGATATTCATAGCATATGATACTATTGTAAGTTAAAGTGCTTGGTACTTGGGTGACTTGTAAGGGTTGTCATGGGGGGGACTTTCGTTGTGTTAAGTAGGCAACAGCAATTTGGTGCTGTTGCTATTCATTATGTTTCGATCTTAGTTCAGCTTTTGAGCGCTTTCCATTGTACGGTAGTATGCTTGGGACGGAGGGCGGGGAGCTAAGCAAGGTAGGATTCGCTGTGTTTTTCGGAGCTTGTGAGGAGCCGGAATTATGGGGTGGAGTATGGGGAAGCGGCAGGTTAGTTTAGGTATGATATCTACGGTATCGTAGTAAAGTATCCATATAGCACAATATAGAAATGAGGGGGGGGGAGGAGATCAGGAGGTTATTATTAAAGAGTTCTTTTTTTTTCACTATATGAACTACCACCATTATTAGTTCAGCTTCTAGAAAAACTCTTAGAGGCACCGCCAGAGGATGAAAGGGATGGATAGTTCATATGGTCAGGCCTGCTTCTGCAACTGCTAAATGTTATGGTGCTGCAAACTAGCTCAGTCTTCTTGTGGTCTTGAAGGAGTCGGGAGCCGCATGTTCCATTTATAGGTGGTTTTGCGCCGCCTACAATCTAGGAACATCCGGTTTCTCTCCCTAGAGTATAGAGTTCTCGCAGTAAGCTTTCTTTTAGATTTTGAACTGAGTTAGATATATTGGGTGTGTTTTAACTCTTATAATATTGTTTCTTCATTTATCGAACTATTGCACCTAGCCATCTAGGTATGCTTCGTTGCTATCAGGAGGAGGGATAAGACAGAAGGAGGAAAGAAGTACAATAGATCTTCTGAGAGCTTCGAGATCATCAGATTTATCTCCTCATTATATAGTACATACAATAGACAGAATTGAGATATCTCCCACAAGAAATTCTATCATAATACTATACTAAACCCCAACACAAGCCTGTTCTATTATTAAGCAATAGAATAAAGAAATACAAGAATCGTAGGAAATGTGACTTATCCAAAAGAATCCCTGAATTTAGTTCCTGAAACGCCGGGGGGAATGAAATAAAAAAAGTGAAGCACTTCGGGCATATATCACAGACTTGATGGCATAAACTCCGCTTATTCACTTGATATTCCAGGCACGAACAAATAGCGAGATCCACAAGACAACCTCATCGTCCCTGGAGGCCGAATGAGAAGGAGACGAGAGTATAGTAAATAACAGTGGCCGAGTATCCCCGGAGATTGTAAAAGGGACGGACGACTCAGCTCGAATACGCCAAAATGGGCCAAAAAAACCCCTCCGAACGCGCCCGGGTAACTATTAGAATTAGATAAGCAACTCGCTTACCGGTATTATAGTAGTACTGGCTGTTAGAAATTCTGGCAGGTGGCCCTGCTCCCTACTTGCATCTCGGAAATCGTCTCGGAAATGGCCTTCATAATGTCCTCCCCCGAGCTCTTGTCTATTTCTTCTAGTGTTTTATCCTCCCTCAGTTTCACACAGAGGAATTGAATAATATCACCCTCAGTGGGTGTCAGGGGCACAGCTGCTACCCCCCCGGCAAGGTGTTTCCCGGCATCATGCCGAACACGCAACGTTCCGGCCAGAGATATCCGAGTGCTTGGGAACTTGTGTAGAATTCGTCTTAGTGAATCAAGCAGCAGTCCGGTACTCGGTGATGCATTCATCAAGAGCATCAATGCATACGAAAGTGGGTCTTGAGGACGAGATATTTTGCAACATCTCTACACTTTCGCTGAGTTCGGGCTCCTGGCCCCCTATGACCTTTCCCTGGTCTCGAAGAGCTTGGACGATATTTGCCGGAATCCTTTAATCCCTACTCTAAGGTAGTTTTTGCCTAGGTCTAGCACATTACAATGTCAGTATCTTAAACCGAAAGTGGGATTCTCCCACTAGTCCTTGTAACACAAGTACAAGTTCTTCAATAACTTTAAGATCCATCTGTGCCGAACAAAAACTTTGGCAATTGCAATAAGCACATCGAGATTCAAAAAAAAAAAAGCTCCACCTTTCTAGCTTGCGTGAACTTCTGAAACGTGCGCAAAGTTTCAAAAGTGAGAAAAAAAGTAACTTTTTATATCAACTTCCGCTTCCTCCATTTTGGGGCATACGTACAGATAGCAGATCCCCGATGCTTCCACATGCCTGAATATTGTGAGTGATAATTCATGTTTCACAATGCATGAAAGATTAATGTCTATAATATCATATTTTCTACAAAGTAGATATACTTTATAACAAAAAACTACCTATATTATTTTCTATAATAGAGAGATATAGTAGACCAAAACCCCAAGCATGGCAAATCATGCATCATCACCCAAACTTCCTTTCCTTTTTTTTTCTTCCTGTCTCTGTGGAAGGTAGAGCAACACAGGTTCTAGGTGCTACGTTCAGCATTACAAGAAAGAAAAAAAAATATGGTTAGGGCACCTCTGGCTGCTACATCAATCATTTGTTTCGACTCGAATTATAGACGCTTGCCGCAAAATGAGATTTCGCCCTTGAGTGACAATCTGGTTGGTACGAAAACTCAATACTCAAGATGCAACAATGATCACTGAGGCCAAAACAAAGGCCTCTGAAATACTGATTTGACTTGTATTTCATAAACTCTCATTTCAACAATAGCCAACTACCAGTATTAATTTTTGGAATAAAAGCTAAATATAAAGTGCACAGCGAAATACAGGCGCCAATGTGTTTCTCACAACGATTATTCTAGTATCTTTTTTAAGTAACCTTTTTTTTGAATTGATTTTCATAACAGCCAGATACACTTCTTAGAGCTTGAAAATGCCTAATTAGGACAAAATTTAATTACGATTATTCCGGTTGCCGGCAGCAACTCACGTTTTGTAGTTATCAAAGTTGAAAACCCCTGGACGACCAGACTTAGAAATTTAGTACAGAGTTCAGTCTTCCGGAACGATACATATAAGAGACAAGACTGAGAGATCCCACAAAAGAAATTCTACCATAGTACTAGGTGCTACTACACCCCAACCAGGCACTCTATTATTAAGCAAAGAAATGGAGAAATATAAGGAGAGAAGGCGGGGCTTATCCGAAGAAGAAAAACTTATAAATTCTATACCTAAAACGCTAGATAAGGGAAAAGGGAAATCAAAAAAGCGAATGTACTTCATAATATATCTCAGGCTTGATGGCATAAACCCCATCAATTCGCTTGGCATTTCCAGAACTAATAAACAGAGACGTGGACAAGGCAGTCTCATCACCCTGGGAGGTCGAATAAAAATCAGAAGAGAGGATAATAAGTAGCAGTAGTAAAGTGTCTCCCGATGTTGTAAAATGAGCACATGGCTAGGTTCAAAGATCCCGAAAGAGGTCATATCTCCGGGCTTTACACCACGCCGGGGGTTGCAGCCCCTCGGGCCTCGGGCCGGACTGCTCTATATTATGCCCATTCTCAGAGGCCCACGCGAGCTGCGATTAGCCATCATTATCTCGCTTATCGGGGCTAACGTCTTCCCCTCCCAAGAGCGGCCTCACTACTCCACCATGCCCATTGCGGGTGGCCAACGAGAGCGCTGTTCGGCCGCAATTGTCTAGCCTATAGGGGTTAACGTCTTCCCGTCCCAAGAGTGGCCTCACTATTTCATAATGTCCATTCTCGGCGGACCACGAGAGTGGTGTCCGGCCGTAGTTGTCTGGCCTATCAGGGTTAACGTCTGACCGTTCCAACAGCAGCCTCACAGCTCCATCATGCCCATTCCGGGCGGCCCGAAAGGCCTGAACGATCTTTGTCGGAATCGCTACGAGTCCACCAACAACCTGTTTTAAGAGGGAACCTAGGACGCTCATGGGATTGCTCCTTCTGGGGAGCGAAGTCGAAGTAGAAGCATGCAACCGCAGAATTTCGTCCCTTTGCCCAATCGCATAACATATCTATCACTAAGGAGCTAGCATCGCAACTTCTTAGAAAAACCTATCCTTCATGAGGGACATGGTTTCTTACCTAATATAGGTCTTGCCGACCCCCGGACCTCCGTAGCAAAACAAGACCGAATTATCGGATTCTCCACCGCGAATACCCTCGAACCAATTCCAATATTCCTCTATTTATAAAAGCCAGCCTCCCACATCTTCGATTCGTTGGGCCATGTTGGAAATGCTGTTCGGCATGCTAGAGTTTCTTTTGTTTCATGAAAGCACGGAGGTTATGAAAGATGTTTCATTGATGCACGGATATGAGAATGAAAAGCATGAAGGCTACGGGAACGAAGGAAGTCTTTGTGGAGTATTTCTTTTGTTCAGGGATAACACAGAAGGTTTCTTTTCTTTTGTTTCTTTGAGGGATAAACAAAGTGATGAGGAGACAAGTGTGGATGGAAGTGGAAACGTGTGGTGATTGTTGGACGGTTGAGGAGAGCGTTTTGATTTTCATATATACACCTGTTATCTCCATCAGTTTAGCGAGTAAGCCAAGTACGCAGAATAGACCTATCTTGCTCGCTATCATTATCCCCTCTCCCACTATTGCTCTTTTAGTGCCGTATTTACTCTTATTTTGTTTAAGCCCTAATATCATGATGCCTATCCAGGGCTCCAGTGGAGATAACCATGCGAGAATCTCAGCCCTCTCATCGAGACTATTAAAGTTCCACACATTGTTGAATGAGTTATCAAAGGAGCCGGTGTTCTCGAAAGCGTTGCTATTTTCCCGACACGAGATTGTGACATTTCGCCCCCCTAGTTGCTGCTCGGGTGGTAGATTCAATTCAGAGGATTTGAGGGATAGACTCTTGAGTACGGGAGGCTTAATTGATTGATAGACTTCGCAGGCTGAAGAGCGAGGTCACTGTTGCCCTGCCGCCTTGTTAGCGAACTCCTGATCTAATGGGGAGGTTTTGCTACGACGGTCGTACATAGTGAAAACTACCGGTACAGTACGGTACACCAATTTCCAGTAAACAGAAGTGTAAACATACAGTACAGTATATACCAGTAACCCCTTTACGACCTTCTCATTTACGAGCTGTTCCCCAGATTGCAAAGTTGAGCTGCTGGACACTACCGTATTGCGCATTTAGAAAAGTTAGCGCGCTGTTGCTGTAGTGATAAAGACAGTTCAAGCTACGACTGTCTTAAATAGCAATACCTCTCCACTGTTTTTTTTGTTTTTTTTTTACTATTTAAACCACCATCATCATCATGAGAATAGCAAGGAAGGGAGGACATCCATTAATTTTATTAGCTGGGAAATAAATTTAAAATAGCCTGATCTATTGAACGAAAGTACAATACCACCCTCAATGATTTTTGAAGGGAAAGGATAGGAAAATGAAAATGAAAATGAAAATGAAAAGAAAAAACCAATAATGAGTATCCCGGATCACTATTAAATTTTTAACTTAATTTATGAATCTGTTCTACGACAGGAGAAAAAAAAAGGTATCATAGCAAAGAGAAAAGGAGAAAGAAAACAAAAATAATAATAATTAATCAATCCGCCTCCGATTGGACGGTTAAGAGCCGCACACATTAGCCCTCAACTCAGGACACAGAAAGCAATGCCAGGATCTCAGGCACAGATTATTATTTTTTGCTGATGAGTGTAGAGGGTAACTTATAGCAGTGATCATCGAGCGTGGCATTTGGAATGCACAAAAGCTGGGCATGTATTATAACAAGAGTGGAATGGGGTACAGGTTGGATATAAGCAGATAGTAATTGCTTGTTTAGCCCACAGCATTCTTTTCACTACATGTACAGTATATCAACGAAAATATGTATTTCTTTTATAGATATCTTGTTCTATACCCTTCCAGCCTAGACGCGGCCAACCAAATACTCTGATCAACTAATAACCAGAATACATCCAAGGAATGGACAGGGTCAGAAGGCTGAAAGCTATAGTGGATGCCAGGACCAAATCGATCAGGAAAGAATACACTCCAGTGAAACCAAAACAGGAACTACAGCTGTACCAATAATATTTAACAGACTCCTTAAGGAATTTGCTTAGCGTATGTCCATGATTTCTTGAATTGAATTTACCGCCCTTAACGAACAATTTCTAATTCGAGTGACATACTGAATTGGAAAGGATAAGGCTGGTAATGATGTATTCGAATCTATGTGGTCAGCAGCATCATGAGCGTTCTCACTCGACACCTTAGGTAGGGATGCCTACCCAGAGGAGTATAGTTCACACGGTGCAGGTCTGCTTCTACAACTCCCGGATTCTATGGTACTACAAACTAGCGCAGCCCCCCTGAGATCTCAAGAGAGTTAGAAAATATTGCTCCATTTGCAGCTAGCCTTACGCATACAGCCTAACAAACCACACCTCCGAGAAACGTGAACACCCCGCAGGAAGATTTCTTTAGAATCCTCCATCAATTCAGTGATATTTGGTAACATTGCCTTTGCTCTTTCAGCTTATCCTTTATTCTGCCATTCCGCCCGGCCCCCGGGTATGCTCCGCTGTTACAAGAGGCAAGATTGAGAGATCCCTCAAAAGCCAGTCTATCATGACACTATATATACCACATCCTAGCCCGAGTCGGCCCAATTATTAAACAAAGGAATGCAGAAATACAAGAGTAGGAAGGGGGGATTATCCGAAGAAAGAAAACCCCTATAAATTTAGTCCCCGAAACGCCAAAAAAGGAAAAAGGGAAATCGAAAGTGCAAGTCCGCTTCGCACGTATATCTCAGACTGATGGGATAGACTCCGTCTCTTCACTGGATAGTTCCCGCACTAACAAATAGGGATGCCAACAAGATAATCTCATCCTCGTGAAAGGTCGAATGAAAATTAGAAGAAAGGATAGTAAAATTCGCAAAGTGTCCCCTAATGTTGTAAAAAGGGACACACGGCGAGGCTCGAAGACGCTGAAAGAGGCCATATCTCCAGGATCCTATACCGCGGTAGGGGCGGCAGCCTTTCGAGCCTTGAGTAACTTTACTACTCTATCATGCCCATTCTGGGCAGCACACGAGAGCGGTGTTTGGCCCCAATTGTCTGGTCTATCGGGGCTAACGTCTTCCCGTCCCAACAGCAGCTTCACTACTCCATCACGCCCATTCTGGGCGGCCCACGAGAGCGGTGTTTGGTCAGAGCTGTTTGGCCTATCAGGGCTAACGTCTTCCCGTCCCAAATAGTAGCTTCACCACTCCATCATGCCCATTCCGGACGGCCCACGCGAGTGGTGTTTGGCCATAACTGTCTGGCCTACGAGGGCTAACGTCTTCCCGTTCCAACAGTAGCTTCACTACTCCTTCATGCCCATTCCGGGAGGCCAACGAGAGCGGTGTCTGGCCATCATTGCCTAGCCTATCGGGGCTAACATCTTCCCGTCCCAGCAGTAGCTTCACTATTCCGTTGCACCCATTCCGGGCCGCCCATGAGAGCGGTGTTTGGCCATAACTATCTGGTCTCTCGGGGCTAACGCTTTCCCGTCCTAAGAGCAGCCCCACTGCTCCCTGATGTCCATTCTCGGTAGCTAGCGAGAGCGGTGTTCGGCCACCATTGTCTGGTTTATCGGGATCAACGTCTTCCCGTCCCAACAGTAGCTTTACTACTCCATCACGCCCATTCCGGGCGGCCCACGAGAGCGGCGTTTGGCCGCGGCTGTCTGGCATATCGGGGCTAACGTCTTCTCGTCCCAACAGTCGCTTCACTACTGCATCACGCCCATACTTAGCAGCACACGAGAGCGGTGTTCGGCCATCACGGTCTGGCCTATCTGGGCTAACGTCTTCCCGTCCCAACAGTAGCTTTACTACGCCATCACGCCCATTCCGGGCTGCCCGCGATAGCAGCGTTCGGCCATAATAATCTGGCCTATCTGGGTTAACATCTTCTCGTTGTAACAGCAGCTTCACTATTCTCTCATGCCCATTCTCGGCGGCCCATGAAAGCGGTGTTTGGCCGCGGTTATCTGGCCTATCGGGGTTAACATCTTCTCGCCCCAACAGTAGCTTCACCACTCCATCACGCCCATTGATCACGGCCCACGAGAGCAGTGTTTGACCGCGATTGTCTGGCCTATCGGGGCTGACGTCTTCCCGTTCCAATAGTAGCTTCACTACTCCATCACGCCCATTCTTCGCGGCCCACGAGAGTAGCGTTTGGCCGCGATTGTCTGGCCTATCAGGGCTAACGTCTTCCCGTTCCAACAGTAGCTTCACTACTCCATCACGCCTATTCTTCGCGGCCCACGAGAGCAGCGTTTAGCCGCGATTGTCTAGCCTATCGGGATTAATGTCTTTCCGTCGCAACAGTAGCTCCACTACCCCAACATGCTCATTACAAGTGGCCAGCGAGAGCGGTGTGTCGCCACCATTAGCTTGCCTATCAGGGCTAACGCCTTCCCGTCCCAACAGTAGCTTCACTACTCCATCATGCCCATTCTCCGCGGCTCACGACAGTGGTGTTTGGCCGTTATTGTCTGGCTTATCGGGGCTAACGTCTTCCCGCCCCAACAGCAGCTCCACTATTCCATCATGCCCATTCTGGGCGGCCAGTAAGAGCGGTGTGAGGCCATCATTGCCTGGAATATCAGGGTTGACGCCTTCCCGTCCCAACAATAGCTTCACTGCTCCATCATACCCATTCCGGGCGGCCCACAAGAGCGGTGTTTGGCCATAGCTATTTGGCCTATCGGGACTAACGTCTTCCCGTCCCAACAATAGCTTCACTACTCCATCATGCCCATTCCGGGCGGCCCACGAGAGTGGTGATTGGCTACTCTTGTCTGACCTATCGGGGCTAACATCTTCCCGTTCCAGTAATAGCTTCACTGCCCCAGCATGTCCACTCCCCGCGGCCCACGAGAGTGGTGTTCGGCCACCATCGTCTGGCCTATTAGGATTGATGTATTTCCTTCCAAATAGTAGACTCATTGCTTGCAGTGTTTTTCCCCACCTATGGCCTATTCTCCCAAGATTGACAAATGGCGGACCAAGAAATAACCCGACCACCCCTTCATGCCCACTCTCAGCAGCCCACGAGAGTGCCGTTCGAGCATATTTCGCGTCCGACATATCAGGTTGAGTGTGCTTCTGTTCCAGGAGCAATTTTACTACTTCTTCACGCCCGTACCTCGCGGCCCACATGAGCGGCGTCAGACCCACACTATCTCTTTTGTTTACATCCCATATTTTCGTCCTTATCAAATCAACCGCAACCTCGGCAATACCGAAATACGAAACACAGTGCAGCGCAGAAAACGGCTTGAGGGGATTATGGTACGACCCGTCGATTGACTTCCAAAGTAATTCGGCAGATATGTGATTATCGTATTGACCAAGGAGGTGGAGCGAAAGGTACCTTGAGTGATCTGAGGGCTCCATTCGCATGTGGGTTCCCCAATACAAAGAAGCATACTCCAGGAAGGGCGTGTCTTGGAAGTCACGAGAGGGGCTGACAGAAAGATCCGTAATAGCCTGGAAATTGAGATACGTCAAACAAGTCTCCGTTATTTTCGAGTGAGCCCCGTTGAATAAGTCGGCACGGTGGGAAAGATACTCCTTGAGCGTGAAATGGATCAGCCTGATGGTCGAGGACCCTGTATCGACAGTGACAAGTCCTTGGCAACAGCTCAACACTGTTCGGATTGAAGGCACATTGTCGGTATTAATGTTGGTTGATCCTGTCTCGACGGCTAGCACGTGACATATCTCATCCGCGTTCAACGGCCTCTCCGAATGTGAAATCCACATTAGAGCGGCCATTCCGAGTCTTGCTCTATCCCCTTTCTGCGCCTTTATCCGTCCTATAGTCGCATCGTATACATCACCCAACCCCAAGCCATTTGTCATTGCACCGAGTTTCTCCCGCCTCTGATGGAGTGTCGTTTCCTGTAGGATCGTCTCGACATTTAGGGATACCAGCAGGAATCTAGGCACAGGTCTCTCAGTTTAAGACTTTATATATTTTGGCCAGAGCCCTCGCTCCCTACTCACATTTCTGAAACCCTCTCGGGAATGCTCCTTACAATATCCTCCGCTAAGGCCTTGTCCATCGCGCCCGGCGCCGTATCCTCCCTCAGTTTCGCTCGAAGGAACCGGATGATATCATCGTTCGTGGGTGTAATGGATACACCCGCTACCCTCCCAATAAGATTTTCGTCCACCTCATCCCGGATATGCAATCGTCCGGCGAGAAATATCCGAGTGCTTGGGGACTTGTGTAAAATTTGTTTCAGCGAATCAAGCTGCATTTCCCGATGCTCAGCCATGCATTCGTCTACGGCATCTATGCATAGGAAGGTGCGCCGTGAAGACGAGATATCCTGTAACATCTCTACAATTTCGCTCAGCCCCAGTTTCCGGCCCCCGATGACATTTTTCTGGTCTCGAAAAGCCTGAGCGATCCGCGCCGGAACCTTCTCTAGTCCACCAACAACCTGTTTTAGGAGGGAGCCCAGGATGGCCGTTGGGAATTGCTCCTTCTGGGCTGCGAAGTCGAAGTAGAAGCACGCAATCGCAACATCTCGTCCCCTTGCCCAATCGCCTAACGCATCTATTACCAAGGAGCTAGCGTCACAGCTTCTTAGCAACACCTTTGCTTCAAGAAGGATGTGTTTTCTTACGTTATGTAGGTCTTGCCGACCCCCGGGTCTCCGTGACAAAACAAGGCCGAACCACTAGATCCTCCACCGCGAGTGCCACCGAACCAATTCCGATATTCCTCTGTTCGTAAGAGCCAATCTCCCACATGCTCGACCCGGTGGGATCTAATATCATCGTGCCGTATCCGGGGTTCCAGTGGAGATAGCCATGCGAGAATCTCAGCCCTCTCTTCTGTGCTACCAAAGTTATTCACGTTACCCACATTGTTGAATGAGGTGGTATTATTGAATGTGATGGTATTATTAAATGAGTTATTGTTATTAAAGGAGTTGCTATTATTGAAAGAGTTGCTGCCTTCCCCGATACGAGATTCTGACATCTTCCGTTTTCTGCTGCTGTTTGGAAGCTTGTAGATTCGATGCAGAGGATTCAGGGGAGGGTTGTTGCGTATTGCAGGGTCAGTTAATAGAGTTCCTAAGGCTGAAGAAAAGCGGGGTCGCCAGCACCTCGCCGCCTTGTTAGCAGGTGAACACTTAATCCAATTAGAATATCTTACACTATGTACCGTACAGTACTGTACAGTACTATCGTGTCCATCAAATAAATGCCACAGAGCAACCCAGCACAACACTAAATAGCAAGTATTCCTTTTACAAAAAAATGTCTATTCAGAAGCCCAATCCAATCAAAGGGTATAAGAGTATACCAGAAAAGCTTCTTCTAGTGTAAATATCAATAGATGGTCACCAAAAATAGCCTGCCGAGCTTTTATATCTACCACCGGTACCGCGGGGTGTCAAATTAACACGAACACTTGTACCTTGCAACCAAGTACCCCAGCTTAATACCAGCAATGATAATTCGGGCAACCTCAACAGCAAAAAATAAGATACACTTAGCCTTGCTCCCAGAGAAAAAGGGTACTACTGTGGGGATGGGAAATTGACTGTATAATTTAGGTCTGGTGGCTATTGAAGGAACCACTTTCATAGATTTTCAGCTTGGGTACTTGGTTGCGAGGTACAAGTGTTCGTGTTAATTTGACACCCCGCGGTATATCATCGCCACAAGGAAATTCTTTCTCCGGCTTGAAAAGACAGGAAAGAAGGAATAAGAAACTCCAAGGTCCAGGACCAAAGCCATGGATCAAGGAACAATACACACAGCGCAAATCTGTCAAAAACTTCACCTCAAAAGACCCAAACAAAATTAATACCAAATGAGTGGCTATCATACAAAGTCAGAATTCTACAAACACCAAACTTCCGCATGATATAATAGCTAAGATCTAGCTCTATCCACCATCATTTTTATTTATTTTTTCTACAACACAAGCGAAAATTTGGGGAGGCAAAAATTATGAAAAGAGTTCCCGGATATTCGTACATACCGTATTAACTCGTCCAAGAGAGCGGTGTGCTATGTAATTAGTCCAAAATTTCCTCCTTTAGAAAAGGGAATAAAAAATAAAAACGCATCAGACCTTACTAGGAGAGGAAACTCAAACGTCCTAGTACACCGCTCTCTTAGGCGAGTTAATCCGGTAGCGTACTTGCAATTTCATCGCGTATTCGGAATCAGGTATTATTAAAGATTTAGGTCTTAGTACTATGACCAAACGCGGCTAGCAGTAGTTACTATATGGCCCTTGCCGGCTACTGGCACTGTTCACCACAATCTTTCAAACAGCACGAACACTATACTTTTTATAGGTTCATGATGGCTATGCCAAAGTGGATACCCAATCTTGGTACGAAGACAGGAGTACTCCCTCTCTACCAGCCTCGCTTCTTCCCAGTCCTCCCCCAGCTCCTCCTAAATCAGTTCCTGAGGACCCGAGCCTTCACCTGTGGCTTCAGAATCACCACTCAGCGGTACAACTCTGAATTCCATAGCTGCTTGTTGAAATTCAGTATAGCCCGCATGGGGAAGTTTGGTATAAAATCCGAAGTAGGAAGGAAATTCAAGTGAATGAACACCTCCCCTCTCTCACCCTATCGCCACAATTGTTGTCACAATTTTCATAATCATTATTATTTTCACTACCATCAGCTACATTGTCCTCTTTGTATTAAACCCATCATATCTTCGATATTTCACATAATTCTGGCGCACCTTGCAGCACTTTTATAGGAACCACACTCCGAATACACGATGAAAATACCAGTACAGTACTTAGTTAACTGATAAGGTTGTTATGAGCCGACTCTCGCAGTGTTAAGTAAGCAACAGCAATTTAGCGCTGTTGCTATCCATTCTGTTTCGATTCTAATTGAGCTTTTAGTCTAAGCCCTTTGCACTGTGCGCGGCCGAATTGAAGTCGGACATCTACCGTGGCAACACCCATACAAAGTGTCCCGCTTCAATTCAACCGTGCTAGTACGGTACTATTCCTGAGGAGAGGCGCCCAGTGGAAGATCCGTTGTGTATCATAGTTTGGGAGCTTGTGGGGAGTTGGAACTGTAGACTAAGGTAAGGGAATTGCTAAGTTAGTTCCGGCATGATATCCAGTATGGTAAGGTATCGATACAGAACAATATAGATATGAGCAGAGAGGACGGAAATCGGGAGGTTATTAACAAAGAGATTTTTTTTCTCTTTCCTTTTACCATTTAAACTGTCGTCAAGAGAATAGCAAGAAAGAGAGGACATCAATTAATTTCATTGGCTAGGAACTAAATTTAAAATAGCCTAATCTATTGAACGAAAGTAAATTACGATACCACTGTCAATGATTTTTGAAAGAAAAAGGATAGGAAAATGAAAAGGAAGAAAACACAAAAACCAATAATGAGCATCCCGCATCACTATTTTCTAACTAATTTATGAGTCGGTACTATTCCAGAAAAAAGAAAAAAAAGAAAACAAAGAGAAAAAAACAAAGAAACCAAATAATAATAATAATCCATCAATCAACCTCCGATTGGGCCGTTAAGAGCCGCACACATCACTTCCACCCCCTCCCTCCCTCCTCACAATAAACCTCCCAATCCACCCTCCCCACAGCCGGTCCCTGAGCAATCTTCCTCGCCTCAAACCTAACGCCCCTTCCAACGCCCTCAATAAAGTCAAATCTCCCCTTAGCCCTCAACCCTCTATCGAAGAACGTAATCTCCCCATCCCTCTCGTCGAGCTGGACGTCCCCATCCTCTCCCGCGCGCCCAGCCCAGTAGAAGCCGACGGTATGGTTCTTGGCGGAGGGGTAGGACTTTAAGCGGAGTACACCGTCCATCACGCCGAAATCGACCTCGCCGACGACGGTGTTGGAGTCGGAGTCTTGCATCAGGGTGAATGTTAGCTCCTCCGTTTCCCAATCCTGGGTTATGGCGGGGCAGGTGACGTCCCAGGTGCCGAAGACGTGCTTCTTTGTGAAGGCTGCGGCGCCGGATTTGTGGAGGGGGGATTTGGCGTTTGGAAGGGGGGCGAGTGGGGCTACGGAGGTTGGTGGGGTTATAGATACGGAGGCGGAAGAGGTAGTGGTAATGGCTAAAGAAGGGATAAAAACCCCCCCCTCGTGCTCCTCCTCTTTAACACTCCCTTCCTCCTCTTTAAAAACCCTATGAAAAAGTACCACCTCCTCATCATCACTCGCAACATCCAATTTGAAACATTTCCCTTTTGGCCCGCCCCCCCCGGTTGGGCGGG